>Ga0123355_10016257_pt1 | contig 11718 bp, 8 predicted proteins | sample TergutEmb28metaG_3_FD_89872 | JGI IMG/M metagenome (GOLD analysis project Ga0123355, IMG submission 89872) | Embiratermes neotenicus P1 segment gut microbial communities from Petit-Saut dam, French Guiana - Emb289 P1 | ecosystem: Host-associated > Arthropoda: Insects > Digestive system > Gut ...
AGCTCTTTGCCTAGTTTGTTGCGCTTGTCGGTTAGCTCAAAGCGGCGCATTAATTCCTCGGCACGTTCTTCCCAGTGGTCGGTCATGCGGTAGGCGCGGGCTATAAACTCCATATGTTCCGCTATGGTTAGCATGGGGTAAGGGACGGGGATTTCCGGGACATAGCCCAGTACCCCCTTAGCTTCTATAGAGCGGTTATCGTGGCTGTCTACTGTAATACTGCCAGTGAAACGTAAAAGGCCGCATATGGATTTGATTAGGGTGGATTTACCCGCTCCGTTAGGGCCTAAAAGCACGCCAAGTTCCCCGGATTTTAGAGTTAAGGTTATGTTGTCGTTAGCTATGTGCTTGCCATATTTTTTGGTTAGGCCGTTTACTTCAATCATTGTTTTCTCCTGCCTTATTTCTACCATTGATAAAATCGAATTTGCGATAGCGGACAAAGATAACGATATACATTTACTTCAGACGGGGAATGCTCCCCGCTAGGGGCTCGTTCAGCTTCTTCTGGATACTCTTTAAAAACCCACAAATCCAGCGGTTTATTGCCGGGTCTATAGATGTTTCGTCAGAGTTTACTGCAAAGGTGGTTTTGATGTCCGTCATGTCGTAAAAGTACAGCATGTCCACCAGCCTTAGTACCCCCAGCAAGAAATTGCTGAATGTTATTTCAGCACCCATGTTGCCGTCCAGGGTTATTATGTCGAATAGGTCATGGCGTGTGCGCATCTCTGCCATAACTGTCGGATGCAGCTCTGCATGGTCTTTATGGCGTTTGTACACTATGGTTAGGCTGTCGTCTTCCCGCTTTCTTGCAAGCAGGCGTTCTATGATTTTTTCTATCCGGCAGTGGATATCTACTACCAGCACCCGCCAGTTATTATCTTTGATAAATTTGATTAAATCTAGGGCCTGCTGTCTGTTGCGGGGATAGCCGTCTATAAGCCCTGGGGTGTGTGACTGGGCAAACTCTCGGAATATATCGCATGTCACATCATCGCCAACCAAGATACCACTTTCTGTAAGGCGTTTGATTTCCGGGTCTTCTCTGGCTTTTTTGCGGAAGATATCGCCCATGCTGGCAGAATGCAAATTCTCCAGCCAGTATCGCTTTATGTTGCTAACTAGCGTGCCCTTTCCGCCGCCGGATTCCCCCAGCAAGATGATAAAGTCCCATTTTTCTAGTAATAATGGCTTGCGGTTTGCGCTCATGTTTGCCCCTCCTTGGGTAATCAGTGATTTATTAGGCATTTTACGCCTTATATCTGTTAATAGCAAATAGTTATTTCACTTCATTTTGGTACAAGTTTCAACGGCATTTTATCATAGTTTGCCCCATACACTATAAGCGGAGGTGTGTCATGGGAAAAAAACGCAGATTTAGCGGCCTTCAGATAGCCGCAGTTTACGCATCGGTTTTCCTGGGGGCGGGGTTTGCCTCCGGGCAGGAGCTGCTTAGGTATTTTGTGGCCTTTGGGCCCATTGGGATATGGGGGCTTATTGTTGCCGGGGTTTTATTCTCGCTGGTTGGCTGGGCTACCCTTTCTATTTGCCGCCGGGAAGGGATTGAAACTTACAGTCAGTTTATGAAGCATTTATTGGGAAAACGCTTAGGGATGATTACGGAATGGCTGATTGCGGCGTTTTTATTTTGCCTGTTTGTGGCAATGCTGGCCGGGGCTGGGGCTGTTACAAGACAGGCGTTTAATCTGCCCTTTACGGTTGGGGCCGTAGCGGTGGGGCTTTTTGTTTACATAGTTTTGCGCTTCGATTTAGAGGGTATGGTTAAGATTAATGTAGTTCTCGCCCCATTTATGATTATCGGAGGGATTATTGTTGGGCTTGTGGCGGCTTTAGGCCAGGCTGCGCCTGCTTTTTTTACACCGGGTCGTGGGGTTATGGTTGCTTGGGTTATATCTGCTTTGGTTTATGCATCTTATAATCTTGTGACAGGGGTGCCGGTTTTGACTGCCACATCTCCTCTTGCCACTAAGAAGCGTGACCCGTTTATCGGGGGAGTTATTGGTGGCGGAGCTATTACCATATTGGGGTTGTGCTTAGCTTTACCGCTATTTTTGCATTATCGTCAGGTTGTGGATTTTGAGATTCCGCTACTTATTGTCGTTATACGTTATGGGGTTATATTTACTACGTTGTATCTGGGGGTGCTTATTGCCGCGCTTATAACCACTGCCGCCTGCAACGGTTTTGCGGTGGTTCAGTGGCTGCATACCCATACTAACATGCCTAAAAAGCGGGCTGCCGTGGTTTTATGCATTGTGGGGGTGGTGGCTTCTCATGTGGGGTTTTCTAATATTGTAGGCTATGTGTATCCATTATTTGGCCTAATAGGGTTGTTTAAAATTATTGTGATTCTTTTCCACGGATATGCTAGAATTAGAGGGAAGAAGAGGTTAGAGATATACAAAGGATGATGTTCATGTTTAAAAGAGAGTGCATAATTGTATTAGATAGCGTAGGGATTGGGGCAATGCCAGATGCCGCCAAATATGGCGACGAAGGCTCTCATACCCTTGGCAATATTTTGGCGCAGGTAGGAAAGCTTGATTTACCTAATTTATACGCCTTTGGACTAGGGAATATTAAGGATGCCAGGTTGCCGAAAGTCGGCAAGCCTGTAGCGTCCTATGGGCGTATGGCGGCAAAAACCCGGGCTAAAGACACCACCAGCGGCCATTGGGAACTTGCGGGGCTTATTATGGAGCCGCCTTTTGCCACGTTCACTAGTTTCCCAGAGGATTTGCTGACGGGGTGGTTGCAAAAAGCTACCGATTTAGGTTATTGGAGCGGCCCGCTTAATGTACTGGCCAACCGCCCGGCCTCTGGTACACAAATCATAGACGAGCTAGGCGAAGAGCACATGGAAACCGGCGCGCTTATTGTGTACACTTCTGCTGACAGCGTGTTTCAGGTGGCGGCTCATGAGGAGATTGTTCCTATTGAGGCCCAATACCAACTATGTCAGCTGGCCCGAGAAATGCTAACAGGCGACAACATCGTAGGTAGGGTAATTGCTCGTCCTTTTATAGGAAAGCCCGGCGGGTTTACCCGTACAAAAAACCGTCGAGATTATTCCGTACCTCCTGTTGGGGAAACATTGCTTAGTGCTTTGGAGGCAAAGCACCAGTACACCCTCGGTATAGGAAAAATTGAGGATATTTTCTGCAATCAAGGTGTGGCATTTGCAGACCATACCACTAATAACACTGATGGAATTGACGCTACGATAAAGGCCCTGGAATCCAATACCGAAGCCACTCTGATTTTTACCAATTTGGTTGACTTTGATATGAAATACGGTCATCGTAACGACGTTACTGGCTATGCAAAGGCATTGGAATACTTTGACGTCCGGCTGCCGGAAATATTAGAAGCATTGCGCCAAGACGACATACTGATACTAACGGCAGACCACGGCTGTGACCCAACCACCCACCATACAGACCATACACGGGAATATGTGCCTGTGCTGGTGTACGGTGGAAAGGCTGTGAATCTGGGTACAAGGGATAGCTTCGCGGATGTGGCGGCGACGATATACGAAGCCCTAGGCCATGGTAAATGGCCGGTGGGGGAATCGTTCATTAATACAATAATCTAAAGTCGGCATAATTCCCCTCCTCGGAGGGGTGCCCGAAGGGCGGGGTGGTTTTGTCGACTTGAAAATTATAGCAATTCAACTCTTCTAAAAGGGATATGACCACCCCAGCACTACGTGCCACCCCTCCTAGGAGGGGAATTAACTGCAAAAGGAGCATACAAATGAACCAATCAATGAAAGGCCTAAAACGCACCCATTACGCGGGCGAAATCACCAAAACCCAGCTAAACCAAACCGTAACGGTAATGGGCTGGGTAAATAAGCGTAGATACCTTGCTAACTTGATATTTATAGTAGTGCGCGACCGCACAGGCATAGTACAGGTAGTAGTTGACGAAAAGCGAGTAACAGCCGAGATGTACCAGCTAGCAAAATCCATCCGGGGGGAATATGTCATAGCAGCCGAGGGCGTAGTTATAGCCCGCACCCCCGAAAACATAAACCCGGAAATGCCCACAGGTGAAATAGAAATAGAAGTGCAATCCTTAAGGGTATTATCGGAATCGGAGGTACCCCCCTTCCAAGTAAGCGACGAGGATGTCGCCCTGGACTTACGCCTAAAGCATCGCTATATAGACCTCAGGCGTCCGGAAGTCCAGCGGATAATGACTATCCGTCATCAAACAGCCCAAAGCGTACGCAAATATCTTGCAAACGACGGATATCTTGAAATAGAAACCCCCATGCTAACAAACTCCTCACCGGAAGGGGCCCGGGACTACCTTGTCCCCTCAAGGACCCATCCGGGAGAATTTTACGCCCTGCCCCAATCGCCTCAGCAGCTAAAGCAGCTACTGATGATTTCAGGCTTCGACAAATATTTTCAGCTAGCCCGATGCTTTAGAGACGAGGATTTAAGGGCAGACCGCCAGCCGGAGTTCACTCAAATAGATATAGAACTGTCCTTTGCAGACGCAGAGGATGTACACGCCATGACCGAGGGTATGATGGCTGCAATTTTTAAGGAAGTGCTGGGGGTTGAACTAAAACTCCCATTCCCAAGAATAACCTGGCATGAATCCATGGAGCGGTTTGGCTCCGATAAGCCCGACCTGCGCTTTGGCATGGAGCTTAAGGATATTTCCGTTAAAGTGGCCGATTGCGAGTTCCAGGTGTTTACCGACGCCGTTAAAAACGGCGGTAGCGTCCGAGGCCTAAATGCCGAAGGTTGTGCCGCCATGCCACGCAAACAAATAGACGCTTTGGTGGAGATAGCTCGCCATCATAAAGCCAAGGGTCTTGCATGGATTACTCTTGCCGAGGACGGCATGGTTAAATCCACCATATCCAAGTTTTTTACGCCAGAAGAGATAAACGAAATAGCCGCAGCCTTTGGTGGCAAGCCAGGGGATTTGATACTTTTATGTGCGGACAAGCATTCCATTGTTCTTAATGCACTGGGAGCCGTGCGCCTGGGTGCAGCCAAGTGGAAGGGTCTTCTTAGCGACCACGTGAATTACAAATTCCTATGGGTTACAGAATTTCCGCTAATGCAGTGGGTAGAAGAAGACGGGCGGTTTTATGCCGAGCATCACCCTTTTACTGCGCCCTTCGAAGAGGACGAGCATTTAATCGAAACCGACCCGGGGGCAATACGCGGCCAAATATACGACTTAGTGCTTAATGGCTATGAGCTTGGCGGCGGAAGCATTCGTATTCATAGGCGGGATTTACAAGACCGTGTGTTTAAGTTGCTGGGATTTACCAAAGAAAGCGCGGAAGCGGGGTTTGGCCACTTCCTGGAAGCGTTAAAATACGGTGTGCCCCCACACGGCGGTATAGCTTTAGGCCTTGACCGTATAATAATGCTAATGACCGGGGCCGAGTCACTGCGGGAGGTAATTGCCTTCCCTAAAGTAAAGGACGCATCCTGCCCCATGACCCACGCGCCAAGCCCGGTAGCGGAAGCGCAGTTAGACGAGCTGGGGATAGCGACAAAATTTGCGTTGCTTTAAGCTTTTTCAACCCCGAAAATCGAATCAAAATCTCATTAGACAGGAGCACCCCCCATGCCCTACACCCCTCCGGACATCTGGTTCCCAAACCTAAATATCTATTTCCAACGCCTCCCCAGAGTAATATTTAGCATATTTGGTTTCGAGATTTACTGGTATGCCGTGATGATTATACTGGGTATAACCTGCGCGGCCCTTGCGGCCTTTTGGTACGCCCACAAAACCGGCCAAAAAGTCGGCGATTATTTAGATTTGCTGATTTTAGGCGTTGTATTAGCCTTTATCGGCCTTAGGGTATATTACCTGATTTTCAACTGGGACCAGTACCGCGGCCAGCCATTTTTCGGGGTGCTATTTAACCTAAGAGGCGGAGGGCTTGCTATCTACGGCGGGATAATAGGTGCGCTTTTGGCCGGAATTATCATCTCATGGCGCAAAAAAATCCCCATTAGCACCATAACCGATACGGCAGGGCCATCTCTGGCACTGGGGCAGGCAATCGGGCGGATCGGCAATTTCTTTAATCGTGAAGCCTTTGGCGGATACACTGATAATCTATTTGCCATGAGAATAAGGGCAGACCAGGCCATGTACACCACCCCAGAGCTATTGGAACAGGCCGTAGATTTTGGCGGGGTTATGTACATGCAGGTCCATCCCACATTTTTATATGAAGCCGTGTTTAATTTGCTTTTGTTTACGGCATTGGTTATCTATCGACCTTATAAACGGTTTGACGGTGAAATGATATTTTTGTACATGCTAGGCTACGGCGTGGCCAGATTCTTTATAGAAGGCCTTAGGACCGACCAGCTAATCTTCTTCGGCACAGGGCTTGCCGCCAGCCAGATTGTATCGGTTATATTTGTTATCTTCGCGGCGATTATGCTGCTTAGAGGGTATATGGGGTGGAGTAAGCCTACGCCTGCACCTGTGCGTAGGAAACGTAGACGCCGCCGTAAATAAAGCGGATTAAATGGAGAACGGTCTTCACTCGAGCCAAAAGCGCGAACGCTTCTACGCGTTTATGGCGACCAGCGAGATTAATCCGCTATAGCTTCGTGAAGGAGTAAAAAACATGCTGACATCCCTAAAAAACATAGGCACCGAACTGGAAAGAAAGCTAAAATCGATAGGAATTACTACAGTAGAGGAACTAAAGAAAGCCGGAAGCGAAGAAACCTTTGTAAGGTTAAAAGCTCTCTACCCAAACGTATGTCTTGTCCACCTATATGCCATACACGGTGCAATAAACGATACCGAGTACAACCAGCTACCAGAGGACGTAAAACAAAGTCTAAAAACATTTGCCGACCAATTCAAATAAACCCAACCGAAAGGAACATCAAATTGGTAACCCAAGCCCTAAACTTCTACCAAGGCCATAACCCAGCCGATTTAACAAAGGAATACGGCAGCCCCCTATATGTCTACAGCGAAAAGATCTTTCGTCAGCGTTGCCGTGACATGATAAACCTGACAACCTACCCACATTTTAAGGTAAATTACGCCATTAAGGCCAATACAAATCTAACTTTACTGCGCATAGCCAAAGAAGAAGGCCTAACAGCCGATATATCCAGCCCAGGAGAAGCGGCCGCCGCCTTTGCTGCCGGATATACGCCGAAAGACCTATTTTTCATAGCAAACAATATTTCCCCGGATGAAATGGCCTTTGCAATGGAAAAAAACATCCTCCTAAGCGTGGATTCCCTTTCCCAACTGGAGACTTTCGGCAAGCTAAACCCCGGCGGAGAAATTGCCCTGCGCTTTAACGGCGGCGTCGGGGGAGGCCATCACGAAAACGTAATAACTGGCGGCGACAAAACCAAGTTTGGAATACGGGCAACCTATATCCCAGAGGTTAAGACACTGCTGGAAAAGTACCGCCTGCGCCTGGTAGGAATAAACCATCACTTCGGCTCCCAAAACCCGGAGGAGCTATACCTTGGCGGCGTAACTGAGCTGCTATCCATAGCCCGCCAATTCGAAGGCCTAGAGTTTGTAGACTTTGGCGGCGGTTTTAGCGTCCCCTACCACAAGCAAAAAGGCGAAGCCCCAATGAACCTCGCCTACCTATCCCAAGCCCTAACCAAGCATATGGAGCAATTTTCAAAAGAATACGGATCTCTAACATACATGATTGAACCCGGCAGGTATATATGTGCCGAGTGCGGCGTACTGCTGGGAACGGTACACGCCATAAAACAAAACGGCGAAACCAAATTTGCAGGCACAGACCTAGGCTTTAGCACCCTGCTAAGAACAACCCTATACGAAGCCCACCACGACATAGAGGTCTACAACTTTATATCTGAACAGTGTACCGCACAAAATAACCCCAAAGCAGAATGGTGTACCGCACAAAGTGCGGCCCCGCAGCGAAGCGGAGGAAGCGTGGCTGGGCTTTGCCCAGCGGAGCGGCGGGGGTTTGGGGGCAGCGCCCCCATTAGTGTCCATATCGTAGGCAACCAATGCGAATCCGGCGATTATATAGCCAAATCCCGCCTACTACCCCCGATACACGAAGGCGATATCCTAGGTATACTGGACGCTGGGGCTTACGGCTACTCTATGAGCAGCCAATACAACCACCGCCCCCGCCCGGCTGAGGTGCTTATCCGCGAGGATGGCAGCCTAAAACTAATTCGCCGCCGGGATACCTATGAAGATATGATTGCTAATATGCTAGGCATGTAATACTCACACCTTCTCCCAAACCCGAGCCGCCAGCACTGTCATATCATCTTTAGGCAGGCCAATCATTTTCTCCGCCTCCAAAAGTACATGCTCCGCAATATCCTGAGGGTTGTGATACCTACAGCCTTTTAATGTATCTATCATCCAGTCTTCTCCGTTATTTATAACCGATGCCCCCTGGGCCACGGCCTCTGTAACGCCGTCGGTTACCATTACTATTATGTCATCGTGCAAAAGCTGACCCTCAGTTACTTCTAAATCCACATCGTTAAGCATACCTATAGGCAGCGACGACGAGCGGATAACATTAACCTTACCCCCACGCATAATAAACGTTGCCGCCGCCCCAATTTTAATAAACTCCGTCATTCCGGTGTATAAATCAACCGAGCAAATATCAAGGGTAGAAAACGACTCATCGCTGCTTTTAAGCACCAACACAGAGTTTATCATCTTAACGGCTAAATCCTTGTCAAAACCACTTTCGATAAAATCCTCCAAAAGGCCAACGGTGGCGGCACTTTCTCGGCGGGCCCGCTCGCCGCTGCCCATGCCGTCGCTAAGTACCAAAAGGGATGTGCCGCTGGTTAAATCCATGTACGAATAGCTGTCGCCTGAGCCTTTGGAGGTCTTGGCCCGGTGGGCTACTCCTGTTGTCATGCGGTACTTTTGGTCTTCGATAAACCTGGCACTGCATACCCCTTTTTTAATATCGCAGCCGGTTTGCTCTAGGCGCATACGCCGCTTTAGCACATTGCCTAACACCGGACGGATTTCATTTTCGCAGGATTTGCAATTGTTACAGAGTTGGTGATTAACCGTTACACGATATTTTCCGGCCTTATTTTCTAATACAATTACGCTGTTTACCTCGATTTTTTGCTTAAGTAAAGCCAAAATCATCTCCTCTTCCAGCCCCTCGTGAAACCTAAGGGAGATATCAATCTCATCAGAAAGCCGCTTAACAATCCCAGCCACGCCTTGAAGCTGCTGGCTTACAAGCTCCCGGCTTTCGGCAATGCGGTTATGCCAGCGCAGGTTATTTTTATATAAGGTGAAAATTCCGTTAAGCTCCCGTAGTAGGTTCCCCGAACGGGCGCAGCTTTTTAAAAAGCTCTTATCCATATCCTCCTTGCCGGCGGCACCCTTTTGGGCGCAGGCGTTAAGCAATGTAAATACATATTGGTGGGTAAGATACAAATCATCCTCCCAGCATCTGTTCTGGTTGGGGCAGGAGCCGCAAGCGCGGCTGGCCAGGTCGTCTATTAGCAGTGATATATCATGCTTGTTAAGGGAATGTTTAGGCTTAGACAGGCCGCTAAAAGTATCCGCAAGCTTTTCAAATGCTGCCGAGAATTTATCAAGCCTTCTGGTGGTCTCCTCTTTAATTTTATCCATATAGTCATCGACAGAATCTAACACAGGGGTAATGGCCGACGCTACATTAAAATAAAAGGACTGAGGTGTTAACATAAAGGCCACCGACGCCGCAATAACCGAGTAAACCAGCGAAAACGCTAACATGGAAGGCGCGACCACAGCAAGAGCAAAAGCCCCCATAACCGCCACCCCGCCGATAACCGCAAGCCGCCCCCACTTTTTACAAAACCCGCCTCCCATACCTGCAAGGCCCAAAACCGCGGCAAGCCCCGTATCCCAATGCCCGGCAATATGCAAAAACATCCCAAGCAAAAGCCCCGCCGCCGCCGCCATAGAAGGCCCGCCCTTAAAAGCCACAACGCAAAGTACATATATACAAAAGAAAAACCTTAATGGCATAGCCCCAACATAAATTTCACTGGCCCCGGCAATAATCCCTGCTAAAACTACTGTTAGGGCGATAATATCCTCTCCGGAAAGTAAATTAGACCGTCGCCGCCTGGCGGTTAAAATTGTATGAGCCTTTTTTACAATAAGGGTAAGCGACCCGGCAAGGACAGTCTCAAGTACTGCCACTGCCAGTAAAAATGGGCTTGTCTCATAAATAAGCGCGAACCCAGCCCCGGAGATAAGCATAGAAACCGCTGCCGCCGCTGCAATAAAGGGCAGTTTAAGCCAGCCTACCTTTTGAGAGTCCCCCTGCTTAGCTACCCGCACCCCAAAAAAATAATAAGTACACATAAGCCCAATGGCCAGTAAATATCTAAGGGTCAAAAGCTCCCCAAGCCGGGTAGCAAGGCCCAGGGTCAAAAATATTGCAGTCCAGTAAAAGGCCTTGCCTGTGCCCATAAACACCGCTAAAAATGGGATGGCCAGTGGGTTTACAAAGGTAAACACCACCGCCCGCCCTATAAAAAACCCAAAGGCCCCAACCATTACTGTGGCTAGGTCGCGTTTGGATACTATTGCTGTAGTTTTGCGCTTGCTAAGGGATACTAAGTTCATGATTTTCACCTGTCACCTTTTGCTGTTTATTCAAGATATTTATTTTTGAAAAGTGCGAGCGGTCACGCATGACCTTTGGTGCGTGATTCCAAAAATAAATATTTCATCGAATGCAAAACGGTTATACCTGTCCATATAATAAACCCGCCTGTGGGCGGGTTTTGTCATATGGTGTGAAGGAGGAGAGGGTGTTTTTCGGGGATTGTGTGATATCCATCATTGCCTGGCCACTACTCTAATAACAATCCCCTGCCTCATCTACCTAGAAATAATCTGAACACTCCGAGTCAGAGGGCACCAAGAAACAGAAGCATCAAAGAACTCAGCGATAAACCTAAGAGGGACCATAGTGCGGTTATGAATAATCTGCGCGGGAACATCCATACCCATGGCTTGAAGTTCCGGAGATATGTCTCCAATAGCAAAGGTAAGGATTTGACCGTTACGGGTTATGGTAACCTCTCTGGTATCTGGGTTCCAGTACACTTGTGCATCCAGTACATAGGCTACAAACCTTAGTGGAATTAGGGTACGGTTGTCTTGGATTACCGGTACCACATCCATTATTATAAGCCTCTCGTTCGGTATTAAATCCATGATGTCAAATGACCCTATCTCTAAGCCAATTATCCGGAGCGTTGGTGCGTAAATTATCTGGAAGTTGCCTACCACAGTGGTTTCAAAGGTAAAGACGCCTGTTTCTTCATTTAGGTAGCCTCGTACTAAGGTTCCGTCATAAAGCTCTGCTATGACTTTTAGCGGGTTGAAGTCTTCTACATAGTCCTCTAGCTCAAAACCACTTAGGTCTACCTGGATGATTATCGCCGGCTCTACATCGGTTAGAGATGCTTCGCCTTTGTAGGCACTAAACTCTACACGCAACTCGAAATACGTGTCCTCTGTTGGCTCTGACGGGGGATGAATTGTTATGTGTAAATATATATCCTCTACATCGTTTCCATCCTCTATCAGATTGTTTATCGTATCCACCGGTATCGTTATTGTGAGAATATCAATATCATCGCATACATCTACTACGATATCCTTATCCTCTTC
>Ga0123355_10016258_pt1 | contig 11718 bp, 8 predicted proteins | sample TergutEmb28metaG_3_FD_89872 | JGI IMG/M metagenome (GOLD analysis project Ga0123355, IMG submission 89872) | Embiratermes neotenicus P1 segment gut microbial communities from Petit-Saut dam, French Guiana - Emb289 P1 | ecosystem: Host-associated > Arthropoda: Insects > Digestive system > Gut ...
CCCATGAAATAACTCAGCACATAAGTCGCAAGCTCCTGAGGATGGATGTATTAACATCCGAAACATGTCGAGCATTAAATAAAGAAATAATAAAACAAGTGACATCAAGTTGGTCTCTCTTTATTCAAAAATACTTGTATTTTCCAAAACTTTAACACGACTTTCACAAAAGAACAAGAATGAGATGAGGATGGATAAAGTAACGATTTTTTATTTGGTGACACCGTCGGTGGCTAAGATAGATCTATATAGCATCTATCGTAGGTAAAAATTAAATTTCAGCATGGAGCATTGTTTGAATGATAAAGAGAGAGGAAAATGGAAGTATTCGAGTAAAACCTGCCCCAGTGACACTGTATTTGTCACAAATTTTGCGTAGATTGACTTTGGTTTGGGGCTGGAAAAATACCTGAGCACGACCCAGCATGAGATGGGTTGGGCATGTAGCATTTATAAGGGATATGATATTATACACAAAATTTGTGGTCGGGAAATATCTAGATTGGGACTGTGTGGGAGGCGAGACGGATAGTGAAACACAGCTTACAAAAATATAGAGTGTAATTGTGTATTAAAGGACCAGTCGTGGACAGGTTTGAAAAAACTGTATGCACCGTATAAAGTGAGGTGAATTTTTCCCTAAGCAATATCTGAAGAAACTTAACATTCTCCTCAATTTATGGTTAACATAAATTGTTTCTTCTATTAAATATGAAAAGCGACGAAAATGTTCTTTTTCAAGTTGCCAAAACAGAGTTTTTGGACGATCAGAACCCGTCCACTATTTGTCTGTAGGGGAATGCCCTCAGTTTTTCTACTATACATCGTAGATACACGTCCACAGTATGTGTATCTCTACTCTATACAGATGGTCCACTAGAACATGTGTTCTTTTTCTTCAAAACCGCAAACAATTTCCGAAGCCCTCTTTCATCCATGTGAAGAGAAGCAGGCCTGGCTTTATGTGGACAGTACCGTCTCTCTTGTGACAAAGAGACACCTCTTAGCAGACGCGGATGTTTCGCACTTCTAATCCTACGTCCATTTCACTGTGTGTGTTTCTAAGCCATACCTAACCAACCTGTAGTTCGTGGGCAATATGTTGGCCAAAACACAGCCTTGTGTTGCCTACCCAGAGTTTGAAAGAAGTAGCAGAACTTCAACCCTTTACCTGGCAAGACCGCCAAAGCGAATCAACACTTCTTCCGGCAAATTATGAAAGAAAACTTACCACCGTATTATAAAACCTTTGCTTTGAAGGAGGTTCGCTCTCGAGATTAATATGAGTTTGTCGGCGGTCGCGGACGTGTATTGTTATGGGGATATTTTCCAGTTAATGACCTGCAGATGTGCATGTTTCAGCAGGGCTTCTTGTAATATTGTCACTGTCGGACTTACAGTCGGTGCATCCCAGTAAACTCATATGCAACACAAAACATGGTGCAGACACAATCCTTAAATTATAGTGCCTTAGGATATTCAAACTAGTGGACCATCTCCACAAAGGCGTGGTTTGAAGTAACTTTCTGATCGGTCCAGATTCTAACAATGTTTCTAGTCTAGTTGTGTGTGTGTGTGTGTGGGGGGGGGGGCTGTCTTGTGGCTTTTTATGTTAGATATACAAGCATTTATTTTTGGATTCCTGTAAGAGGAAAAAATGGCTTCTCAATGTAGTAGTAATAGAAATAAATCGAGAACATTCGTATGTAAGTCTCATAAAAATGGGAGAATATTATTACAAAATGTATGTGCTTAGTATATGGTGTTAGTGTAGATGTTAGCAAGAAATGTATGGCTAAAGGATATTTCATCACAGTGCCTAAGGAAATAAGACAAGAGCGAAATACTGTACGTCGAAACGAATTGGAGTATTTGAAACGTAATTTACGATCTTGTCAAACAGTACTTTCCAAACCTATTAATAAAAATAGGGCGGATATCATTGCTTTGTGTCAAATCACAGACATCTTGGCGAAGAGGAAGGAGGAAAAAATAAGAAAAAGACGAAGAGATAGAAAGAGAAGCACTTTGAAGCAGTCAATATGTTCACAAAACGTGTGGTTGCGGTTGGCAATTCACTACTTTCTTAAATTTAAAAATACAACTGAATTATGTAATGTAATTAAGAAAGTCTTTTAACTTGAAGAAGAGCCGTAGAAAGTAGAAGGTACGTCCGTTGGAAGTTCTTGAAATTTGCGAATTTTTTAGCCTTCACCTGGATGAATTGTCTGATGTATGTGATGACAACTGCGCTTTTGTGCGTTATTACGTGGCAACTAATAACCCAGAAGAGCGCAGTTCTCCTCTATTTCGCGGCGAAAGCCTGAAATAAGGCATGATGCATGTGATGTTGCCCAGTTAATTGTTTCTCTTCGGGTGATCTTTAGTGATGTCACCAGCAAGGAGGAGCCGTTGAAAACAGTGCCGTTACATGGGAAGAATAGAGCAGAAGATATATTGCAAATCCAATGCGCTGTTCTTCTATAAAATAAATGCGTGTCGATCAACACAGACGGCGCTCAAGCCGTGAATAGTAAAATGGTGGTTTGATTAGGTCTGGCAAAGAATATTCCGCATTTCCGTACCTTTTGAATTACCACTGCGCCGTTTCTAAGCAAGCTGTCTCTACCAAAGTGACGTGTTGAGTGATGTGCGAATAAATTGTGTACTCCAACCATGCTAGAGCTCTTGAATTTATGCTTTTCAAATGAAGATTAGACGACACTGACTCACAACATGGAGATCAGCTGTTACATACTCAAGTCCGTTGTCTGAGTCTAGGCAAGTTTTATTCACGCTCCAAGAGCCTCTTCCAGTAACAACAAAGTTCGTTCAGGACAGAAGCTATTTTCCTCAACAATTAAAACATTCTCCGTGGCTCCTACGCCTCTGTTTGCTATGGGCTCTCACTGCCAAACTAAACGTTTTCAGTAATGAACTGTAAGTGAAGAATAAGATCACCAATTAAGTGACCGTGATCACTGACCACTGAAAGCTAAAACGAGTTCTGGAACTCAGATGACGAAAGTTGTGAAACTGCACTTCCCAAGCTTTGAAAGTTCCTGTAATCCCGGCTATTAATGGGGTAGGAAACACTCTTAACAGTAAATCTCGTACATTACATGCTAGTTATCTTTCTACAGACCTGTGAATTTATATTTGTAAAGCTACTTATATTCAGAAAATCTTTGGCCTTAAAATTCGCCACATATTCATTATACCCCAAGGTGTTTGAATGGAAGCTGTGGCCTTAATTAGCGTGCGTTTGTTTCATTCACGTATGGTTTGGATGGCGAGGCTTTATTTCGAAAATTGGCAAAGTTCATTTTGACTTTCATCACATAAAGAGACATTTATTCTTCCAGACGAGGACCAAAATTGCACGCACATGACAATATTTGTCCCTCTCCAGTCCCATATAAATTTCATGTAAAGCCAAATAGTTCTGGAGTTGAATAGTACCGACGGCACACATATTTGCCTATTATGCCCTCATTCATATATAGTGTATAATTGTATCCATTTCTACAGACTGCGCAGTTGCACTAAACCAGTAATAATAACTGAAATGAACCAATTCATCTTGTCACATCATCCAATAACATACTCGTATATTGTATCAGAAAGAAATGGTTGCGTATAATTTATTTGTTACTTCCAAGGGTGTACAATCCTCAGGGATGAGGCCGACTTGGCGACTAAGTTCCGTACAGTGACTCTTAAAGTTTGTGGGACCTCAGTATGAAACTTGCTGCAAGTCACTATTCTGGCAGCTTCCAAATTTTTAGAACATTCGTACACCCCTGTTTATTTATTCAGATCTCTAATTGATGTAATTTTCAAAATGTGGAACAGAATCTTATGATCAACATGCCATCTTGGTAGGAGCTGAAAAGACACTATTAGTTGCTTTACTGAAGTGACAGATATAAGCTTGCACCTAGGAACTGTTATTTTTTTATTTCTTATAGGCGAAAACACATGACTGCTCGGTGTCAAAGGACATCGTTTTTTATGCAACAAACAAATTAAAGAAAATAATATGTAACTAAACGTTTTTAAAATTAAAATCTAAATTGCATAAAATAGAAATTCAACAAAAATTAGACAAAAATATAAAAGTTGTGCTGTTTTTGAGACATGCAGTTGTGCCTGGGCACAACCGTCAAAACCCATACGCACTTTTCTGGTCACAAGTATGATTTAATTTCAATTTCGAATAGACGCAAGGTTTTAAACAATAAAATGGCGTTTGTTTTCCACTTGTTTTCTCTTATTTCGATGAAATTTTGACTTGGATATCATGTGGTCTAGTAACATAGAAAAGAGATACACCTAATGAAATCAAAACTACAATATTCGTTTAAGGTTCCTTTGATATCAAGCGCTTTGTATTCGACTGTAGATACGAACGGAGCGTGAGGATGAAAGTTCACATATATTTACCTGTTGCATGACGTCTAAGTTGAGCACGATACCTTTTTTTGCACGACCGCGAGGAATTAGGGACTGGAAATGAGGCATATAGACAATTGTATCTCTCATATTTATATTCAAGTAATTCATCTTATTCATAGGTGTCCTGCTTGATTCTCGATCTTGTCAAGTTGTACGATAGATTTTCGCAAATGTTGAAACGACGACTTCGAATTAACTTCATCACATGCTGCCCCATTCTTTCCATTTCTTCATACGCAATCAACCTGTAATCTTGGCCCTACTAAATAAAATTTTCGGTTGATAAAAGGCTGCAATTTAACCTAAATCTAAGTAAACGTTCAGGGCCTGTTTAGTAATTGTATTTTAATCCTCTATGTCGTAAGAACAAGTTAACAAATTAATCCCCGTTTCTCATGGCATCAGTACAGAGGAAAAAAAGTGGGAATTCCAAGAATACGATATACAGGCCAGTTTTAACACTTTTCATATTTCGACCTTACAAGTTTCTAAATTAAAAGTTTTAAAACCTTCACATTTACTTTTCCAAGATAAAATTCGAGGAGGAAGGAAGGAACTCAGGAATCTAAAAGCCCCTCGATTTGTATGGGACCCCAAAGCTTCACTACTTTGTTTATAGGAGCACTTTCTAGTTGCAGAAAACACTGCCTTTATCCTCGAATGCAATGGTAATTAATAATTACAAGATTAAGACAGCTTTTAAAACGGCATCGGCTGGAGGCCACGAAAAATAGCCGAAAACCCTACTAGGTTATTCGGTTTCAAAGCCTAGAATCAAACACGGAACTTTCTCCTTTTTATGGTTTCTAATAATCCGTTTTGCTAGTCACCGAAAGCTTATTCTTCCTTCTAACAGATACGTTATAAAGCATGTTATTATCTTTCTCGACGAAAAATCATGCCGAATTTTATCGCAATTCTTTAAGCAACTGGAAGTGGAACGTGTGCACATGGTGTGACCCCTTACAGACAGCCTTTATGCAGCTACTTCCTTCGGACGGTTTATAAATGAATAGGATATAGACGATCTTTACTGCTGTTGTCAGGTGCAAATCCTGGCACTTTCGACATCCCTGCCAGAGATATTTACTTGGGGCTGTTTCCTACGCGTTGTTATTGTATTTAAGTGGGTGCTCATAGCAGCTCTTGTATAAGGGCGGACGTAGGGAGAGCTTATTTATCGAGTGCTAAAACCAACCACCGTTCAGCTACTCAACCCTGAGTAAATCCTGGATTATCCCCTCCACTGTTCCGTGTAACATGTCCTTTTCCTTCAGTAGGAACACGACCTTCCGAAAGCCGCGGCTGGTAGCTGCGCTGAAAACACTTATTTGAAATTCCTGTAAATTTGAAAGTAAACTGAAGTAAAATTTCTGTAATATTACATGTACGTGTTTTATCACGCTTACCTGTCGGCAAATATCGGTCTTACACCGCATAAAAGTGAATCGGAGTTCGATTTTAGGGAGGCATGGGAGAATTTTTTTCCCCCACAAAGTCCAGATCTGCTGTGGGGCACACCCAGCCCTTTGGCCAATACGTAACAGACACTCTTTATCCGTTGGTAAAGTTGCCGGTGCGTGAATCTCATTATTTGTGTCCTAGTTAGGAATGCATTCATCAGTATTAAAGCTTTGGTATTTATTGGAAGGAAGTGTTACTGTTCTTTGCCCGTGATTTTGTCATGAATTCTGGTTGTGAGATATGAACGTGTCAGTAATTTGTGTTTGTGTTTGTTTCTTGCCCAGTGATTAGCAACCAGTGTGCAGTGGCACACAGTTGTACCGCGAGCTTTCGCCAGGTACGCCGTAAGCCTTGGGATAGAAGAATGTTTATATACAATTAAACATAAATTTAAACTGAAATAATCGGATAAAGATATTTTATAGACAGGCAGAGATTAACATTAAAACAGGGGTAGATTAAGTTTTAAAAAAACTGAGAGGGTACCATTATGATGTATAAAATTTTGAAACCACTGGATTTAATTGCGCTTTTTAAAGTGATATATGCATGAAGATTTTATCATCTTTCTGCTTCGAGATAGTATTATATTTTATTTACTGTAAATTACATTATTTAATATATGTAGAAGTTAAAGTTGTCCTTGTACACGTCATGAAGTCACTGGACGGAAGTGACTGATTTTATTACAGATGTCCTCTAAATATACATTTGCTGGCCGATTCAGTGTCTAGTGTGCCAAGAGAAACAGATGTATATCCGAAATTTGCAGCGAGTACAAAGTTTGAGGACAGCACTCTTCTAGACCAGCCTCCAAAACAGCGTCTAATCTGTGTAGAACTATTCAAGAGTTTATTAGATTTCATCCATAATGTAGGATAATCCATCATTCTTGGAATTTGGAGACTGGAATTTTCCATTCAATTCTAGTTCTTTGCAATTTCCTTGAAATTTCATAATGAAGTATTCAGAATCGAAGTAGAATATCAGTGTCGGTAAATATCCCCTCGATCACATATATTTATTTATTTATTTATTTTTAGACGTCATAACTCTGAAATTCTTGGACAGTTTTAACGTATTACGAATAATTAATAAATGACAAGATCTAATTTTATACAAATATGAAAATTAAAAATACAGTTCTCAAAAACCGTGATTTGAGGCTTCCGCCGAGACGTAGATGAGAACTTCGCTGTAATGGGTTATCACGCGAGTAGTGGTAATTTAGTAACGACGTTATGGGACAAATTTTCCGTCCCATTTTCAAGAGACCCTTGCTTGAATATGGGACACATAGGTTGTGTCGAAACGTCGGCAAGAAATTACCGCTACTCGCTGCGTGATAACCCAGAGGAGCGCGGTTCTCAATTTGTGGCAAGTTCAAAACATGGAAACGATCAGACAGGAGCATTTCAACATAGGAATGGCAACTAAAGTCTATGGTATGACATGGCAGGGCTGAAAATGCTCTGAATGCTCTGAATGCTGCTCAGTCAGCAGAGTCCAAGAGAGCCTGGTACAACCGAAACCCTCTAGACTTGTAATCGGGAGGTGCCCTGTTCAATTATCAATAGGGATACCAACTATGGGTTTTCAAGGTTTTCCTCCATCCTAAACAGCCTATGTTGGTATGTACTTCCATCTGACCATGACCATTCTTTTAAGCCCTTTCGGATTTCTTATTTATTGATCATCCTGTCGTCCACTCTCTGTTCTGAATTAACTGGTGGCTTCGTAAAATAAAACAAATAGGGAAACTTCCGCAGGGTACAACTCTTCTGGCACTTTCGCTCGTTTGTTGTTCCTGTTATTCGGGCGTGCTTTTAATACAGTCTAAACAACTTCGCTTAATTTTTGTCCCCCCCCCCCCCCACCCTCCCCGTGCGATAATATTTGTGTTTAGATCTTTAACCCTTTCTCCGACCTCCGTGTCCTTGCTATCGTTCTTCTATCTGGTAAAACCCGGGGTGTAATTTTTTTGTACTTCCGTCTGGCGAGGTACAATCTTTCCTGTATTTGTCCCATAAAAGGCGAGATCTTTGTACAGTCATTTGTTTTTTAGGGGTCATTTCGCACCTCACAGTGCAGAATCTGTCTTTGTTATGAAAACAGCCATCAGAAATGCATGTAGGCCTTCGTGTAAAGTTTCTTATATTTTGTTCAACTTGAAACAATCGGAATGTTTCGACAAATTCCATTAAAAGATCCTGAAAATGAAATTCTTACGGAAAACCGGCCGTCGACATACGCGATATTCCGTGTGGACTGAGGCTATACACACTTCTCAAACGGTGTGTAAACAATGTGGAAGGTAACAGATGTGGTCACACAGTTCGAGACACACATTTTTTTGTTACTTGAGCGCCGTGTGTTCCTGAAAGTTTGTTTAAAGCTTAATATTTTAATGGATGATAGAGTCTAATAATTGTGCATATTTTGACTACATCCAATCACAAGGAACCTCAGTAGAGAAAGTATGTGGCTGATATAAACCCACGACCCTCAGAGAAGAAATGTGCTTAGGTCTGTACTCACAGTTCGCATTGAGATCTGGTTTGCGTGTGGAACACCAATCTAAAGAGAAACGGCATGGTACTGTACTATTGCACTACTGTGTTACAGGAATGGAACACGTGACAGTGAATAATATGCCTGCGTTTTATAGACCGTGTCATGTAGAGTGGAGGCGTAGTTTATTCCTTCAGATACGTTTTGAAACAAATGTTATTTGTTAGGAACGCTATGTTGTTAAAGGCTGACATTTGTGCTTCCGAAATAGCAGTGATGCGCTTAAGGAAAAGATACGCATGCTTATTTATCCGTGTATCTGTTTTTTTCTCCGACAGCCTTTGAGGCACTGGACACCATCTTGGTCTACAAATAATGAGCCAATCTAAGTCGCAAATTTTTTTTCTTCTTGATAATTCCAATAATATGCCCACTAATGTTTGTAGGGTTAAGTAATATTATAGGACGCAAGTTATAGGTCTGTTAGTGTACTTTTTAAGGTCCTTCTTATGTAGGACTTAAAAGAGCAGTACCAGGTGTGTAAAACCTGTCCTTCTGTTATTTATTATAACTAAATATCCATTTTAGGCAGTCTTTTGTGATTTTTGTAGTGATAATCGTATTCAGAAATGCTGTACATCATACTTGAGTCATACTCATACATTGCTGGCATATTGTAGGTTTTTTGAACATTCTGAACTTTGTAACTGTTGGAAATTTGTGCTTTGGCAATCGATTTGAACATTCTGAACTTTGTACTTGTTGGAAGCTGGTGCTTTGGCATGCGAAGGCTTTCGTCTCTGCACTAAATACTAGAAAAAACCAACAATTTTAATATATAATAACAGACCTATCTGATTTGGTGTGAGCCGGGATAGGTCGGTCAGTATAGTTACTTGGCTAAGGGCTTGGCAACTGATAAATCCGAAGCTATTCCCGTCATGGTTCTGAGGCTTACCCAGTCTCCAATTCGATAGGTGAAATATCCGCTTTTTTCGTTGGCGAAGCAGCCGGAGCCAGAAGCTGACTATTCATCTTCATCTAGTGCCGCGGTTATGAATAAGTTGAGCTGTGACTCCATTCCCCATGTACCTTCATGCTGTGCACAAGTACAGATTTATGTTTTAGCCCTTACTGAGTTTTCAGTCACATGGAAAGTTGGGCATAGTCATGCGCTTGTGCATTCATGTGGCTTTCTATCGTACAGTACAGTGATCCCGCAGGCCCGATGTGGCCCAGAGGGTGGGTAGAGGTATAGCTCTACTCTTCCACGACCGCGGCAATAGAAGGGGGTGAGTGGTCAGCAGCACACCCCGGTCGCACTTTACCCCCGAGAAAGACCCGGTACCCATTTTACAGGAGGCTAGTTGGGCCCCAGGGCCGGTCTGGACGGGCGGAAATTCTCATCCCCATCGGGATTCGATCCCGGACCGTCCAACCCGTAGTCAGTCGCTATACCGACTGAGCTACCCGGCCCGACTGGCAGGAATCAAATAAGTTAGTGACACTTAGGTAGCTTGCAGGTGTGGTGAAAATGGCAGAATTCTGCGAAGAAAATGAAGAGCTCTGATAATGTATCCAGATATATTGGCAAGATGGATTGTTTGTCTATGTCACAGGCTTTTTTTTTATCTGAAATTTATTAAGTAATCGTTTCTTTTCCCGGGCAAATAAATTGGTTAATACGAAGATATTTTATCAGCGTCTTTGTACAGCCCTGTGTCTATAAGCGACGTTTGAATTGAAGGCTATTCCAAGCTTAAGTTTGCATTCAAGTGTTTTAAGACGATGGGAAATTCATTGGGCTTATAAGGGCACCAGGTTGGGTCGTTCGGATCTTCTGGCCTCTTCTTAGATAATTATAACATTTAATCCGCTATGCTTACTGTTCTTGTTGCCGTTCCAACAATTTTTCATGTATTACAGAACGTTACTCTAATATTATGATCTGAAATTATATTTACTTAATGAACATATGATATTACATGTTCTTTATCTCTTATGTGTTAAATTTACTGGTCGTTTGAATACTCAAAAATATTCAACTCATCGAGACGTTTTGCAATCGCTGATTTCAAGCAAAAAACTGACACAGTTACGAATACACTTACAATCTATCCACATGCTAGAATTCACAATCCGATGTATAATAAATAAATATTTAGTACTTTGTTTACACATTTTTATTTTCCTTCAATTTGCATCTTGGCACCGCGCGAAAAATAATAATAAATGGCTGCATAGAAACGTGAGGTAAATATACGAATACTACGTCATTGGATTATTACAACACATCACAAAAAATCGGCATGCAAATAATTGACTTTGACTCTGTCACTCTGTCGTGTTTCTTGTCATTGTTTCGTAAAGGACACGATTTTCGAAAAAAAAAAAAAATATATATATATATATATTTGACTTTGAATGTCTGGTTTTATTCTCTTTGCAGCGTTTATCCCAAACGTTTCTCATCCTCGGATGAATCTTGTGAAATATTATTACAAACGTAAACATATTATGTAAAGTGCCTGTCATTTTCGTCCGATTAAAAAAAAAAACTCAATTTTTCACTAATGATTTTACTGAAAACCTCGAATATAATGTTTAGAGAAAATCCATCCAGGGGAAGCCGAGTTTTTCCATGCGGACGGACGGACAGACATACAGATACAGAGGCAACTATGACAAAGTTAATAGTCGCTTTTTGAAACTTACAAAACCAACTTTGTTGCAACTTTCCTTACACTTTTGAACTTGATATCAATTTATTGCAAGAAAAATAAGCGTGTTGTGGACAATACATTAAACATTATACTCTCTACCGAAACTGTATAACCTGAGTGTAACTGAATAAACAAACACAGGATTTTCTATTTTCAAAATTATGATTTTTTAGACTGAAGCCTTCTGAGTTGTGACACTTTGTAGTCTAGCAGCTGGTCTTCCAATTATGCCTCCATATCACACATTTCTTAACAGACCGCTTGAAAGTGATTAGTCTCTCGTATGCCGGAAGATAATTTTCGTTTGAGGGTTGTTTGACAGTGCATCTTCCTCATGAAATAATTTGAAATGTCAACTTGATGCAGCAAGGTAATTTTATTGATGTATTCTTAGTTCGACATGTTTCGGGTACATACGCCCATCATCAGGAGCATTAGATGCAGCGGCTCTCAAGACCACCACCCATCCAAAAACTCGGTGCAGAAAACCATATGCTGCAACTCAACATCTAATGCTCCTGATCATGGGCGTATTTACCCGAAACATGTCGAGCTAAGAATA
>Ga0123355_10016259_pt1 | contig 11717 bp, 10 predicted proteins | sample TergutEmb28metaG_3_FD_89872 | JGI IMG/M metagenome (GOLD analysis project Ga0123355, IMG submission 89872) | Embiratermes neotenicus P1 segment gut microbial communities from Petit-Saut dam, French Guiana - Emb289 P1 | ecosystem: Host-associated > Arthropoda: Insects > Digestive system > Gut ...
ACTATAGAACAATATTATTTTGAAGTGCGCGAACATCAAAAGCTGGAAGCCCTTTCGCGTTCGGTAGATTTATACAACCCTAAACTTTCGATAGTTTTTTGTAATACAAAAAAACGCGTAGACGAAGTTACCGCAAGCCTGCAAGCCCGAAGCTACACCGCAGACGCCATTCACGGCGACATGAACCAAAATCAGCGCGACAGGGTTATGGCAAAATTCCGCAAGGGCACAATAGAAATACTTGTGGCAACAGACGTTGCCGCCCGCGGCATAGACGTAGACGACGTTGAAGCCGTGTTTAATTATGACGTACCTAAAGACGACGAAGATTATATCCACCGCATAGGCAGAACAGGGCGGGCAGGACGTACCGGCAAAGCTTTCAGTTTTGTGGCGGGAAAAGATATTTACAAACTGCGCGACATTCAACGCTACAGCAAAGTAACTATCAGGCGCAAAAACGTGCCCTCACTTGCAGATATTGAAAATGTTAAAACTGCGCAACTCATTGAAAAAGTTAAAGACGGTTTAAAAGCCCCCTTTAACGAGAAATACGTACAAATGGTTGAAAACCTTATAGATGAAGACACAACGTCTTTAGATATTGCCGCGGTATTACTGCGAATAGTAATTTCACAAGACGAAGCCAAAGAGCAGGCAGTATCTGCAAACAAAGACAACGACACATACCAAAACACAGGCGCAAAAGAACGCGGTATGGCGCGGCTTTTTATTAACATAGGCAAAAAACAAAATGTGCGCCCCGGCGACTTTGTAGGCGCTATAGCAGGCGAAACAGGGCTTGCCGGCAATATTATCGGCAATATAAAAATTTTGGAAGCGTTTAGTTTTGTTGAAGTTCCCATAGAACATGCAGACGCCGTAATAGACGCCCTAAACAAAACTAACATTAAAGGCAGGCGCGTTTCTGCAGAACCAGCCAAAGAAACAAGGACAAGCTAATATGCCTTTATTTGAATTTATATGCAATGATTGTTCTAAAAAATTTGAACACCTTGTGCTTAGTTCAAATACGGATAGTGTTTCATGCCCTGTTTGCAAAAGCGCGAAAGTTACAAAACAGTTTTCAACTTTTAGCGCAAAAAGTTCTGGTACTTCCTCAAGCGTTAAAGAAATGCCCTCGGTTTGCCCTTCATCAAGGGGCATGGGTTGCGGCGGGTGCGGAAAATAAAGGGTTTTGTAATTAAGTATAAAACCCTTTTACTGCTTGCGCTTTTAGGCATAATAACTTTCGGGCTTTACGCGCGCAATATTTCTTACGATTTTGCCTATACCGACGATTTTTTTGAAATTGTTAATAACCCTTTAGTAAAACCATCAAGCCCTGTAACCGAACTTTTCAATATAAACAACTTTCACTTCTATACCCCTCTTAAACATTTGCCTAATTATTTACTAAACCTTATTTCTTATAATAACCCGCACATTTCGCATTTATTAAGCAATACTATACACGTATTAAATGTTTTACTTTGCTTTTTAATAGTACTTTTAATTTCTAAACGTTACTCTATTGCTTTTTTTACGGCACTGGCTTTTGGAGTTGCGCCCGCTGTAAGCCCCGCAGTAAACGAACTTGCAGCGCGAGGGCATATTTTAAGCGCTTTTTGGGCGCTGTTTTCAACATATTTATATTTGTTTTCAAAACTACCCGGCGCTAAATTCAGCCAGACTATTCACTTAAAAAATGCCGCTTTGGTAAGTTTTATTTTAGGGCTGCTCACATGGCCTACAATAATACTGCTCCCCTTATTTTTTTTAAGCTTAGACTTAACGCGCATGGAAAAACCCTTTAATACTAAAGCATTAAAAAAAATTCTGATAACTTTATTTCCTTTTTTTGCGGCATCCTTTGTAGCGGGAGTTTTAAATTTTTATATTTCTTACTTAAGCGGGGCGCTTTTAGGCAACGGCACCGCCTTTGACAATGACCTTTTATTTTCTGTAACGCTACTTGGCGCGCAATCTGTTTACAAGTTGCCGCTTATACTTTCAAGGTATATCCTTTACTGTTTTTACCCGCCGTATGTGGATATAATATTTTCGCCGTTTTTGCCGGCTTTTGGTGACTTTAAACTTTATTATATTTCACATTTTTTAATACTTGCCGTGGCATTTGCGCTTTATTACAAAGCAATAAAAATTAACAAAACCTATGCCGCATTTTTTGCGCTTAGCGCGTTTTTTTTAGCGCCGGGAATAATATTTGTTTATAAAACAGAACTTCTAAGCTTGCGTTATCTTTACTTGCCGTCTATAGGACTATTTGCAGTTTTTTTTATATTTATAGACTACTGCGTGCGGTTAATGTCTAAACGCGTTTTAAAATACGCCTTATATTTTGCAGTAAGTTTATGGCTTGTGTTTTCTGCGGCAAATACTTTCCAAAGAAAACAAGCATGGCAAAACCCGCAAACACTTCTATATTCTCTTATAAACTCGCATGGAATAAACGAAGTTTGGGGCTGGTTTTTAGCGGTTAATTGGGAGAGTGATTTAGAACAACAACTTTTTCACCTGCAAACAGCGCGTAAAATTTTAGAAGCAAGGTACTCGGTAGGTTATGAAGTATTTTTTGACCATCTTATGCAAAAGCTTGAGTTCCACATTGCTATAGCAAAAGCGGCAATTGACAAAAAGCAATCTTAACTTTCCTGCACAACGCCGCGGCGGCGGGCGCGTTCTTCCCTTTCTCTTGCTTCTCTATCTCTTCTTAAAAGCCTTAAATACTCGGGGAATGCAAAAATTCTTCTCTCACGGGCTACCCAAACATAAGCGCCATATGCGGCGGTAAAATTTATTTTTACGGGCGGGTTAAAGCCGTCATCAATATACCATGCAGTGCCTACAATAACAACAGACGGGTCTTGAAACGCGTCATCGCGGCTTTTTTCCCTTACTTGCTCTAAAACAATTTGGGCGGCAAATTCGGGCGAGGGTAAGTCTTGAAAGTATACGCGCAGGGAAAAAGGAGTTCTGGGAGTCCGCTGGCTTATTTCAGCCCTGTAACCCCTTTCTGAAAACCCCCAAAATTGAGGGTGTACTCGATGTAAAGGCCGAAAAACTATGTCTTCTTGTGCATAAGCTATGCTCAAGCAAATTATAAAAATCGACAAAAACAGTAATGCCTTTTTCAAAAGATACTCCAAAAATTAAAACTGGAAATTTCTAAAAATATTATAACAAAATTTATAAACGTTTTTTACCGTTCTTTAAAACCCAGCTTTTGAAATTCATGGTTTGAAAGTATAGTTTGGGCAACTTCTAAAGGCGCTATACCGTCTGTATTTACCATAAAATCGCAAGATTCATAGGCAGATTTACGCTCTTGCAACAGCTTTTTTATTTCGCCAAGCGGATTTAGCATTTTTTGTATAAGCGGACGGTTTTGGGTGTGTTTAATACGGTCGTAAATTTCTTCAGGGCGCGCGTATAAATAAATTATTACCGCGTTTTTTTTCAAATCGCTTATATTATCTTTGTTTAAGGGCACCCCGCCGCCGGTAGATATAACCACGCCGTCTAGCCCAGACACAAGCTTTATAGTTTCGCGCTCCATTTGGCGAAAAGTTTTTTCGCCATACTTAGCAAATATTTCACTTACCGTAGAGCTGTTGTTTTCTTCTAGTATTTCATCGGTATCAAAAAAACTTAAATCCAATTTTTCGGCTAAAATTTTGCCCACCGTGCTTTTTCCCGAACCCATAAACCCTGTTAAAACAACATTCATACTTTGCGCGCCTCTTTAGTGTAGCACTTGTAGTTGCAAAGCATTTCGGCTATGCTATCTCCTCCGAATTTTTCTTTTAAGGCGCGCGCAAGTTCAAAACTCACGGCGGCTTCGCAAACAACGGCGCATGCCGCTACAGCCGAAACATCGCTTCGCACAGCTTCGGCGACTTCAGTTTTTTTTGTTTTAATATTAACGCTTTTAAGAGGGCGCGTTAACGACGGTATTGCTTTCATTGTGGCTTTAACAACAAGCGCCTCCCCGTTGCTAATGCCGCCTTCAATACCGCCTGCATTATTTGTATTTCTGTAAAATCCTTTTTGCTTTGAGTAAAAAATTTCGTCATGCGCTTTAGAACCGGCTAGCCCCGCATACTCCGTACCCGCGCCGACCTCAACAGCTTTTACAGCCTGCACAGACATTAAGCTTTGCGCAAGGCGCCCGTCTAGCTTTTGGTCCCACTGGGTGTGGCTGCCAAGCCCTACGGGAAGCCCAAGCGCCATAACCGTTACCTGCCCGCCTAAAGTATCTCCCTTTAGGGCGGCGCGCTTAATTTCGGATATCATTTTTTGTGAGGTTTTATCGTCGGGGCAACGCACCTGCGAACTTTCCGCTTTTTTTATAAGGTCTGCAATGTTTTTAAAACTTGCGGTATTTAGTTTTGCCGCACCCGTTTGGTTTACAAACGATAAAACATTAATGCCAAACGCCTTAAGCAATGCTTTAAAAACAGCGCCTGCCGCAACACGCACGGCTGTTTCGCGCGCGGAAGCGCGCTCTAAAATATTTCTGAAATCGTTTGTGCCGTACTTTATAAGCCCTGCAAGGTCTGCATGCCCGGGACGTGGCCTGCTAAGCAGGGGTGATTTAAAGCCTGTCGCTTCTGCTGACATAATGTCTTGCCAGTTTTCGAAATCTTTATTTTTTACCAGCAAACATATGGGAGAACCCATGGCTTTGCCGTGGCGGATACCGGAAATAACTTCAACCTTGTCGCTTTCTATCGCCATACGCGCCCCGCGCCCGTAACCTTGCTGACGGCGGAACAAATCTGCGTTAATGGCGGCAATATCTATTTCAAGCCCTGCGGGGATACCCTCTATAATTGTTGCAAGGCCTCTGCCGTGAGATTCCCCTGCCGTGCTAAATTTTATCATTAGTTACCCCTTAAAAGTTTAATAGCGTTGTCTATTGTATCAGCAGCCAAAATTTCTATTTTGCCCTTATAGTTTAAACCTTTCAAGTTAGCTTTAGGCATTATAACTTTTTTAAAGCCCAATTTCTCAGCTTCATTAAGGCGCGCTTCGGCAAAAGACACAGCGCGTATTTCACCGCTAAGCCCGACTTCCCCAAAAACAGAAATGTCTTGCGCGCATACAAAACCGGCGTTTGAAGAAACTATAGCGCAAGCCGCAGCTAAATCTAAAGCTGTTTCTTTTACCTTTACCCCGCCGGCAATATTAACAAAAACGTCCTGGCTTTCCAGCGCAATACCCAAGCGCTTTTCAAGTACGGCTATCATTATAATTACGCGGTTAACGTCATAACCCGAAACCATACGCCGCGGCATGCCAAAAGCCGTGCGGGCGCTAAGGGCTTGTACTTCAAGAAGTATAGGCCTTGTTCCTTCCATAGAGGGAGTAACAATATTACCTGCCGATTTAAGCGCGCGTTCACTTAAAAAAAGTTCAGACGCGTTTGAAACTTCCGCAAGCCCCGACTCAAGCATTTCAAAAATGCCCACTTCACTTGTAGGCCCGAACCTGTTTTTGTGAGATCTTAAAAACCTGTAAGTATGCGACCGTTCGTTTTCAAAGTATAGTACGGTGTCTACTATGTGTTCAAGCACGCGGGGACCTGCGATATCTCCGTCTTTTGTAACATGTCCCAGCAAAAACACGGTAATATTTTTAGATTTTGACACGCGCAGAAGTTCTGCCGCGCATTCGCGCACTTGCGCCACAGTGCCGGGCGCTGAGGTTATTTCGGGGTGGTACATTGTTTGTATGGAATCTACCACCAAGTACTCGGGCGCAGAGTTTTCAACAGCGTCTATAATATTTTGAAGGTTTGTTTCAGACGCTAAATATATGTTTTGTGTATTAACATTAAGGCGCTCGGCGCGGCTTTTTACCTGCGAAAGCGATTCTTCACCCGAAACATAAAGAACTTTCCCCAATGCCCCCAAAGCGCCTGAAACCTGCAACATTAAAGTAGACTTTCCTATGCCGGGCGCGCCGCCCAAAAGCAGCAAAGAGCCTTTGGCAATGCCGCCGCCAAGCATATTGTCAAACTCATTAATGCCTGTTTTAACGCGTACAAAAGAGTTTGTTTCCACTTCGGACAATTTTAAAACAGGGCTTGAAAACCCCGTAAGCTGGCGTGCCGGCGCGGCAGTTTTTGTAAAGCGTTCTTCGTTAAATGTGTTCCAATTATTACATGAAGGGCAACGGCCAAGCCATTTCGCGCTGTCATGTCCGCACGATGAACATACAAAAGAAGTTTTAGATTTTTTTTTCATTACCTGCTGCCGGCGGCGGCAACGCCCGCCAACCCGAAAAGCGACGCTATTGTATCGTCTCTTATAACAAGCCTGAGGAAAGGCATTACGGTTGCCCTTTCTAAAGTATCTTCATAGGCAACACCGGCATAAAGCCAGCGCGTAATGCCGGCTTGTGCGCGTATATTAAGTTGCGGATGGTTACGGTTAGGATCGCTAAAGTTAAATAAATCGGCATGAAGTTTCAAAGGCACGCGCTCAGTGCGTATATCGCCAAACGGCGCCCAGCCTACGCCAAAGCCGCCCTCTGTGCGTATCATACCGCCATAAATTTCGGCGCTGCGCCCTCTAAAGCCAAGCAATGCGTCTAATCTGTTCATGGCTCTTCTGTCTTCCGGGGTACGCGCATTGTCGGGGTTGCCGATATTTGAGATACCTATGTAGTAAAACTTGCCGGGACGGGGAGTGATTCTAAGCCCTAAGTCACTTCTGAAAACTGAATCGCGCGTGTCGAAGCGCCCGGTATATTCCCAGTCTATTGTAAGGGTTCTGGTAGTAGCAAATACCCTTTCTAAACCTTCGGCGGTAGTTCTTATACTTACAATAGATTTTTTTAACTCGTCTCCCATTGCGTCATCATTAATAAGCCTGCCTAAAATGCCATGCCCTTCGCTTATTTGTTTTGTAATATAGTTTAATCTTTGGGCGACAAGCCTTATTTCTTCCATTATTTCGCGTATATCATCGCGATTGTCGGCGGCGATTAATGCCATATCTGCGCTGAAGCGTTTAATGTTAATTATAGCGGCGGCAAGATTGTCTGCTATAGTGCCTTCCGGAGTATCTCTGTTTACAGAGGTTAAAAATTCGGAAAGTTGCGCGGCAACGCCTGTAAACGAAGCCTCAAGAGAAGGTATAGTAGTGCCTTGTATGGTGTCGCCGTCTTTAAGCCGGCGCCTTGTACTTGTACCCGGCGTAACTTCAATATATTTTGTGCCTATTATACCCATAGAAACTATGCGCGCGGTGGCGTCTTCAAAAAGGTGGTTGCGTTTATCTATGGCGGCTGTAACTATGGCGTGGTTTCCGGCAAGCTCTATTCTTCTTACAGCGCCTATATCTACGCCGGCAACTTTCACACGGGCTTTTTGGGGAATTCCGGCAACATTGTCAAACGTTATGCGTATTTGATAAGTACGCCGAAGCGTCATACCGCCTGTCATCATTATGGAAAATATAATGGCGCCTATACCCATTACTGCAAAAATGCCAAGCTTAGTTTCGTTTTTCATTTATAGCCTTTAAGTTAAATTATCGTATCGCCGAATGTACGCTCTACCTTTATGGGGCCTTCGCTTAAACCTTCCACAAACTGTCTCACTACGGCATTATCTGTAATTTTTGTTTGCTCGGGAGTGCCTGTAAAAATTACTTCCCCTTTATGAAGCATAATAATTCTGTCGGCTATTTTATAGGCAGACTTAATATCATGCGTTACAACTATAGACGTTATTGACAACTTTTTTTTCAAGTGATTTATAAGGTCGCTTATAACGTCTGTCATTATCGGGTCGAGGCCTGTTGTGGGTTCATCGTAAAAAATGTACTTAGGCTCATAAGCTATGGCGCGCGCAAGTCCCACGCGCTTTTTCATGCCGCCGGAAAGCGCCGAAGGTTTTAACCCCTCTATATCTGTAAGCCCTACCATATTTAAACATTTTGTAACGTGACGCGAAATTTCGGGTTCTTCCAAACTGGTAAGGTTTTTTACGCCAAAACCTACGTTTTCAGCAACCGTCATAGAGTCAAAGAGTGCCGCTTCCTGAAAAACGTAACCCATTTTTTTTTGTACTTCGCTAAGGTCTGCGCCTTTAATTTTTGTAATTTCAATGTCATCTACAAAAACTTCACCCGAGTCCGGCTTAATTAAGCCGACAATATGTTTAAGCAATACGCTTTTGCCGGTACCGCTTAGACCGATTATCGCAAGCGTTTCGCCTTCGTTTAAACTAAGGCTTACATTGTTTAAAACTTTCTTGCTGCCGAATGACTTATGTAGATTTTTTACCGTAATCATTTATTATCTGTATATTTTATATTTTTAGAACAACATTTTCCAGCGTTTTGCTATTTAATGCCAAAGGCTACCAGCATAGAAGTTAAAAAGTAGTCTGAAACTAAAATTAAAACTAAAGATACCATTACAGCGCCGGTTGTGGCTTTACCCACGCCCTCTGCCCCGCCGGTAGTTGCAAACCCTTTAAAGCAGGAAATTATGGCTATAAGCGCGCCGAAAAAGAAAGATTTTATAAGCCCGTGCATAAAAGTGCTTATTGACATAAAGTCTAAAACATCTCTCATATAAACCGAAGCGGGCATGTTCCAAGCGGTATTACTCATTACAAAACCGCCGTATATGCCTATAATGTTTGCTAGCGCCGTAAGAAGCGGCAGCATTAAAATGCAGGCAATATAGCGGGGAACAGCCAAGTATTTTACGGGGTTTGTGCCAAGGGTTTGTAAGGCGTCTAACTGCTCGGTAACCTTCATAGTGCCTATTTCGGCAGTAATCGCCGCGCCCACACGCCCCGTAACTACAATAGCGGTAAGCACAGGGCCTAATTCTATAACCAAAGAAAAACCTACTATGGTTCCCACATATACCGGCTCGTTAAAAAGAGTGGTAGTTGCGGTACCCACCTGAAGCGCAAGCACCATGCCCGTAAAAAAAGACGTAAGCGCCACTATAGGAAATGAACGCCAACCCACCTCTACAATTTGGGCGACGGTATTGCGTATATTAATTTTACCTTTAAATATCCAAACAAGCGTTTCGGCGCTAATTTGGGCGGCAATACCTACGCTTTCAAAAGTTTGCAAAACGCCGTTGCCTACAGCTTCAAAAAAATTTCCTGAAAATTCTTTAGCCGCACGGTGGGTATGGATAATTTTTTTAGAAAACATAAGCCAACCTTATTAAATAAAATATCTGAAAAACATAAATACAGCAGCCACACCGGCAATAATTAAGGCAATGTTAGTTGCTCCGGCATAGAAAAAAAATCCGGCAATAAGAAAAAGAAACATACAAAAGTATAAAGTAAAATGACCACTCATAATAATCCTCTCTATTTATATTGAAACCCTTGGTACGCGGGCAGCGATTTTGCAGGTAATTTCATAGTTAATTGTATTGTCTAGCCTTGCAAGCTCTTCGGCGCTAATACGTTCTTTACCTTGCTGCCCGAGTAAAACAACCTCGTCACCCACACTTACGCCCTTAACGTTTGTAACGTCTATCATTGTCATATCCATGGTTACGCGCCCTGCCACAGGGCAACGCCTGCCGCGCACTAAAACATCCGCCTTGCTTGAAAACTGCCTGCTGTAGCCGTCTGCATAACCTACGGGTATTGTGGCAATTACAGAAGCTCTGTTGGTAACAAAAGTGCGCCCGTAACTTACGCAAAAACCCGCCGCCACGCGCTTTAAAAAAACAATTTTTGTTTTCCAGGAAAGCACAGGTTTTAGTTTTATTGTTTTATCGGAATAGTCAAACGAAGTAAGCCCGAAAAGGCTAATCCCGGGGCGTACCATATCTAAATGCGTTTTTTTGTTTTTTATAAGCGCGGCCGAATTTGCAGCGTGCGCCGTAAATTTAAAACCGTTTTTGCGCGCATAGTTTACAATACCCGCAAACGTGTCTAACTGGCTTTGAGTGTATGAAGAGTTTGTGTCTGCAACCGGAAAATGTGTGTACATGCCCGACATATTAAGTTCAGGGTGTAACGATATCTTTTGCAAAATATGCCACGCGTTTGAAGGGTCTACGCCAAAACGCCCCATGCCGGTATCTATAGCCAAGTGAAAGCTAAGGCGCTTTTTTAGTTTTTTTGCAAGCGCGCCAAGCGCAACAACACCGCTAATGCTTGAAACCGAAGGCGTTAAATTATTACGGGCAGCCGTGTCTAAATTTTCAAGCGGGTAAATACTGCCTAGCACTAAAATTTCTGTTTTTATGCCGGCTTCGCGAAAAGCCAAGCCTTCTTCAATAGAAGAAACGCCTATACACTCTACGCCTATTTTTTGCGCTTGAAGCGCTAATACCACGCCCCCATGCCCGTAACCAGAAGCTTTTATAACGGGCATAATTTTTACGCCGTTGTTTAGGTAAGATTTAATTTTTTTTAGATTATATTGAAAATTGCTTATGTCTATTTCAGCCCATGTAGGGCGGTAAAAAGGAATATTATGCGCGGAGTTTTTTTTGGAAGTTTTTTTGATTTCCATTTTTTACTTTGCCTTGTCGTAAAATTTTGTAAACTGGCGTTCAAAAATTAAATCTACTTCACCGGTAGGACCGTTTCTTTGTTTGCCTATTATAAGAGTGGCGCTTTTTTCGGCTTCGGGGTCTTCCCTGTTATAATAACCCTCGCGGTAAATAAAGGCAACTACGTCGGCGTCTTGCTCTATCGCGCCGGACTCTCTTAAATCTGAAAGTTGGGGTTTATTGTCTTTGCGACCGCGCTCTTCAGTTTTGCGCGACAACTGGCTTAGGGCAATAACAGGCACTTTTAAATCACGCGCAAGGCCTTTTAAAGAACGCGAAATATCGGCAATTTCCTGCTCGCGCGATTGCGCGTTTTTAGCGCCGCGCATAAGCTGTAAGTAGTCTACAACTACAAGTGAAAGCGGCGTTTTTTTTGCTTCAAGTTCACTTGCAAGCCTTCTTGCCCGCGCGCGAAGTTCTATGACGCTTAAGGAGGAATCGTCTTCTATATAAAGCGGCGCTTCCGAAATTTGCTGTGATACGGAAGTAATTTTAGACCAGCTTGACTGGTCAAACTGACCTTTCCTTAGCTTTTGCGCGTCTAGCCGCGCGCGTGAAGCTAAAAAGCGTATCATTAAAAGTTCGGCGCTCATTTCAAGCGAAAATATTGCTACGGGTTTTTTTTGGTCTAAGGCAACGTTTTCAGCTATGTTTAAGGCAAGCGCAGTTTTACCCATACTGGGGCGGGCGGCAAGTATTATAAGTTCAGAATTTTGCAGGCCTGCCGTCATTTGGTCTACGTCGGAAAACCCTGTGCGAAGGCCCGGAATGTCGCGTTTGTCGGAATGAAGCCTTTCTAAATTTTTTAAAGCGGGGCGCACAAATTCTGAAATTTTTTGCAGCCCTTTAGTGTTTTTGCTTTGGGAAATATTAAAAAGCGCGCCTTGCGAGCGGTCTAAAATATCTTCGGGAGAGTAACGCTCATTAAACGCGTCGGTCGCGATTTCAGAACCTGCGTTTACAAGCTGTCTTAAAATTGATTTATCGCGCACAATTTGAGCATAGTGCTCTATGTTTGCGGCGGTTTGAACGGAGTCTATAATTTGCGTAAGGTACGCCATAGAGCCTGAAGCTTCAAACATGGCGTTTTTTTTAAGTTTATCTGCTACGGTAATAATTTCTACGGGTTGGTTTTC
>Ga0123355_10016260_pt1 | contig 11717 bp, 8 predicted proteins | sample TergutEmb28metaG_3_FD_89872 | JGI IMG/M metagenome (GOLD analysis project Ga0123355, IMG submission 89872) | Embiratermes neotenicus P1 segment gut microbial communities from Petit-Saut dam, French Guiana - Emb289 P1 | ecosystem: Host-associated > Arthropoda: Insects > Digestive system > Gut ...
CAGAATGTACGATTATAGCTCGTTTAACCATGTATTGGTAGGGGCACTGGAATCTCCGCCACCGAATATCCAGCGGATAGACAACTTGCTTACTGAGATTCTGGAACGATACATCCATCAGGCTATTATGGCTGCAGATGACGAAGAGTTTAGAGCTGTGTTTGAAAGCGCTGTTGCAGAGCTCGAAGGGTCTGGGCATCAAGAGTCTATAAATTTTTGGACAGAAAATTATCAAAATACCATGGATATTATTGGAGAGTTTTTTGAATGATTAGAGAACCCCTTATACGTAACCCAGCTAATCCTATAATCACACCAGATATGATGCCAGTGCGCTGTTACAGCGTTATGAATTCGGGTGCAACAATTTTTAAAGATAAGGTATTGCTGCTTTTGCGGGTCGAGTATTGTGACCGTTCGCAGCATTTTCATGTCGCACTTAGTGAAGATGGCATAAATTTTAAGGTTAGCCCTCAGGAGATAAACTATCCATTAAGCATTACCGAAGCACACACTGGCCCAGCTTCTCGTTTTGATATGCGCATTACTTATATCAAAAACGAAGATCGGTATATTATTTTCCATGCGGCATGGATGAGCAATCTTGGCTGTGGGGTTGCCACTTGCACTACAGAGGATTTCATTAACTTCACACCTATGGGATATATTTCTGAGCCATCTAATAGGAACGCTGTACTTTTCCCCGAAAAAATCAATGGCATGTATGCCCGCTTAGATCGGCCCCAAGATGTAGACGGCAATGGTGGCATGTGGGTCAGCTATTCAAAAGATTTGGACTTTTGGGGGCACAGCTTGCCAATTATGCTTCCTAAAAATGACTGGTACAGAAATAAGGCCGGTGCAGGAGCCATCCCTATACGCACAGAACAGGGCTGGTTGTTAATCTATCATGCTACTGCACCTACATGCAGTACTGAGAACTATTATTTAGGGGCAATGCTAGTGGATTTGGAAGAACCGCATAAGATTATTGCTGCACCTAAAGAGTTTATTTTAGCAGCGGAAAAAGATTACGAATGCGTAGGGCAAACGCCTAATGTTGTGTTTACTTCCGGAGCAGTGGAAATGCCTGACGGAACTTTGAATGTTTATTATGGTGGTGCTGATACGCGTATGTGCTTAGCGCAGAGCACTGTGTCTGATCTTGTGGCGTATTGTCTGAAAAGCAAATGAGAGGAGCTAATTAATGGCCTTTGTAGCAACTAAAGAGTCTATTTCTACACACAAAGTTCCAAAATGGTATGAAGACGCAAAGCTTGGGATATTCATCCACTGGGGACTGTACTCTGTCCCCGCATACGCTACACCAACATGGGAGCTGGGGGCAGCCCCTTCAGAATCCGAATGGTTTACAAATAACCCTTATTCCGAATGGTACCTAAATACCCTGCGATTAAAAGATAGCCCCACGTATGATTTCCATGCAAAAAACTACGGCGCGGATTTTCCGTACGAGGGATTCATAGACATGTGGAAGGCTGAGCATTGGGATCCATTAAAATGGGCCAGTCTATTTAAAAAAGCAGGGGCAAGATATGTCATCCCAGTCAGCAAACATCACGATGGTTATTGTTTGTGGGACAGCCGTTATTCTGACTATACTACTGCTAAAAGTGGGCCAAAGCGCGACATCATATCTGAACTTGCTAATGCAGTACGTGATGAAGGTATCCGCTTTGGGTTATATTATTCTGGGCTGTTAGACTGGCGTTTTACTCATACCCCTATTCTCCGCAACGATGACTTTCATTTACACGAGAATCGGACATACAGTTATGCGGATTATGCTTATAATCAGTTTATGGAGCTTGTTACCTCGTTCAAACCCGATGTTTTATGGAATGATATTGGATGGCCCAAAAAAGGACAGGATGATTTGCTCACATTGTTTGCATATTACTATAATTCGGTTCCTGAGGGTTTAATAAACGATCGATGGGATGGAATTTGGCAAGATTACACATTAAGAGAATATCAGGCGGGAGAAAGTGATTTCTCAAAGAAATGGGAAAACACCAGAGGTATAGGACTTTCTTTCGGCTATAATGCGCAAGAGGATGAAAAACACTTGCTTTCCCACAAGGAATTGATTTCATTGTTGGTTTCTACGACAGCGGAAAACGGAAACCTGTTAATTAACATTGGGCCAAAAGCTGACGGGACGATTCCATCCGAACAGGAAAGCCGACTACTTGCTTTAGGCGAGTGGCTTACCGAACATGGGGAAGGTATTTTTGAAACACGCCCATTTGTCCGTCGTAATGAACAGGCAGAAAAAAATGTTGAGTTGTACTTTACACAAAAAGATAAAGAGGTTTTCGTATTTTTAGATAATGTTCCCGCTGGAGATTCGATTGTTACTGTAAAAGGATTTGGGAGCGCGGCCGATACCGCAAGATCTATGGATGGAGGCAAGCTTACCTTTTCTTCTAAAGGTTCAGATTTATTAGTTTCGCTACGGGGTTTATCACCAGATCATTATCCAGTAGGCTTTAGACTACAGCAGCCTATTTCCTAAAAAATAAAGAGCCTGTTTGAAATCACGCCAGATTTCAAACAGGCTATAGTTTATATTTCCAATGCACTCCGTATTTATTTAATAATCATGGAATAATAAGAGTTACTGTTCACACCCCAACCAGAAACAATTAGGGCTTAGTTAATGAAGTGACTTATGGCGGGGGAACAAAATCTTTTGCTTTTTTGCTTAATAACTACTGCAATGTCTCTATTATGATTTTCTATGCGAACTTACAGGTGGACAGCTGAAGGTCTCTGCTGGTATGATAAACGGCCTGTTCAAAGCCTTTTCTGAAAAACAGAGTCTGAGCAAAAGAACGCTTTCGCCGACATGCTCCTTCTCCTGTGGTATATGCTGATTTTACCAGTGACCGAGTAAATGGTGAGAACATGGCTGTGCTTGTCTGCGACTTCCACTATTTAATTTGTCCACCATATTCAATACTTTACAGCTTTACGTGCTCACGCTTTCTGCACGTTTTTTTTCGTGTCAGCCTGTTTTACGGATAGGGTTCACAATAGTAACCGCTTTGTTTGTGAAAGATACACTTGCGGCGTACAATTCATAATTTTAAGAAAATTCCGGTGAAAGGTTCTCAAGTTCATATAACCACAGCGATCGGCTATTTTAGAAATGGTCATTTCTTTGTTATGAAGCATGGTACAGGCTTTAGCAATGCGGAAATTATTTAAATAAACTGTGAAGTTTATGCCTGTGGATTTACTAAACAATTTTGAAAGATATGTATAATCATACTGCAAGGTCTCCGCAGCATTTTTTAACGAGCAACTCTCCCCTTGGTAATTTTTGTCTATGTAAAGGAAAAGTTGCTGAAGTACAGCTGAATGAACTGTATTGCCTATTGGTTCCATTTCCGTAGCTGATAATAAAATATCACACAGATTATATAGAGCCCCTTTTCTTTGGTATGTACTGTTTAATTCGCAAAAATCTAGCCACTTGGGCATGAGGATAATGTTATTGGCAGGTACAAAATCCTTATATTCCAGATTAAAATCGGTTATAATCTCCGGTGAAAAAATAAGTACAAGAACCTCCGTCCAATTGGAGGTAAGAAGGGTAAAGCTGTGTATTTGATTACCAAAAACAAATGCGAGCTGGCCCGTTTCAAGACTGTATTTTTTTTGCTCCACCTGTAGGGACAGTTTTCCATCTTTAACATAAATCAGCTCGTAGGCACGATGTAAGTGAGCAGGGAAAGGTTCGTTATATAGGGTATGTATGTGAAATGTCTCTTCCCCTGCCATACCGAAATGTTCAAAAAAGAATAACATAACAACTTTCCTCCGTTTGGGTTAAAGCCAAATAATGTCTTACATTATACCAAAAGACGTCTAGATTTTCAAATGGATTTTGTTTATAATATATAAACAATCAAACAAATTGCTTAAGAATCAACAAAAAATCCAAATGGCAAAAAATCCATATCAAGAGAGGAAGCTTGCTTAATGAAGACATTTAGTAACAAAGTACTTACAGCGATGCTTGCTGCATTATTAACAGCGATGCTTGCTGCTTGTGGAACTGGTGATGGAGGTGTTGCAACGGATAGCGGTACGGACAGCAGTAATGCAGCTCCATTTGGAGGCGTCGCAACCAGCGACAATGAGTTGGTCGGTGAGGTCAATGTTTGGACCTGGGAAGCCTTTGAAAACCTAGTTGCTGTCCATGAGGACTTTAATGAAGCATTTCCCTATATTGATGTAGTGTTTACAAACGTAGCCGCCGAAGATATGCCAATGAGACTGCAGGTTACTGCTGCCGCCGGAGATATGCCTCAAGCTGTTTGGATTGAGATTAATCAAAGAGGTAGGATTTTAAGCCTTGATATTTTAGAAACATTATCGGATCCGCCATATAATGCTAATCCTGACGATTTTTTTGATTTTATGATGCCGGTACATAGTACGCCTGATGGCAGATGGGTGACAGTTGAAGTATCGACACCTATTTCTGGTTTAATTTATAAGCGGGATTTGGCAGAACGCTTCATTGGTACGGATGACCCCGACGAAATTGCGGATTTAATACAAACCTGGGATGATATGTTTGATCTTGGTTTAATGATTAGACAAGAAACAAACGGAGAGGTTTACTTATTCGGCTCTATTCAAGAGTTGGAACAAATATTACGCGGACAAAGAGCTGTTTCTTTTGTGCAAGATGGTGTACTTAATATAGAAGATGCTCTTGGCCCGGTATTAGACGAAGTAATAAGATTTTATGCTGCGGGTTTAGTTGCACCTGCAAATATGTGGACCCCCGAATGGAACGCTTCCTTTAACAGAAGTATCAATTTATTTAATTCCGGACCGACATGGTACCCTACTTGGGTAATTGAAGCGCAAGGCACGGAAAACGAGGGTAATTGGGGTTTAACAGAAGCACCTCGTGGTGGGTTCCTCCAAGGGGGAACAGGCGTAGGGATTCCTTCAGCTGCTGAAAATAAACATCTCGGTTGGGAGTATATTCGATGGATGTATTTATCCAGAGAAGGCGCTATCTCCAACCGTGACCATATGAGTTATTTAACTGGTTACACACCTGCTTGGAGAGAAGAGGGATTCTATTCTGGAGCCAATGCATTTTTTGGAGGGCAAGATCTATACAGATTCTTTGCGGAAAGGATTGCTATAAATATGGCTACTACACGGCCTGTTAGTGAGTTTGACATAGAAGTTATTGACGCCCTTGATGTTGCTCTTATGGCAATCAAAGATGCCAACGGACAAATTACAAGCGGCGAGCTTTTAGACAATATGAGAAGTGAAATTGTTAATTTAGTGCCTGATTTAAGATAAGGTAAAATAAAGAAATCTAAGAGGCGCGTGATATTCGCGCCTCGTTTTATATGCTAGGAGTTCTGGAGTGCAGGGCAGCGAGCGGAGGATATAGATGACAACTTGAGAAGAAAAATTCTTGACTGGTAGCGCATTTACGTAGAAACCATTTTTATGGTTCGCGTAGAGCTTGTCAACTAAAGATCGAAAAGCAACAGTATTTATTTTTTCACTCATCGCTTTTAGTAACAGTACTGCCATGAACGCCTGAGGGCCTCAATATATTAGCCACTGGCTTAGATTGCGGTTTTTATGCGCCGCAGGCGCTTTGTTCTTTAATTACAAGGTAGGTGTTGTGTAATGAGTAAATCAGTTAAATATGCCCCTTACTTTTTTATTCTCCCGTTCTTCGCTGTCTTTTTTGCTTTTAACCTGTTCCCGTTGCTGTATACATTAGTTATAAGCTTTACGAACTTCAGCGGATTTGGACCAATGGAATTTGTTGGATTTGAAAATTACATACGATTTATAACATCTGATCCATTGTTTTGGAGAACCTTATGGAATACCTTTATCATTGTCATTATCGCACTTCCCTTGCAGGTGATTTTTGCGCTTATTATGGCTGTTTTGCTGAAGGACTTTTTCAAAGGAAGGACTAGAGGAGCACTTCAGTTTTTAAACTTTTCTCCTTTCCTTACAACTGCTATGGCGGTTGCCATTTTATTCGCTATTCTTTTTGATACACGTATGGGGACAATCAACGGTATCTTGGGAGTACTAGGTGTTTCGCAAAACGAAATTCCTTGGCTGACTTCGCCTACTCAGGCCTTAGCTGTGCTGACCATACTTTTGGTTTGGCGGTTTTTTGGATATCTTATGGTGCTTATCATGGCTGGGCTCTCCACCATATCTGAAACAGAATATGAAGCTGCAAAAATAGACGGTGCATCGTGGCTGCAGAGTTTTTGCTATATAACAATTCCAGGCTTAAAGAGCACCTTTGCTTTTATTATAACTACTAGCGTTATAGCTGGTATGCAACTTTTTGGAGAGCCGTTTATGCTTTTTGAGCATGTCAACCAACCATTTGGCGGGCCTCAAAGGGTTGCGCTTACGTCTATCATGTATTTATATGACACAGCTTTTAGGCGCTTCAATTTGGGTTATGGCGCTGCATTAACTTATGGCATTTTCATTATCATTTTTATACTCTCTATTGTCCCTATTGTGAAAACATTTGGGGGTGAAAAGGAATGAAAAAAGTTAATTCAAAAGCTAAATCTATTGATAAGATAACGATTCCTAAGGTTATCGTCATGGTTATCGTTTTCTTGTTTACGCTTGTTACCATGTTCCCATTTTACATAATGATTATAATGGGAACGCATACTACGGAAGACATCCAAACCCATTTGCTTATGCTGCCAGGATCTGCTCTCCGCAGCAATCTTGACTTTGTTTTAAATACCAATTTTCCATTGCATTTTTGGAACAGCTTTTACGTTGCGATCATCACCACCGTAGGGAATGTACTAATTTCCGCTATGGCGGGTTATGGCTTTGCAAAATATGAGTTTAAGAATAAAAAAATACTGTTCTTGTTCGTCATCGCTACTTTAATGCTTCCTACACAACTGGGCTTGGTGGGATATGTAATACAAATGCGGTACATGGGTTTATTCAACAGTCATTTGGCACTGATTTTACCGCTAATGGCTAGCGCTTTTCATGTTTTTTGGATGACTACATATATACGTACAGGCGTACCAACCGAAATTATTGAAAGTGGCCGTATAGATGGCTGTAGCGAAAAGATGATTTTCATTCGTCTTGCCTTCCCATTGATGCGGCCTGCCACCATCACAGTGGCGTTGCTTTCATTTCTAAACTCATGGAATAACTATTTCCTGCCAATGGTTATCATAAATGATGAAAGACGATTTACGGTTCCTTTAAGTATACTAACCTTTAATACCGCGTTTAGGGTGAACTATGCGGCTAGCATATTGGCGCTTACTTTAGCTGTTATACCGGTTGTCATAATGTTTGGGCTATTTTCAAAGCATCTGATCTCCGGGCTTACCGGTGGTGCTGTCAAGGGATAGTAAAATATGGAGGAATGTTTATGTCAACATCTCGCGAACTTGCTTTATGTGCTATTGAATTTCGGAAGCCTGAAAGGATACCCATATGCTTAGCCTTTGACACAGATCCTTTAAATAAGCCGATAGTCGAACAGATTTTGAAAGCGTATTCTACTGATATAATGATAATACCCAGTCACAATCCAAATTTTGTGCCGGAACAAATAGGTATGACTCAATGGGGATATCGTTGGGAGTCCAAGGGCGAAACCATGGGTGAAGTTAAAGATAATCCGCTAAGAAACTGGGATGTATTTGACCGTTGGCTGGAAAAAGCACCGGATTTTAGCGTTCCAATCCGTTATAACTTTGCCCGCAAGATGAGGTTGAAATATCCCGATAAATTTTTAATTGGTGGCATAGGTTTTATGGTTATGGAGGCATTTAATCTTCGTGGTTTGGATAATTTTTTAACGGATCCATATCTTGAACGCGAAAACCTTGATCGCTTGCTGGATTTTATTTATACCCAGGGAATCCATGCTGTGGACGGTTTTGCTGAGGTGGGTATGGATGCGGTTATTGCTTGGGAAGACTGGGGCCTTCAAGACCGGGCTATGATGGCACCCGATATGTGGTATGATGTTTTTTATGACAGGATGAAAAATTTTGTAGACAGGATTCACGCTCATGGCATGAAATATGTCCTTCATTCTTGCGGACACATACTGGGCTATCTTGATTTTTTTGTGGAAATGGGTGTGGATGTCCTACAGTTGGACCAGCAATTATGCATGGGGCACGATCTTGAGGAACTTTCGAAATATCGTGGCAAGATCTGTTTTTTTAATCCAATAGATATACAACATTCGCCCCAAATGAATGCAGCGCAAATACACAAATCAGCGCAGTATATGAGAGACAAATTAAGTACTGAAGATGGAGGATTTATGTATAAAGCGTATGCTCAGCCAGCGGCGATTCGTATGCCGGCTGAAGGTATTATAAATGAGATTCATGCCTTTGCTGCTTGTAAAGGATAATTAGGATATGAATATAAGCTCTGTAATAAAGTACTGCGGTGTAAATTAAATGTAGCAAATGGCGCACCACCGGTGAGGCATGGAGCTATGAGCACCATTTCTGGCGGCAAGGCGTATTGAAATCACCTGAGATTACAACATCGGATGATGTGTATAAATTATGGGTCATTCCAAAACATGGTAGGATTTTTGTGTTGCGGGGGACAGTATCCCCCTATTTCTCTCCAAATACGGAAAGACCCAAAATTAGCATATGGAGGAATATAAGTGAGCAGAGAAATCCATGTAGCAAAAAGCGGCTCTCTCTATGGTAACGGAAGTTTACAAAGCCCTTATTTGAATATAAATCAGGCAGCGCAAGTTGCCCTGCCCGGTGACACTGTCATGGTTCACGAAGGGGTTTATCGAGAACGGGTCGACCCTAAAATTGGCGGTGCCAATGATTGTCAAAGGATCACCTATCAAGCAGCGAATGGTGAAAAGGTAGTTATTAAGGGTTCAGAAGAGATTGCGAATTGGGAACTTGTCGAAGGTACTACTTGGAAAACGGTTTTGCCTAATAGTTTTTTCGATCCTGAATTTAACCCCTATACAGAAGAAATTTTCGGAGATTGGTTTTTGGATCCTCCCCCTGGTGAATGGAAGGTGCATGCAGGGGATGTTTATCTAAATGGTCGTTCTTTTTATGAAGTCAAGGATTTAGATGGTGTAAAGAACCCTGTCAAACGTTTGGAGGGCTTTAATCCGCCCTGGACTAAGCGGCTGGAGATGATTCCCAATCCGGAAAATACTATTTACACCTGGTATACTGCAGTTGACGAAGAAAATACAACTATCTATGCTAACTTTCATGAATTTGATCCAACGAAAGAACTAGTCGAGATAAATGTTCGAAAATATTGTTTTTTTCCTCGTCGAACAGGCCTGAATTACATAACCGTTAAGGGTTTTGAAATGTGCCAGGCAGCCACAACATGGGCACCGCCGACAGGTGACCAGCCAGGGCTAATTGGACCAAACTGGAGCAAGGGCTGGATTATTGAAGATAATATTATCCATGATGCGAAATGCAGCGCTGTGAGCATTGGTAAAGAAGCCTCTACCGGTGACAACCTTTGTACTAAAACTCAGCGAAAGCCCGGTTATCAATATCAGATGGAGTCGGTTTTTCAAGCCTTACATATTGGTTGGGGTAAGGAAACCATTGGCTCTCATATTATTAGAGACAACATCATTTATGACTGCGGGCAAAATGGTATTGTAGGTCATTTGGGTTGTGTCTTTAGTGAAATTTACGGCAACCATATTTACAATATAGCTGTAAAACATGAATTCTATGGCTATGAAATCGCTGGCATTAAGTTACATGCGGCTATTGATGTGCAGATACACCACAATAATTTCCACGATTGCACCTTGGGGGTATGGCTAGATTGGCAAGCCCAAGGAGCTAGGGTTAGTAAAAACCTATTTTATAATAATGACAGGGATTTGTTTATTGAGGTTACTCATGGCCCTCATACGGTGGATAATAATATTTTAGGCTCTGATTATAGCTTAGATAATATTGCCCAAGGTGGTGCTTATATTAATAATTTAGTTTGCGGTACCATGCGGATGGAGCCTGTGTTAAATCGGGCGACTCCTTATCATTACCCCCACTCCACTGCTCCTTTGAGTACAACTTTTGTTTATGGTGGTGATGACAGATGGTTCCAAAATATTTTTGTAGGCGGGGCTCCAACATATACTGAACAATCGCGAAGTGGCACAGATTATTATAACGGACACCCGATATCATTAGTGGAATACATTGAGTGGGTTAAAGCGGCAGGTAATGGTGATTTGGAGAAATTCGAAAAGGTGCCGGAGCCGGCGTATATCAATAATAATGTTTATTTGAAAGGCTCCGTCCCTTTCGACAGGGAAGAAACGAATAACCAGAGCGGCTTTGATCCTCAAGTTAGATTTGCTGTTGAGGATGGCAAGACATTTGTGGAGCTAAATATGGAAAAGGGATGCTTAGATATTCCTGCAAATATTTTGGAGACAAAGGATTTGGAGCTAGTGCGGATTGTTGAAGCCCCCTTTGATGATCCTTCAGGCAATCCTATTATTTTTGACAGTGACATTAAAGATATGCAAAGAAGTGATAAAACGATAAATATAGGGCCTCTTGTCGACTTGAAAGAGGGTTATAATAAGATTCTAGTTTGGGGATAGCCCAGGTCAAGTCCACAGTCATTAACTTGAGCTTGTCATTCTGAGGTGTTTTGTTAAGAATCTTTCAGTTATGTCAATGAAAGATTCTTCGTTTGGAATGACATCAATCCTTATATACTAATGACAAGTCAATCTCACAGCCAGGAAGTGCATAAACTGGGTGCTGTGACAGTATATACGTCCGCTACATATTTTTTTCTATTAAAGGTATGCCGTTACAGTTTTATCTTCTAGCCACTCCGTTTGCTGGATTTATACTGATTAACCTTTGTTTAATGGCAGCCCTAAAACACTTTGATAGATTACCGATGTTTTACAACAGCTTTACGTGCTCGCGCTTTCGGCACGTTTTTTTTCGTGTCAGCTGTTTCGGATAGGGTGTGAATAGTAACAATAAGAATGTAATCCCAAAATTTTTTTGCAATCAGCACTTGACAAATGAAAATTCCTTTGATAGTATTGAACTGCAAATGAAAATCTGTATCAATAAACATTTTAGGAGGAATAAGAATGTCTTTAATCGGAAAAAAAGTTGGCTCTTTCAAAGCCCAGGCCTATGTAAATGGTGATTTCAAAGAGGTTTCTAACGAAGATCTGAAAGAAAAATGGTCTGTTTTCGTATTCTATCCAGCGGATTTTACTTTTGTTTGCCCAACTGAGTTAGGCGACTTGGCAGACACATATGAAGAGTTTCAAAAAATCGGCTGCGAAATCTACTCGATTTCAACGGACACCCACTTTACCCACAAAGCATGGCACGATGTTTCAGAGACCATCAAGAAAATTAAATATCCCATGCTAGCTGACCCCTCAAGAAAGATTTCTGAGGATTTTGGAGTACTTATACCTGATGTAGGCCTAGCACTCAGGGGTACCTTTATAATAAACCCAGAGGCAGAGATAGTTGCTTATGAGGTAAACAGCTTGGGAATCGGCAGAAATTCTGCAGAACTGCTGCGTAAAGTGCAGGCTGCCCAATTTGTCGCAAAACATGGCGATCAAGTTTGCCCGGCAAAATGGA
>Ga0123355_10016261_pt1 | contig 11717 bp, 5 predicted proteins | sample TergutEmb28metaG_3_FD_89872 | JGI IMG/M metagenome (GOLD analysis project Ga0123355, IMG submission 89872) | Embiratermes neotenicus P1 segment gut microbial communities from Petit-Saut dam, French Guiana - Emb289 P1 | ecosystem: Host-associated > Arthropoda: Insects > Digestive system > Gut ...
GCGAATGCATCCCTACAAAATAGCGATTGCACAAAAACTGAAGGGACGTGATTTTGAAAACCGTACAAAGTTGTGTCGTGACCTTCTGAACGTTCGCGTCACAGATGTTGTGTTTTTTTCTGAGGACGCATATTTCCACCTCTCTGGCACAGTAAACAAGCAAAATTTCCAATACTGGTCTGAGGGTAACCCTCGGGAACTTCACCAACGAGCAGCACATGACCCCAAAGTGACAGTGTGGAGTGCCATTTTTAACTTTGGTGTTTTGGGTCCATACTTTTTTGAAGAGGACGATGTCACTGTTACGGTGAACAGCAATCGTTATTGTGCAATGTTACAGAATTTTTTCCAGCCTCAATTGGCCGAAATTTTCAATGATCAACATGGTGCTGATAATGTGTGGTTTCAGCAAGACGGCGCAACAGCCCATACATCTCGTCGTTCCCTTTCACTTCTCAGAGAAATGTTTCCTGGACATGTTATCTCCTTGCGTGGTGATATCGGGTGGCTGCCGCGTTCGCCAGATTTGACCCCCTGCGATTTTTTTCTATGGGGCTACCTCAAAGCAAAGGTTTATGAACAATGCCCCATAACTTTGGAAGCTCTGAAGGAGGCGATACGACAGGAAGTTGCTGCCATTACACCTGAAATGACTCTCAAGGTCATGGACAACAACCGACAGAGGCTATATCAGTGTATCAATATTCAAGGCCGCCACTTGAGTGATGTTTTGTTCAAAACACGTTGATGTAAAACGGCATTCTGTGTGCTTTCCAGAAATAGAAAAACATTTGCCGTTTCATCTTTGGTTTTGAAATTATTTGCTTCTCAAATAGGGGAGTTCTTTCTGCCGCACCCTGTATATCACTATTACTTCTACTCCTGCTACTATGTATAATGGCCCTATCTGTTTACCCATTTCATTATCTTTATTTACACTTATCCATGTTTGAATAGCTAGCAAACACACCATGTGCACCTGCACACACACATACAACACACAGATATATATCAGGGAGACCAGCATATGGCGGACTGTGCCGGTGAGCACGACAAATTAAAGACCAGCTTATGGTCTCTTACAATAACAAGCTGAAAAAATAAATCTGTGTAATACAGTAATATGAGCAGTAAAAAGGAAAGGCACAGAAATTTTAAGAATAATTGCTGCTGTATGAGCTAATGTAAACTTTATCAGTTTCACATGAAGCTCCCTGATGACAGTCCTGTAAGACCAAAACATGTCAGAATAAAATAGGGGTGTCATTTACACCCATTTACATACACCTAGATGGTTATTTTATAATAATGTTTTCCACGATCTTCATGACAATGCCCCATTTAATCTAGTGGTTATTATGAGCATCACCTGCTTTAACATTATAAACTGCATTGCACCCACAGAGGGTATTTATGGGTTTCATACAAAGCTCAGAACAAAAAGCATTAACTGACTGATCTAACTTGAGACAGGAGTCCAAATTTTAATTATTATTCATATAAATTTCAGATGTCACATGGTTAACATTCAAAGTCTTCTCTGGTCTTTCCAAAAATGTACACACCATTACAAATTGATCAGATGTGTGCTTTCTGTGTATATAAGCTGGTGGTAATTAGGGAAACACAACTTTAGTGTTCATTATTTAAAAACAGGGTACACTTAACATTTTGCTAAATTTGCATTTGATAATACAACAGGCCATCATGTAATTCACTCATGATATTCAAAGTTAATTTGTCACAATAATATACAATGGTAATAAGCATTAAAATCAGAATGACGAAACAAATATAAAGGTCTGATTATTGTAATTGGCAAGAAAACAAATAGAAGTGAAGATGCATGTCTTAGAGTTTGCATGGCAACATACATTCAATAAAATCTGTGTGGGCTGACAGCCATGTCAGATATTTCCAGTCAGCCAATGTTACAGAAACTGACACCAACTCCATCAACAGGGCTTTGATATAACTTGGCCACCTGAATGAAATTTGTTGTGGCAGAGAATATTGTGGTTATGGGACAAAATAGACATCAGTAGTACAGGCTGACTACAGTCATTTGGTGAAAACTACAGACAGCCAGTTATGTACAGACAACTTCAATACAGACGAGAGTTTCATGTTAAGTACAGCCTGTAGACAACCTGTGAGAATCTAGGTGAGGCACAGTAACTGTCAAGATGCCAGTTATCCCCAGCTATGAGCCCCAGCCTCTTGATGCTACATGATAATGAGTCATACAAGAATTCCGATAATGGATAAGGAGTCAGTCTTGGAAATACGGGGTAACTTGAAGCACCTGATGCAGATGTCAGTCCCAAAAGATTTCACTGAGAGGCAATTCTTACTACAAATATAAATTAAGAAAACAAAAATTAAATATTTATTATTACACAAAATATACTGTAACAGTATGAACATGTATGTTAGAAGACAATGGGAATTTTCATAAAAACAAAAGGAATACTTGAAAGGGATATTAAACATTAGTGTCTGAAAGCCAAAGAGGGTACAACAAAATTAAAAAAAAGACAAAGTTGAATGTTCTCCTCTTCCTCCTAAAACATTCAATGCCTAGTATTCTTCCTCAGATTCTATGCTTTATGACTGCTAGAATCATGCAACCACAACAGTAATGTGTTTAACCTACAAAGGACAAACTGGATGTGGGCATTTAAATTAACTAGTTCTTCACCTGACAGCAGAAACCTAGCATTTCAAAAGGCCATATGCTAAAGGGTAAAATGCAGTGTCCCAAAACAAGTACACATACTTTAGATACAATAGCGTACACATGAACACAAGTTTTCCAGTGATCACTACAAAGAAAAAGACAAATGAGCATCGCACTTAGTATTCATGTGCTCTACTATACGCTATAACCAGTGTAAAAGAAGATTACATATTACAAATTATTGTTTGAGCAACTTTAATGGCTTCAAGTGCTATGGGAAAATGGAAAATATGGTTGAGGTAATTTTCAAAAAATGAATTAGAATGCCATCACCGTCATGGTATAACAATTACAAAATCATGTGAAAAGGCTGAGATTGATGCAATGGCACAAAATGTCAACAAGAGCCAACATGGAAGACCTCACAATTTAACTAACAATGAAAACTGCTGCCATGGTGTTACAGACCTTCACACAACGTCTAAAGAAGTCTGCAAGGCAATGTACTGGTTTCCCTCATTGCATTTTGCAGCATGAAAAGTGGAAGCTGTAAATATAAGGACTGCCCCACGCACTGCGCTATTATGATACAGATCAATGGATGGAATTGTACGACTGGTTTATGCACATGTGAGATGAAAGAGAATATTTTCCTGATTTTGTTGTTTGGTCAGTATGACACAGAAACTTTTGAACATACTGGTACTGTGAACTCTGAGGACTGGGCTACTGAAAACTGTCAGCTGTAACAGAAGAACAATCAGCAATCAGTTTATCTACCAGGGATGTCAGTGTGGTGAGGCTAGTCTTCCATAGGAGTTAATAGGGATATTTTCTCTGATACAACTCTCACAGATCCTGCCTCCTTTTGTCAGTGCTGTGGGGTACCAATACACCTTCCTTCAACAGTTTGTTTCTGGAGGAAGTATTTCTTTCAACAGAATGCAGTGCCTCCCCATTATCACAATGTGAGCAATTTTCTCAATCATCATTTTCCTGGAAGTTCAATAGTATAATGGGTAAAAGCAAAATATCCATCCCTATGTCCTTACTTAATGTTCTGAAGACATTTACTTGTGGGGAACCAAACAAACCAAAAAATCATGAACAGTTCAACACCTCAGACACAAACCTGAAATTGCTTATGCCACCATTCCATTACAAACAACACACTCTGTTGCATGCAGTTGCCAACAATGCATTGACACCAGCAGAAGACATGTAAAACATCCGAGACATTAAGGAATGAAAGACAGCAATGGACTGGTATCTGTCCACTTTATTTGTTGATGCATAGGTTACTAAATAATCCACATATTTTTGGGACACTCTACATACAAAAAAAGATGAGTTTACAGCAAAGGGAGCAGGGAGTTATATATCTCATTTACTAAATACAAAGTCTGGTGCAAAATAAATAGCTTCAAGTCACAGGCCAAAAAATTTCATAGCTTGGAAAATAACATTTAAAAAACTCAAAACATATGACTACAGGATGGTAATTAAAATTCAGTTTCATTCTTTGGCAACTTGGTGAGATCTTGTTTGACCTACACCAAAGCCCCGTGTCTGAAGAGAAAAATCTAATTTTGGACAGCTTGACAATACAATCCTCAAATAATTTTTCCTCATCATTCTGCCTAAAGCATTACCACCTTATCATGTGTATTCAGAAAAACTCCAGGTAATGTGAATGCCACAAATAATTCATGTTAAAACATCCTACTGTGTACACTATTCTGTTTCAGAGATGGTGAAATTCATTTTAATAAGACAGGCAATGTACATATATAATAACACTGAAGCACATTTGTGGAAAATTGTCATAATTATCCAGCATGCATGCATCATATTACATCATCATCAGTGTCCTGTATGGCTGAAGCATATTTTTCCACATTATCTCACAATGTGCATGATTTTTGGGAAGAAGATACTGAATATAAAATGTGTATCTTGATTTTCTCAATAAATTTGTTTGAAATATTTCTCATTTTAAGAGGATATCAGTGAGATATGGTCAAGGTAAAGTACCCATTATTCTCATCAGAGTTCAAAGAAACCTTAATTTGAAATCCTATTGTAGCACTGTGCATTTTCGTAGAATCACTTCAATTTATCGACCAATGAATGCACATATAATTTCACATAAAACACTTTTAAACCACTTTAAAACACTTTAAAACACTCCGACATGTTTCAATCTTGTCAGATCACCATCAGGGAGCTTTGCTCCTTGCTAAAGTTATATTACAGTATTCACATTTCAATTTGTATTTGCAAACGAGGTGTTGTGGCAGCATATCTGTACATAATTATACTATTAGGTATATTGTCAAAACAGCTATGTGAGTAAATGCATAATGATAGTTTTTGATATATACAAATAGTTAGGCTAAATGGATTATGCAGCAGTTTACTTACCATGTTGTGTGGGAATGTGTTGTGGAGCAGTGGCCAGGTGTGCATCGTATGCTGAGTAATAAGAGACTGGCTATGGGTTGCGTGGAAGGATATTTGTTGTATTCGTAAGTTCATAGAGGGGGTTGATGTCACCAGTTTGTTGTTCTGTGATCAGTATTCCATGTTGGTGAAATATTTGCATGTATTGGGCCTCCCAGCAGTTCATACGTGTACTTTTATGACATGTCTTTAATAGCTGCAGTATGTTTTCTATCGTCCCATATTCGTGTCTATTTTGTAGGATGTGCATGGCATAGGCGGATTATTAATTCTTATGTACCTTATATATTCTTTGTGTCTTATGCCTATGGATCTTCTGGGCTGTCCGATGTATGCTTTGTTACATGTATTACATTTTAATTTATATATTCCGCTTGGGTTGGTATTATTCTGTTTTTTGGATAATTGTTGCTGTAAAGTGTTGGTTGCTCTGAAGGCTATATTAAAATCAGTGTGCTTGAACAGGTTCGCGATACACCTTATTATTGGGCTGAAGTAGTTAAAGGTTACCCATTTTCTTTTGTTATATGGGGTAGTGGGGGGGGAGGTGTTGGTGTTCCTTGCTTGTTCTTACTTGAACTGCTGGGAGGCCCTATACATGCAAATATTTCACCAACATGGAATACTGATCACAGAACAACAAACTAGTGACATCAACCCCCTCTATGAACTTACGAATATAACAAATATCCTTCCACGCAACCCATAGCCAGTCTCTTATTACTCAGCATATGACGCACACCTGGCCACTGCTCCACAACACATTCCCACACAATATGGTAAGTAAACTGCCGCATAATCCATTTAGTCTAAATATTTGTATATATCAAAAATTATCATTATGCATTTACACACATAGCTGTTTTGACAATATACTTAATAGTATAATTATTTACAGATATGCTGCCACAACACCTCGTTTGCAAATACAAATTGAATTGTGAATACTGTAATATAACTTTAGCAAGGAACAAAGCTCCCTGATGATGATATGACAAGATCGAAACGTGTCGGAATGCTGATGATGATCTGACAAGATCGAAACATGTCGGAGTGTTTTAAAGTGTTTTACAGTGGTTTCAAAGTGTTTTATGTGAAATTATATATGCATTCGTTGGTTGATAAATTGAAGTAAACCTTAATTTTCTACACAGATTTTTTAAAAATACACTAAATATCAAATTTCATGAAAATCTCTCCAATGGGAGCCAAGTTGTTCCATGTGGATGGACAGACATATGAAGCTAATAGTTGCTCTTGACAATTTTGCATATGCGCCCAAAAAATTCACACTTCATTAAGAATGGGTCTTAATAAAATTTTCTTCCTACAATTAGCACTCCTTGGTTTGTATGGAGCAAATGTGGTAAATTTCAATTACTTCCGGTAATATTTATTGTTCTGCTGTAACAACACACACCTTCCTTCATTGGTAAGGGGTAACCCAATAAGTTAACAATGCCTATGTGGGTTCTTCAGATATGAATATATTCACTTTTGGCAAATATTGCACTTTGCAGAACACAAAGGTACAGATTCCAGTGTAACCACAAATATCTCTTAAAATAATATACCTCTAATTAAATTGTTTAATTTTTAACAAAAAGTTTCACAACATGAAGATCACCCAGATATTACTACATATGTCTAAAATATTATACTTTATTTCAAAAGATTGGAATTCAAGTTCTGTCAACACTACAACTTCCCCACAGCAAGATTACCATTTATGACACAACTCTGTGCAAAATGCTGGTTCTTCATAACAAAATCAACCTGAAGATAATAATCGTACAACATTCAACATTAGTTTTATTGGCTGTCAATTTGGTAAGAGTTTCTACTCCATTCATATACAGTACAATTGATGAGAATGCTCAATCTGATGTGACGAGTCACTTTACATCATGTGTTGGATGATGTGGAACACATTGAATGGACAAATTATTTCATAATTCTTGGGATAGCAAATAATCTCTGAAGATAACGGAAATGCCATAATTTCTTTCAGTTTGCCTACATATCCAAATATATAAAACATATTCAAATAATGGATTTATATTAATGCAAATATGATAATACAGTACAATGTATTGTGTACACAATTTGTTATTCTGTTTTCTTCAGAATATATTTATAAAACAGCAGCTGTAATACAATTTAAAATGGTAAACCTGCCATGTGTCTTTTGCACAATTTTTTTCTAAAAAAAATGAAGTGTTGCAACAAAGAACGGAAAAGAAATTGCACACACAAAGTAAGCCTGTCTGACAAAGGCTTCCATCATCTCAAGGTTATCACATTTATACAGCTCAATTGGTCAGACATGCACAGTGAAAATAAGACGCAATTCATTCAAAGGGATATGGTACCACATTTCCTTGTAAATCTGCCTAATATTTTGCTTGCAAATGAGATTAGACTAATTTAATGAAGAATGCATTATTTGAGAACAGGCAGTGCCCTGTGTAAAAATTTGGCCACAATAATCTTGCTTTATGTATGTCAGAAATATTTAACCACAATACTCATCAATTTATTCTAGGACCAAGCTGTGAAGGCTCTCCTTTAACAGGCACAGTCAAACCATTTGCCTCATGTTTCTCATACTTATCTAAAGGATTCAGACCATTTTCAGTACAAGTATAATGCACAGACATGGCCACATTTTATACATTGATGGGTTTTTGCTAAACCAAAGTTACTGCTGAATGTGTACTTACTTGTACACAAATACCTTGTACATATTTCCAGCTCTGGGTATGTGTGCATGAATACCCACACCCATGTATGTGATATCTGCATTGTGTTCTGAAATATGAATCTGTGTAAAATGAAATCATTTAAAGATAACAACTAATACATTTTGTTATGCCATATAAATTTACAGCCAGCAGTTTTCCTGATAATACTATGCAAGCAACACAGTACAATAATGTGTTTATACAATCCCTGTTCTCAAAACCTGACTCTCCACATTGTCTGGAAAATTAGGACTAATAAGATGCATGGCAAGATTTTGCCCTACTCGTCTCTCTCATGTGGCCAACAGCTGACCTTGCAACACCATTCCATTCATATACATACTGTACAATATTCATATATCCAATAGCCTTCTCAACTTCATACGTAAATTTTAAAAATTCAACAGAAAAACTATACATTTACATCACATACGGACAAGAAAATGAAATATTGACAACAATGACAAAATATTACGAGCTTTGGTTGGTAAAATTTCATGGGACTGATGAATTGTCTAAAATATAGTGTTTAAATGTGATGTCAGCAAGTGAGATTCAGGAGTGTACATCCCGATCTGTTAGCACTACAAAACAGTTGGTTCTAGACTCAGAGAAGAGATTAAATAAAACACAGTCATTCATCAAAACAAATTAAAAAACATAGCACATAACTGGCAGCATAACACAGACTTGGAAAAATTGAACAACATATGCATGAACAAGACAAATAAAGTTTCTTGCACAAAGGAACATTATTTTGCTTTCTTTCTTTCTTTCTTTGAAAAAATAAAAAAGATGAATTGTGACATACATTTGGCCAAAACAAAAACTCACACATATGTATGAAAAAAAGTTCGCAAAAATGCAGTTTATTAAATTCTTTACACATTATGTTAATATTTGACACTTCGTCCTGAGTATTTCTTCTTTCTTGTAGACTTGATTGTCTTAAAAGCCATCAACACATGCATCCATTTCCTTCTATGCACATTAAAAGTCAGACGCTTCCAATGAACATGCCATGTCCTATGTCACAGCTTCTGCTGTCTGTGGTGATGTGACATTTTGCGGTTTGGCTGGATGCTATGTGACGCTTATCACGGCTCGAGCCGAGTTCGAAGACGAGTCCTTGCCACTTCCACCACTTTCTGTCTTAATGCACTGTCCCGTTAACTGGTTCACACTCAGGGGATTGTTGATATCGTGTGGGTTTGTGCCCACAGGGTTGCGATGCAAAGGTGGGCCAGCAGGAGGGGGATGGTGTGGAGGATGATGATGGTGCACAGGCGGTAATCCTCCTCCTCCTCCTCCACCTCCACCACCACCACCTCCACCTCCACCTCCACCACCACCACCACCACCACCACCACCTACACCCCCACCACCACCACCACCTGTGTTTGAGGAAGCCGTGGGTGGTTGATGAGGAGGCAAGATACTTCCACCTAGTCCATTCATTGGGGTCTTGCACTCAAATGCTGATGTGTCATGCGGAGTGAGTGGACTCTGCAAGCTCATGCACGGACTCGCCAGACTCACTGATGGACTGGCCAGGCTCGTGCTGGGACTTGGTAGTATCATAGAGGGGCTGGTGAGGCTGGACAGTCCGCTCAGTCCACCAGGACTTGACAATGAGTGGTTGATACTCTCCCTGTCATCATCAGGAGGGGTATTTGCATCACCCACACTGCCACAGCTCCCCAGGTTGTCCTCCGACTGGTTCCCATCCATACTCTCATTAGACTCCATGTACCGTATGCATTTTTTCTTGCGCCTGCACAGTAATTATACCATTAATGTGAATCAAACAGTACGGTTACTCACATACATGTTAATTCAAGCTTGATGGTTTCAGTTACTTGTGATCCACATATAGAATTGCCTTATCTGCTGAAAAATACAATTATAACAAAACAGAACCTATAGTTTTGTGCTACTGAAGTGGAGAATGGTGCTGGATAATGCACATTCACAATACAAGGAAGAACATTATATGTACGTAACTGCCAACTTGGTGTATGAGTAAGTACCATCAAGTTTCATTTAAAAAACCACAGAAACATATAATACAGAAAAATAATGGCTAACTGGTGCAATACTATGGTTATTACTACGGACATGGCTGAGGGGGTGCCAGTTTCAATTTCCCTTATTTCAGATAATCCAGTGGTGGGAGAGAGGTGGGGATACTAGTTTTCTAATGTACAAGTAATTAAATACACAGCTGGATAATGAAGGTGCAACAAAGATAACAATAAAAAGGTCTGAGATAAAGGAAAGGAGTTGTCACGCATACCAGTACATCGCACTGTGGTGCAGTTATCTACCTTGAACATATACACACACTCAGCTGCTTTAATTCCATTGTACACTGCACCAATTATGTAGAATTTCAGTGAAACTGCCCCACATTTGCTCTTTTTGCAACATGCCACTTGATATACTCATTGAGGCATAAGGGGACAACACTGTTCTGACTCATCAAGATATGTGACTCACTACAGAGCTCTACTCTTTCATTTTCTTTTTATTGTGGACAGAACCCTTAAAATTGCATACGGTAACAAGGAAATTTCTTTCTGAGTAATACGCATATTAAATAATGAAGCAAAACCTGGAAAAATGATGCAATGTTTTCAAGTTTTTTGTCAGTGGAATTTTCAACCTAAAGTTTAGAAGCAAGTCACTTGTACGGGTAGTAGCACATTCTTTTTGTCTCTCAGCCACCAGGAACACGAGACCTGATGTATGTGTTCCTGTAACATATGTGGTAACAACCCTCAGGAACAATGTTTTAAAAACTAGCATTTCACTGTTTGGTAACAATATTCATATGCACAAAATGGCTCTTAAGTATTCTATCCCTGATATTCCACTCTCATATTCATCACATCACATTCACTGTCACTGCTGCTGCTCATTCCACTGTCAGTTATTATTGCATTTTCTGTGCTCCATTTTATAACACCTTACTGTTCACAACACTGTTCTTCAAATTCTTCTACTACTTACAAATGTGTTTGCCATTTATACTAAAAGTTTATTATTTGCATCAATCCACTGCCTCTAGTCCACTCAGATTAATTCCACAGGGCTTAGAGTTAGGTGACACGGCGAAAACTCAACACCAAATGAAACACTTGCAGCCATGATTTCATAAAGTAGAAAGGTTTAACACTGCCAAACCTGTAGCCTTTTTTTATTTCATAAAATGATACTTTTAACATTGTGTTGCAAAATGGAATGTTTCGCACATGTTCTGCATCACTTCCTTATTTAAATTCGATGTTGGGGCACTGTCCATCTGTATGTTACGAAATGAAGCATAATCACTCACACATAATAGAATTTGGTTCCAAATTACTAGTTAACCTCTCATTTAAACCTATGGCCCTAGAATTAAGTGCCCAGAGTACTCTGCAAAAGACATGATATTTCAATGGCCATACATTATGTTGCAATGTTCTTGGCTGATGACCTTAGGTGATATTTTATTTTTTCAGCATCACATTGCATGTCAACTGTAAAGTCATCTTCCAGCACTCAAGGATTAATCAACAAATGCCATTTTTATTGTACTTTCCATTATGTCGTCCCATTTTCTAGATTCATCTGAACAGAACCAGAATATTGGGAATGAAACTGTAGCTTCTCATATGGAGTAAGAAGGGTCTTTCCTTGTAAATAAAACCAAATTGATGCACTATTTGTCCTCAGTTTATGTCTACCAACCTCTACATGTTTCGGGCATATTTGTAGCTCATCATCAGGAGGTATACTGTATATATGTGTGTGTGTGTGTGTGTGTATATATACACACACGCACGCAC
>Ga0123355_10016262_pt1 | contig 11717 bp, 8 predicted proteins | sample TergutEmb28metaG_3_FD_89872 | JGI IMG/M metagenome (GOLD analysis project Ga0123355, IMG submission 89872) | Embiratermes neotenicus P1 segment gut microbial communities from Petit-Saut dam, French Guiana - Emb289 P1 | ecosystem: Host-associated > Arthropoda: Insects > Digestive system > Gut ...
AACCAGCCGCCTATCGCTCCGCCGATTCTCACGCTTTTTTAACCCACAATTCAATGTTTTCGCCATTGATGGGCCATTCTTTTGCGAACGCGCCGTCCGGCGGCGGGATGGGGGATAAGTTGTCGGCGAGCAGTTCTACAGAGATTGCGTTGTGGTTGTTTGTTATTACAGCGGCTAGAGTTGCGGTGCCGTTGAAGCCGGCGTTTATGCGGTCTGTTACGTCGAAACCTGCTTCGCGGCGCATGTTTTGCCATTTGCTTACAAGTTCACGCACATTGCCTTCTTCTATTAGGGCAGGGGTTAGGACGGTATTTAGTACTACGGTTATGCCTCTGTCGCTTGCCGTGGCGAAGCCTTCTTTTTGTGTGGTTTCTATAAGAACGTCGTCTATTGTTAGCTCTATTGCCGTGCCATCTATATTTGTTTGCCATGTGCCGGCTCTTAGTGCTTGCAAGGTTTCGCTTGACGCGACGTTTAGTGCGGCGGCAATTTTAGGGACAAGTTTGCCGTAGCGCGGCCCCAGAGTGCGCAATTGCGGTTTTAGGTTGTAGCCCACGTATTCAGAGGCATCTGTTATAAAGTTAACGGATTTTACGTTTAATTCTTCGCAGATAACTTCAAGTAGGGCGTTGTCGGGGATTTTGTCTGTATTGGAAAGAGCCACCAACATTTCGGAAAGGGGCTGGCGGGTTTTGATATTGCCTGCGTTGCGGGCGGCACGGCCTTGGGTTACTATCTCGATTGTGTTTGCCATTTGAGATTCCAAATCGGGGTTGATTAGGGCGGCGTCGGGAGTAGGGAAGTCACATAGATGAACGCTTTGCGATGCTTTTGAGTCGAGTTTTGCAACCAAGTTTTGGTATAGCTGCTCGGATATAAATGGTACAAAAGGCGCAGATAATTTTGCTACTGTTACAAGGGCGTGGTGCAATGTTTTGTAGGCGTTTATTTTATCTTGCGGCATTTCGGAAACCCAGAAACGCTCACGACTGCGTCGCAGGAACCAGTTGCTTAGCTCGTCTACAAAATTGTCTAGCTGACGGGCGGGTTCGGTTATTTCGTAACGTTCCAACGCGGCGTCTACTTTTTGGATTAATGTGTTTAAGCGGGATAACAGCCATTTGTCCATAACGGATAGGTTTTTTGTTTCATGTTCGTATGGGTTAAATTGGTCGATTTCAGCATACAAGACGTAGAATGCGTAGGTGTTCCAAAGGGTTCCCATAAAGCGGCGTGCGCCTTCTATTACTGTGTCGTCGGAGTAGCGGAAATTGTTCCACGGTGCGGAGTTTACATACATAAACCAGCGAACTGCATCGGCACCGTGTTTTGTAAGCGCGCCCATTGGGCTAACTGCATTGCCTTCGGATTTGCCCATTTTTTTGCCATGTTCATCCAGCCCAAGCCCGGTTACTATCACATTTTTGTATGGCGATTTGCCAAATAGCATAGTGGAAATAGAAAGTAATGTATAAAACCAGCCGCGAGTTTGGTCAACGCCTTCGGAAATGAAGTCTGCCGGGAATTGGCTGTCGAACATTTCTTTGTTCTCGAATGGATAGTGCCACTGCGCAAATGGCATAGAGCCTGAGTCGAACCAGCAGTCAATAACCTCCGGTGTACGTGTCATAGTTGCGTTACACTTTATGCATTTTAGCTTGACCGCGTCGATATATGGCTTGTGCAGTTCGATATCCGCAGGGACGTTGTCGCCCATTTTTTTAAGCTCTTCTATACTGCCTATGCAGTGTAAATGGCCGCAGTTTTCGCTTTCGCACACCCAAATTGGTAGGGGGGTGCCCCAGTACCGTTCGCGGCTTACGCTCCAGTCAATAACATTCTCCAAGAAATTACCAAAGCGGCCTTCTTTCATATAATCCGGCAACCAATTGACGGTGCTGTTACTTGCCATAAGCTTATCACGCAAAGAGCTAACGCGAATAAACCACGCATCGCGGGCGTAGTAGAGTAGTGGGGTTTTGCAACGCCAGCAGTGAGGGTAGCTGTGCTCGTATTTAAGCTTTTTGTACAGTTGGCCACGAATTTTTAGTTCTTTTATTATTAATGGGTCGGCGTCTTTTACAAAAACGCCTTTCCAAAGATGTACTTCGTCTGTGAAACAGCCCTGTGCATCTACAAACTGCAGCAGAGGTAAGTTGTACGATTTAGCTATGCGAGAATCGTCTTCACCAAAGGCCGGGGCGATGTGGACAATGCCCGTACCACTGGTTAGGGTAACATAGTCGTCGCAAACTACTTGGAAACCACCCTCTGTATCTTGTGCAAAGTCAAAGAGCGGTTCATATGTCATACCTTCCAAGTCTTTGCCCTTGCAGATAGATAAAATTTCATGTTCTTCGCCCATTACTTCGTTTACAAGGGCTTTTGCCATGATATAAACTTTACCGTTTTGGGCTACTTTTACATAATCCTCTTTAGCGTTGACGCACAGGCCTATGTTAGATGGCAACGTCCAAGGGGTAGTTGTCCATGCCAAAAGGTATTCATTTTCAGCTACTTTAAACGCCACATAGGCAGAATCTTCGATTACATCTTTGTAACCCTGCGCAACTTCGTGGCTGGAAAGCGGCGTTCCGCAACGCGGGCAATAAGGTACCACACGGTAACTCTTATATATCAGCCCTTGCTTGAAAATTTCCGACAATGCCCACCAAACAGACTCGATATATTCATTGTTGTAGGTAACATATGGGTTGTCCATATCTGCCCAAAAGCCTACTCTGTTGCTCATTTCGCGCCAAAGTCCTTCGTATTTCCAGACAGATTCCTTACATTTTTGTATAAATGGCTCTATGCCAAATTTTTCAATATCAGGCTTTCCGCTAATGCCAAGCAGTTTTTCCACTTCCAGCTCAACTGGAAGGCCGTGTGTATCCCAGCCCGCTTTGCGCAAAACGCGATACCCTTTCATGGTTTTGTAGCGCGGAATAAGGTCTTTTATTGCCCGGGTAATAACATGCCCGATATGCGGCAGGCCATTGGCTGTAGGCGGCCCGTCATAGAATGTGAAAAACGGTGCGCCGTCACGCAGGTCAATACTTTTTTCGAAAATTTTATTTTCTTGCCAAAATTTTAGGATGTCATGCTCGCGTTCTTGGAAGTTTAAATTGGTTGGAACTTTGTCGTACATGTAAATCGCCTCCTTCATATGTTTAGTATAATGTTTCGCCGCGCATAGTCAAGGGAAAAAATAAAATTCAGTCGGTCGGTTTTCCCGACCAACTGAATTTGAATTTTTAATTGCAACCGCGTTTGACAAATGTTACAATGCTTGCAAACACCCATTTATGAAAGGAATGTGCTAAATGGCAGTAATTTTGGACGGCAAAAAATTGGCAAAACAAGTTGTTGCCCAAGTGAAGCAGCAAATTGAACTTGAAGGCGTAAAACCGGGTTTGGCGGTTGTAATTGTCGGAGACGATCCCGCAAGCCGCATTTATGTAAACAGCAAAAAAAAGGATTGCGCAGACTGTGGCATACATAGCGAAGAATTTACGCTATCCGCAGATGAATCCGAAGCTAAGCTTTTGGCACTGATTGCCGAGCTTAACGAGCGCAAAGATATTCACGGCATTTTGGTACAATTGCCGCTGCCAAAAGGCTTTGACGAGCGCAAGGTCATACAGGCAATATCGGCAGACAAAGATGTAGACGCGTTCCATATGTTAAACATGGGTCATATTTTCGCGGGCGACCAACGGTTTTTGCCATGTACACCCGCAGGCGTTATGGAAATTCTTGACCATTACGGCATAGACCCGGCCGGCAAACACTGCGTTGTGGTTGGCCGTTCCAATATAGTGGGCAAGCCGCAGGCAATGCTGTTATTACAACGCCATGCCACAGTTACAATATGCCACAGCCGCACGCCAGACTTAGGTGCAATGACGCGCCAAGCCGACATTTTGGTGGCCGCCGTAGGTAAATCAAATCTGATTACGGCAGACATGGTAAAACCCGGCGCAGTTGTTATTGACGTTGCCATGAACCGCGGCGCGGATGGTAAACTTAGCGGTGACGTAGATTTTAATGCAGTTGAACCAATTGCTTCCTATATAACACCTGTGCCCGGCGGAGTAGGCCCCATGACGCGGGCAGTTTTAATGCGCAATACGCTTTGGGCGGCAAAAAATACGAATGTATAAGGAGTGTATTACATTGCAAATCTTAAAGGATTATGTATCACAACAGAAAGGCGAACTTAACGCCGAAATGCTGACATTCACAGCCAACGTAGACTTGGTTGCAAAAAGCTACCCGCAAGTGGCACGCGGCATTGTTAAAGAACTCATAGACCAAAGACGCCACTTGAAGCTAATCGCCAGTGAAAACTACTGCTCCATGGCAGTGCAGTCGGCAATGGGCAATTTGCTAACCGATAAATACGCAGAAGGTTATGTAGGCAATCGCTTCTATGCCGGTTGCGACAATGTAGATGATATTGAGGGACTGGCCTGTAAAGAAGCCATGGACTTATTTGGCGCAGAGCACGCGTACGTACAGCCCCACTCCGGCGCGGATGCTAACCTTGTGGCATTTTGGGCAATTTTGCGCAAACATGTGCAAGCTCCAATCATGGACAAGCTTGGCGAAAAAAACCTGCTTGCCATCACAAAAGAAGAATGGGATACAATCCGTACCGAAATGGGCAACCAAAAGTTGCTGGGTATGGACTTGTATTCTGGTGGACACTTGACGCACGGCTACCGCCACAATGTATCCGCGCAAATGTTTGACGTTTACAATTATCATGTAAATGAAGCAACCGGCGTTTTGGATTATGAAAATATTCGCACAATGTTGCACGAAATCAAGCCGCTAATCCTGCTTGTTGGCTTTAGTGCGTATCCTAAAAATATTGATTACTCAATTCTTCGTGCCTATGCAGACGAAGTAGGCGCGGTTCTTATGGTAGACATGGCGCATTTTGCGGGCTTGGTTGCCGGCGGCACATTAAGCGGTAAGTTTAACCCTGTACCATATGCGGATGTTGTAACAACAACCACACACAAAACCCTACGCGGCCCACGCGGCGGCATGGTGCTTTGCAAACAGGACTATGCAGAATATGTAGACAAGGGTTGCCCCCATGTTTTGGGCGGGCCGTTGCCACATGTAATGGCGGCGAAGGCAATTGCATTCAAAGAAGCCGGTAGCGACGCGTATAAGGCTTATGCGAAAAAGGTAATCGAAAATTCCCAAGCACTTGCGGCCGGTTTGGTAGAAAAAGGCATAGCTGTACAAACAGGCGGCACAGATAACCACATTGTATTGGTAAACGTAGAAAAGCTAGGCCTTACAGGCCGCCAAGCAGAAAACGCCCTGCGCGAATGCGGTCTTACACTTAACCGCAACACTGTCCCCTTCGACAAAAACGGCCCGTGGTACACAAGCGGTCTGCGTTTTGGCACACCAGCAACCACAACTCTTGGCATGGGAACAGCAGAAATGGCTGAAATCGCAGATATTATAGCATTGGTACTAAAAAGCATTAAACCTGCAACGGAAAAGAAAACCGGCAACCCAAGCAAAGCAAGATACATTTTGTGCGACGAAGCAAAGCAAACGTCGATAAAAAGAGTAAACGCGCTTCTAAGCAGGTTTGTGCTGTATCCGGAAATAGATGTGGAGTTTTTGCGCAAGTACTTTGAATTGTAAAATTTGGAATTGTTAAAATCGAATCAACCGGTACGAAAATCGTACCGGTTGATTTTTTCTTACATCAACGAAGTCTTAACACTGGAAATCGCTTGTGGCTCTGCTACGGGCGAAACGGCATAATAGCCTTTCTGCGCAGCAATTTTGTAAAGGTCGTATTGAAATTTCTCGTCCCCGTCACGCATTTGTTGAAAAGTTTGGCGTAGTGTGGGGTTTGCTGTTTCGCTAATAAATGTTGCGTATCCGGTAAGGCTTGCTTTTACGCCGCCCAGTACGTCTAGTACAATGTCTTTTTCCTGCATGTCCAGTCCCTTTCTACAACATCTGAATTAAATTTTGTGCTGCCTGTTTTGCTTCTGTAGACGCTTTTGTAAACATTTGCTTAATTTGCGGGTCTTGCACTTGGCTTGCGTAAGAGTTTAACTTACTTGCCGTCATGTTGTGTGCGGATACTGCTTCGCGTATCCAGTTTAGTTCTGATTGTTTTAATCCGGGCATGTTTTTTGTCCTTTCTGTTTATTTTCTAAAGTCTTGCACAAAAAGTTGCAGTTTATACATACACGGTATTTTTTTGGTTTCAAATATTTGAATCGCAAAAAAGTACATCTTGATTATTTTTGCGTTTTGGTGTTTAATATGTCAGAAGGTGTACAAGATGAATAGGGGTACAGCAATGGAGTTGTTTAGCAACGAGCAAGCTGTGTATGACGAAGCAATGGGAATTTTACAATCTGTGTTGGAAAGTATGGCTGCAATTGAGAATTTGCAAAAATCGTTCCAAAGTTTTAGATTGTCCCCAAGCCGACAAAATTCGCAGCAAGAAAGAATAAAAGAACTAAAGAAAATAGACATTGACCTATATAGTAAGCTTGTTTTCGAATATGGCAGGCTTCTTAGCCAACTAAAGCAACAAAGCGATGTTCCAGAAAGAATAGATATTTCTACCGAACAAGTCAGCATTGCATTGTCGGAAACACTTACTGACGCTTATTTTGACGACCTTACCGGCGTTTTCAGCAAAAGATATTTATTTGAAAATTTGGGCTATGTAATGGATTCTTTGCAATATAGCGACGATGCACTTAGCGTGGTTAGCGTTGCCATTGATTTTTTTGAGGAATATAAAATTGAACGTGGCGAAATTGCGGCCGACGATTGCGCTCGCAAGGTTGCTATGGTATTAAAGTCTTGCCTGTTCCATGGCAACGATTTTGTGGCGCATATGGGCGAGGGCAAATTTATGGTGGTACTACCGCAAACAAAAAAAGATGGTGTCCGCCAAGTTGCCGAACGTTTTCTTGGACAAGTGACACAGCTTAAAATATCGAACATAACAGAAGCAGAGTTGGAATTTATGACTGTCTCCATTGGCTGTGTTACTGGGGTTCGTGGCCGGTCTGTATGGACTCTGCACGATTTTATTCTTTGTGCGGAAGAGGCTTTGCACTTGGCAAAAAGTAATGGTAGAAACAGATATGTTTACCAAGCAGTAAAAGCAGTGTAAAAATTTGTTGACAAATTACAAGCATTCATCTATAATCTTTTTTGTCGCCAAGCGTGGCAACCTAATGTCTGGGTGTGGCGTAGCTTGGTAGCGCGCTAGACTGGGGGTCTAGAGGTCGCAAGTTCAAATCTTGTCACCCAGACTCTATTTACGGGAGTATAGCTCAGTTGGGAGAGCGCCTGCCTTACAAGCAGGATGTCATAGGTTCAAGTCCTGTTATTCCCACTTCATGCGCCATGTTTTTAGGAACATGGCGCATATTCTAGCGTTAACACCATATGGCGGAATAGCTCAGTTGGCTAGAGCACACGGTTCATACCCGTGGTGTCGGGGGTTCAAATCCCTCTTCCGCTATTTCAATTTTAGGAGGTTTTAATATGTCAGTTCCGTTTATTATTTTATCTGTTGTATTTGTACTGTGCTGTGCCGCTATGGTTTTTGCCATTCTTGCGCAAAAGAAGCGCAGTGCGGGTGGCATGGGTAGTGTTGCCGGTATGGGTAATGTAGCTGGTTCTTATTGGGACAAAAACAAAGCCAACACCACCGATGGAAAACTTGAAAAATGGACTAAAATCGGTGCAGTTTTGATTGGTATTATGTCCATTGTTTTGTGTATTATCTAGTATGTAATTTTGTAACCCGCGCAAGCGGGTTTTATTTTTTATACGGAGGTAAATCCATGACAACAATTTATTTTATACGCCATGCCGAGCCGGAGCGCGGCGCGGACAGCCCTTACACCGACAGTACATACCCCCTTACCGAAAAGGGGCTAAAAGATCGTGAACTTGTGACGGCTTTTTTACGTGACAAAAAGATAGATGTTGTATTATCCAGCCCATTCAAACGTGCGGTAGATACCGTTACCCCTTTTGCGGAAGAAATTGGCTGCGAAATAGAATTGATAGATGATTTTAGGGAGCGAGCCATTGCTGAAAAATGGATTGGGCTTGATGAATGGAAACTTTTTGCCAAAAGGCAATGGGAAGATTTCACGTACAAACTGCCGGGCGGGGAATGCATTGCGGAAGTGCAGCAGCGCAACCTTACTGCACTGAATGATGTTTTGCAGCGATACAATGGTAAGAATATTGCGGTAGGTGCGCATGGCATGTCGTTGTCGTCAATAATTAACCACTATAACAGCAGTTTTGGTTTCGTAGAACTTGAAGCAATGCCAATGCCATGGGTTGCGAAAATGGTTTTTGATGGGGACATTTGTTTAAGTTGCGATATGATAGATTTATTTGACCCGGGCAAGGAGTCAAATCGCGATACGTGGCGTGTAACCACAACTGAGCTTGACGAGTTAAAGTCGTACCGCTACACGGTTATTTTTGCGCGGTACAAAGATGAATGGCTATACTGCCGTCACAAAAAGCGCGACGTTTACGAAACACCGGGCGGTTGGATTGAAGATGGCGAAACACCGCTTCAAGGCGCAATGCGAGAACTTTACGAAGAAACCGGAGCGGAGAAGTATTCTATTTTCCCGGCGTTTGATTATGAGGTTTATGCGGATACCGGCTTTTCCAATGGGCAGGTTTTTTATGCCGATATACAGGAACTTGGTGAACTTCCTGCGGAATTTGAAATGGCAGAAGTGTGTGGGTTTACAACTATTCCAGACAAATTGCGCTTCCCGGAAATTACGCCTGTGCTGTACGAGCGCATGTACAAATGGCTAGGGCGCGACAAGCTAGAAACGGAATTTTGGGATGTTTTTGACATAAACCGCAACTCAACAGGGCGGCTGCACAGGCGCACAGACCCTATGCCCGCCGGGGATTATCACATGGTTGTGCGCGTGTGGGTTATGAACAAAAAAGGCGAATTTCTAATTACTTGCAGGGCATATAATAAATTGTGGGCGCCCGGCCTTTGGGAAATACCCGGCGGTGCAGTTCAAGCAGGTGAAGACAGCCTTGCAGCTGCTGTGCGGGAAATATATGAGGAATGCGGCCTTATAGTGCTTCCCGAAAACGGCGAATTGCTTTCCACTGAACAAAAAGAACGTGCATTTGTTGTGAACTGGCTATTTCGGCAGGAGTTTGACCCAAAAATTCTTGTGTTACAAGAAGGCGAAACCATATATGCCCAAGCTGCCACTGGTAAAGAAATTTCCGCAATGATGGATTGCGGTAAATTTATCGGCATGGATGTTTACACGGATTTTCCTGATATGATAAAGTTGAGTGACCGTGCCAGAAGTGGGCCGATGTATAAGAAAAAACGGTTTTGGCTGGGTGTTATTTTGTTGTGTATTTTTAGCTGTTTTGCTGCTATGGGGCAGATGAATAATATCCCGTCGATAGTTAACGAGCAATATCGGACAGCCGGGCTATTGCGAGTAGGTGTTGGGTCTACTAGACATCGTGTTGAAGCGGATTTTAGGATACGATTACATGCAAATAGAATATGGTCAGACTGTGGTTGCAGCACTATGCGTTTGAGTGCTAGAGAAGATAGTCTGCGACTGAGCGTTGGGTATAGGGGTATCATTGTTGAGTTTGATGAAAATGGTATTGTAACGCGAATGCAGCCGTCCTCCAGCTGGTAGATTGAGAATGTGCAAAACGAAAATATCTAAAATAAAAAAGGAGCGAAGAGCATGAAAGATGGAATGATAAACAACCTATTCTACAAAAAAGGCTGGCGCACAGTTGGCCCCGGCGGCGGTGGCGGGCAGTTTTACCCTGCAATTAGTCCCCATGACGACAAACATATGACCGTATTCTGCGACATGCAGGGTACGTACATGAGCCGTGACGGTGGCAATAACTGGCGAACAATGTCTCTAAGGGCTGGTGGCAGCAGTGCCTGTTTTGACCCGGTACGCCCCAATGTTGTGTACGCAGGCTCTACCGCGCTGTACCGGTCTGAAGACGGTGGCGAAACGTGGCAAGTTATACTTCCCTGCCCGGAAGAAATTACCGGCGAATACTGGCGCGGTGACGAAGCGATGCATACGTTCACAACCACTGGTGATTGGACGCCCGGCGGCATACAGGACATTGCCCTTGCCGACAAAGGCCAAATTGCAATTGCCAAAGGCTATGCCACAAACGCACATGGCGAGCGTGTTACCGGCGGAATGACTTTATACTATTCAGCAGACGACGGCAAAACTTGGCGCAACACGGACTCGTTGCCAAAAGGCCTGTTGTTTCGCCGCATGGTGTTTGACACGGCGTTGCCGTATGCAGGTCTGCTTGTCTTCACATCGGAAGCGGTGTACCGTGTAGACTGCCGCGATATGTCATTCGAAGAAATTCCACTACCTGCGGGCGAAGCAGACATCAACAGTGCCTGCGCCGGGGTTGACCCTAAAACCGGCAAAACCGTTATGTACATCTACACCTACAATGAAGATGCTAACGAAAAACGCTTATTCCGTAGCATGGACGGCGGTGCGTCTTGGGAAAAAATTGATTATGGCATACCGTCCACCCAAGGCGGCTTCCGCAATGGCAAGGCTATCGGCTGCTGCCCAACGGATGCTTCAGTGCTGTATCTGTCCATTTTCAGAATAGATAAGGACTACAAGGCCATAGATTTTGACCCGGAAAAAGGCAATTACGAAGGCATGAAGAAGTCTACAGACTTTGGCGAAACATGGGAATGGTCATACTCAGTAGACAACGACTTTTCCGATAATTTTACCAAAGGCTGGATGGAAAACCACTATGGCTACGAGTGGCCAGAGCCGCCATGTTGTATAACTGTGGCACCGGGCAACCCAGATGTATGCGTGTACACAACCTATGGCACCACCATGCGCACAAGCAACGGCGGCAAAACATGGTATCCTATATATTCCGACCCTCAGCCGGACGGCAGTGCCCAAGGGCGCGGGCTAGAAGTTACGACTTGCTACAACGTACATTTTGACCCGCATGTCAAAGATAATATGATGATTTCGTATACTGACATTGGCTTGTTCCGTTCTGTAAACGGCGGCAAAACTTGGTTCCATTCAATAGATGGTATCTCGCGCGACTGGCGCAATACCTGTTATGATATATGCTATGACCCAAGCATCCCCGGCAAAGTATGGGGCGGTTGGGGCAACCCGCACGATATTCCACGGGCAAAGTTGACGTATAAGGACGGCTTCCGTCAAATGGAAAACCGCAAATTCCGTCAAGGCGGCGTAAGCAAATCTACCGACAGCGGCGTAACATGGGCCACAAGCAACAATGGTATGAACATGAACGCCGTTACAACATGCATTGTGCTTGACCCAGCATCCCCTGTGGGCAGCCGCACTTTGTATTCCGCAAGCTGGGGTACAGGTGTGTACCGTACAGACGATGATGGACAGACATGGATATTAAAAAACAACGGCCTGCCTGCAGAGCCGTTATGTTGGAAGATATTTTTGCGCAGCGATGGCGCGTTGCTTCTAATTAATAGCTGGGGAGTGATAGACGGCAAGGAAATTACAGGGCAAATTTTTATTTCCCACGACCGTGCCGAAAGCTGGCAACCACTGCCCATGCCAGAAAAAACAAATTTCCCTAACGATATGACT
>Ga0123355_10016263_pt1 | contig 11716 bp, 10 predicted proteins | sample TergutEmb28metaG_3_FD_89872 | JGI IMG/M metagenome (GOLD analysis project Ga0123355, IMG submission 89872) | Embiratermes neotenicus P1 segment gut microbial communities from Petit-Saut dam, French Guiana - Emb289 P1 | ecosystem: Host-associated > Arthropoda: Insects > Digestive system > Gut ...
CCATTCTCCTTCATCCAATTGGGTAGCTGTTCATCTCAGCCTTTGGTGAGTTTTTGCCCTTTTATAGCATGCTTTTTACTATTTTATAAAACTTATCTTTAAATAGTGGGCAGCATCCAGAACAAATTAAACGATTTTCTATAGAAACCTATGGGAAATCACGTTTCGGCTAACAAATGTGATTCCAGAACGAATTATCTTCATTAGCCGAGGTATCATTGTATATATAGTAAACAAAGAGAGAAACCAAAGTTAAACACTCACACCAGCAGGAAAACTTGGGCTCGAAGGAGAGACTGTGTCCTGCACAGAAACAACAAAACACAGAGGTCAGTGTGAAAACAACAAACTGGAGCTGTGTGGAGGCGATAAAAGTTCACATCAGAAAAGCTTCAAGCCAGATTCTGTTATTGGTGGCCACTATGCAGAAGCAGCCTATAAATAAACATATCAATCAGATTCATTAACCTTTACTGTCAGAGAATACGAGATTTTGAATCTCTGCAGTGTTGTAACATGAGTAAAAAAGTGTGTAATGACAGGACAAGAGACCTCCTTACACTGCAGGGCTGGTGGTGGTATTGTGACATGGGATAAAAGCAAGATGCTCGGCCTGCTAGTCAGCATGCAGACACTGCAATAATGCAGTGCACAACCAGTCACAGTTAAGTTAATAACACTGTAAATAAATGTTCCAAACAAGGTCACTAAATTACTAACAAACTGATTAAATAACTCTATCAGACTTGTGAATTTACTAAAAATTTTTGAACTAAAATTGAAGATATCTTACACAGAAGGAGTTCCTTTAAGTAGGAATATCTCATACAGACAACCTTTTACCCAATTCTCTCCATGTCTCCATTTCTGGTCTGCTCTGTGGACAATCATAACCAATTTTCTATGCAGTTTCATGCTTCAGACCAGTGTAATGCACACAGCATCATTATGTTGTGCCATAATGTAAAACCCTGACTTTATGTTCCAGACATGTTGCATTTACTGACATTTTACGCACTTTCTGTACACTCCCAGCCAAATTTCCATAATGATAATGTTTGCAGGATTTTACACTTCCCCGGATTTTACTCCATTTTTGGTGGTCCCCACAAAACTGTAAAATCAGGGGTTTACCATGTTTGTAACATTCTTGTATTACTCTCATGTAGTCAACTCCAGTACAGTGTACAGGCGCTGCCAGTAACTTCCGTGGTCAATGACAAGATGTATTTATACAATGTGCGATCAAGAAGTTTTGAGACTGGTTCATGAACTTCGCTAGAGGGGTGGAGCTGGGACACGCCTCTTCACTGTAATGTGGCCTTGAGTCTCCTCTTAGGCAGTGCCTCTAACGTGTATCGGTGCCTTGTCGCATTCCACGCCACGCTGAAAATGGCAGAAGGGAAGGAAAGGCGTGTGTGGAACTTTTAAGTTAAACTTGGGAAAATATGGTGCGGAGGATTTGGAAATGCTAAAAACTCATTTTAGTGATGGACGATTAGTCGTGCTGAGGTTTATAAAATGCCGAACATCAGTCAATGACGATGCGCAATCCAGGGGGGCCAAAATGGTGAATCTGTGACACGTGTGGGAGATTTCATGGAAATACGCGATTAAAAGTGCACGAAATTTCTGCTGAGGTTGGCGTATTTTACGGTAGGGTCCAAGCCATTCTGATAGAGGATTTTAACATGCAATGCTTTACTGCGAAATTCGTTTCTCGTGTCCCCTGCACTGAACAAGAGAACACTGCTTCACTATCGCCACCAGTTTCCTTCAAGAGGCAGAAATGTATCAGAACTTCATGAACGGCATCATAACAAGTGATGAGACATGGGTTTACAGATATGATTCGGAAACAAGACGTTAATATTCGCAGTGCATGTCGCAGGAATCTCAAAGACCGAACAAAGCGCGTCAGTGCGTTCCAAAGTCAGCTTTTCATTACACAGAACGCACTGTTTACTATGAATACGTCCCCGCAGGTCAACAGTCAATCAACATCACTGTGTTAAAGTTCTGAAGCAACTGAGGCTCGCCGTTCTTCGAAAGAGGCCAAAGAAACAGGAATCTCGCACGTGGGCTGTGCAAAACGACAAAGCACCCTCCCACATATCTCATTCTGCTGTTTCTTTTTTCTTTGGCAAATCATGTCACGCCTGTGGTTCAGGAAAAATTATACTCCCTGACATGGCTTCCTGCGACTTCTGGCTGTCCCCCCCAACTTAAATAGCACTAAAATGAAAGAGATTCGATGACACTGACACCATCAAGGAGAATACAATGAAGCACCTGACGACTATTCCAAAATACTCATTTTAAAAATGCTTCCAACAATGGCAGAAATGCTGGAATCAATGTGTGGGTTCAGAAGGATTTTATTTTGAAGGGGATTAACTATCTGTTGCTGTAAACCACAAATATTTTTTATTGAATCAGTCTCGGAACTTGTTGATCACACCTCGAATGGCATAAGTAACTTCTCTTAGATCAGTAAGAATATCTATTGCACATTTGTAATAACAATCACATTATTTTACTACAGTTCATGAACACCTCTGGTACATTCCTTATAGGATAACAATTCTGTATTATAAAATCCAAACACAGGAACACATAACAATAAATCAATAAGAATAACAATCATATCAATTCAACACACACACAAACAACAAAATCTCTAGGTGCTCTCTGTTTAACCACCAGTGTCATACCTCCCTCATATCCTGAAATTGTGGTGGGTGGACAAGTTCACTCCTGACTTTGTCCCTACAAGCATGTCTGTCTTCAGCTAATGGAGACACCTGTCACTCAGAACAGGCACTGGTCATGGTTCACAACCGAGAAATGAGTCAAAGGTCAACTGTTCAGCTTTTTAAACTTGGTTTTAAAAAATCTGTAACATCCAAGCAGTGAGTAACACCCACACTCACGCTGCAATAGCACTCAGTCATGTGAAGTAATCAACACAGTGCTCCTCAATGGTATGCATTGAATGTGCAACAAAACTGTCCCTTCAGTGACGACAATAGTCAGTACCTTCATAAAAGTAGATTGGTTCTTGCTTTTGTTCAAAAGCAATGTGGACATCCAGTTCCTTCAATTCGTCACTGTTAATAGCTCTGCCATTGGAGACCAGAAACTCCATGTCATGAGCAACAACAACTCTGGTGGGTGGATTTGGTGGACCCTTCTTAGAACTAGAAAGCATGTGTACAGCTGCCACCAACAATCATTCATACACATACCCAGGACACTTCACTCCAAGTATTCTCATTGTTAAAGGTGACCTTCAGTCTACCAGGCTTGCACACTATTGTCTGCTCTGACCATCAGTCTCCTCAGTGAGTGGCCTAAAAGAGCTTCCTTAATCCACAGGGCACAGAGATCACTACAATGTTCTGATCTGTGGTCCACAGGACAGACATTTATACTCATTGTTGCCTGGTATGCTGTCAATTAGCAGCTGATCCTAGGGTTTTATAGCAATGTCTACACCATACTCTTTCACTTTTGAGCAAAGCTACAATCTACATTAATCTATGACTAAATCTTGCACCACCAAGGCACTGCAGTGGATAAGCTACACAATGGATAAATCGGCCTCAACATGTCTACACAAACTGAGGCCTTGCTGAATGACACACTGCAAGAGGCTTTAACTTGGAAGTCGCTGGTAATGTCTGAAAATTACCTTTTCAAAATTTTACAAGACTCTCTAGCATAATTCTTTGGTGCCTCTGTGCCTGCAGACTGATTCTTAGACTCTGCATGTTAGTAGGCCTTGTCCAGTGATCAAACTCACTGCTTGCTGTTGTCTCCTTGGATAATCCATCATCATGCTGGGATTTTTGGGCATCCCAAAACTATTGGTTTCTCTATGCCCTCGCCCCTGCCCACAGCATCAATGCATAATGGCAGACCGTTTCACCAGGCATGTTGGCATTTTCATGTTACATTTACACTGCATTTAACAGACTTCAATATAAGACACTAAACGTGTTACATCACGTTATGTAAAACTGACATTATCTGTGGACACATTATGTGGCGATCACCTGGATATAGGGACTGGGTTCCTGTTCTCATGAACAAGTCCTATTCAACCCATAATTTTGTAGGGAAGTGGCACATAATAGTACACCCTTTATCAGTAATACATAATTAACAAATTTTACTGCCTACTTAAATCAGAACAAATTTATTTCACAATAAAAATAAGTAATATAGTTTCATTAACAACAATGTTTTTAAATCAAAAATTACTCCAAACTATAACACTGGGTGGTTCCAGAAATTAATTTCTGTTCCACTCATTTTATTCACATATTTACAACTGTAGCTAAAAACATATACATGTGTTATCAGTTCACATGCGCAGATTTTGTTTCTTGAGCTAAAAAAAGTTATAATTTTACACAACCTACATTCTTCTATAAAGGCTGCTCATAACTTGGGCAAGAAGCAAAGAACAAAAGCATATAAGATTTCATTTCCACACAAAATAAATACAGCACGTGATTTTAAAAAATCACGTGAAAAATAGGCACTTCTGCTTGTGTTGAATGAGAACTCACTGACTGAAGGAAATACAACACATATATTAAAAATTATGCGGTATAAAGATAAGCAGTGCAATTGTCTCTCTGTTGGCTCCCAACAAACAGAATTGGCTTTTCTACAATGTAGCATTACAGAAGGTTTTCACTGCTGAAGTTGAATACTATAGTGTTCATCCAGCAAATGCATCTCAATCACAAACTGAAGTACTTCCCCCAACAACTGATGCACGACAACTTTTTAAAATTAATGAAACACTTTGTATGAGAGTTTGTATAAAAAAAGACCCTCATACAAACTATTCTGTTCCTATACACAATAACATTTCTCTTCAACTGAGAGATTAAACTGACCTTCGAATTTAACAAAGTACAGGCATTCCTCAACTTTAATACATTCACTTTTTGTACATATCTACTAGTGCCTACAAACTGTCCTTCATATGCTGAATTTACTTTTGCACATCAGTTGATGAACATGCTTGCCAATAAAAAGCTCATTTTTGACAGTGTCACCATCTTGGTCGACATGGCACTGTTTGTTCTGCAATTACCTTAAACTTTAGTCACCCTATGGGCAAGTATGTGGACATACATAAAAATCACCCCTTGAAATTACTTTTCTGTATCTAAGCAACAAGTAAATTTACTGCCTTATTAAGACATGCTGTTTTATCTGTTTATTTTCCACAAAATGCCTTTTATTTCATAAATGTATCTTTTCCTGATCCAATATTACGATTTTCATAAACAATACACTAAAATTTACATACCGACAACCATGTCATATAAAGGTTACTATTTTAGTGAATTAACCCTTATCATTTTATGGGTGAGAACTGCAAATATTCAAGTGGTAATACTAGTGATAAGAAGCACAGGCCGTTGAAATTAATATGATCAAGCTGAAGCTAGAGATCATTGGGCATGCTGAAGGCACTGAATCTTTTGTCTCAATCAGATGCTCAATGGCCTTCAGCCAAAAGTCTATATACCCAGTTTTGAAGGAAACAAAATTATAGAACTGTACAAAATGCTGGAAATGAATGTACAAAATAAAGTCAAATAACTTAACTGATGACTAAAATAATGAACTTGTTTTGACAGGTATATAAGCACCAGACATACAAGTTTCAGTTTTCCTCCAAGGTCTCTTTTTCAGTCTACATATATCAGCCATCAGGTAGTTTAATAGATCCCACCCTACTGGTTGGCTGACAGGCCATGATCCTGATAAGTCTGGCCGTCATGTACATGGTCAATCCCCCAACAGCAGTCTCCCAAAGATGACCTTCCTAATTTCCTTATTGTAACAGGCGAGGGCCATCTTATACGATTCCCACTCACCTGTTCATTTAGTCCAATTAAAAAGTCATCTTGGTAAAGCTGTAAGGCAGTTCAGCTCTTTGTTCCACCAATCTACCCTCCGTGGTGCAAAACCCTCCCTGGCTGGACAGTTCTGGAGATAGGATAAGAGAATGGACTACTGCACTATGTCAACAAGCAACTCCACATACTGTTCCAAGTGTACAACTAATGGTATTACCCCTAGAATTGCCCTCAGGCCTTCCCGATAGCATTCCCTATTGGATCTCTTGGGGTTGTGATTGGGAAAATCTAATTAATACCATGCCAAATTAGGGCAAAACCTAAACATCTAATGCTTGTATTCCTGACAAAACCACTGCATTATTTCAATTACCTGTGCAGCTATTTCATTTTCTTGTTGGGATGTTCATTTTGAGGTACTATGTATTTCATCCAAGAGGAGGACCAAAAAAACAGATGGTGGAATTGTGTATAAATAGATACTATTAAATGCAAAATTACAAATTTGAAAGAGAGGTAAAAGAAGACAGCTGCCTGGGAGATGTCCATTAACGAGGCAAAGGTCCATATTGGACTGTAGTGTAATCAGGTGGGGGTGGTGCTATTATTATTATTATTATTATTATTATTATTATTATTATTACTATTACTATTAGTAGTAGTAGTATGTATGTATGTCATCAAAGACTTCATAAAAGATGATGGAGAAAATAGAGAAATTAGTTCAGAAAATTAACTTTGAATGCCTATACTTAACGCGTAATTTATGTTTTTAATATTTTAAATAATCATGTGCACACCACTTATAATATTCAGGGGTGCAAACCACAAACATTTATACATCATTATTAGGGATTTCATATTTCATATTGGAATGGAACCTGCCTATAACAGGTACATCTGTTGTCCCACTTTTGTATGAATTCCCAGACGCATTTGTATGAAAGTAGAGGACTGCCTGTACTCTCATCTGATTTGATTGGAGAATCTGCAACATCAACTATTTGAACACCATGGTGTAGAAGATAGCATTTTTGCTTTGTATCTGGGGACCCTGAGTTCAGAGTTTGGTTCAGAGACCAACCACAATAAAAATTTGTTTTCTTTAGCAACAGCTGAAGCAACAACTTTGTACATAAGTGTCATATGACTGCTCCTTTATGACATGTCAGTATCTTTCAGTGACACTATAGTTTTCAATTCATTTCAGGTTCCTTACAAGAAAGACATATTAGTTATGTTATAGGCAAATAACTTTTATTTTTTCATGCATCACACATTCTGGGTTAATAGTTTCAAAATGTAACACAGATAGGTTGAGACATATGTTAAGAAAATATTTCCATAATTTCCAGAAAAAATTTCTTACAACACTGTTGTTTAGTACTGGCTGAAAAGTGACTGATAATCCTGTACTCATACAGTCCCATAGCTGCATACAACTATGCTTGTCTTTGGTAAATACAGAGATAATAGAACTACAGGCTATACAGTAAGTATCAGTCTCAATAATACAAAACTGTTTAATCTCATTTAATTGTGCCTACCTGTAATTACCTTTTCCACGTGGCCAACTGTCCCACTTGTAGATGAGTCTGTTTATGCCTGCCAAATAAAAATCCTTGTCCTCTGTACTCAGTTATGCTTCAACATCATCTTCAACTGTGCATCTGTTACAAAATTATGTTCTGTGGGGTGCACATCATTAGAATTAAAGATGTACAAGGTTACTAACTGGTAAGTCACAATCACACATTTAGATCTCTTGAATGAATTTTATTATTTATATGTACTGTACCTGTAGCCTCACATCACTTTGCAACAGATCTGGTTGAAGATGAGTTTCAAACACACTGAGTAGTGGGCTGTTATGAAAGTTGGGATGCACTTTCATTCATTACAAACACAATGAATGGTTTCTTGCAGGCAATTAAACATACCAACACATAAAAATCTCAATGTAATTCACAATTACAGTAATGAGTAAGAGTCACAATACAAATCAAAGTTTACAATGAAAAGAGGCTGGGTATGAAATGGACAGAAACGTAAGAGGCAAAAAGAAATTACACTGTGTTAATATATGGCTGACTGTGTTAAAGCTATTAACAAGCTTTGTATTACACTCAGTACTGTACATGGTGCATTTCAAAACCACACTGAGGAATGGAGGGGAGGCCCTTTACCCCACTGTATTGCACTACACAGTGTGCATGTACCCTTGTATGCAAATACACAGTTTTACAATGAATACTGTAAAGTAAATGAACTACTGACAGAGATTTCAGAATACTGACTGGATTTTACAGAATGGTGCCAGGAAGGACAATTTTAAGCAAAATGCTACCATTACATTGATCCTTCAAAATGTATGCGCCATCTCATACAGCATTAGAGAATGAATTTGATACAATTATGCAAGATATGAGGTTTGAACAGTCGTTGTCGTCGTCGTTGTTATTGTTGTTGTTGTTGTTGTTGTTAAAGCCGTCTTAAGACATGACACTGTGTTACTTGCTAAATATTTACCGATGTTCTGAAAAAGTTTGGTGCCTTCATATTTAGGCAACAAGCTCCTTGTGGATGCTGGTAAATACGAGCGTTATCCAGAAAATAGGTTCTGTTTGCGAATATTGCCACTGCAGCCCTGCAGTCATGGACACAATTTGCAGACATTTGAACAGTGTTTACACATCGTGCTGTGTGTTTATAATGTTTAAGAAAATAGAGAATCCCGCTGCACGTGAAATGCAGTCTGTAATCCGTTTTTTGAATGCAAAGAACATGAAACCGGCTGAAATTCATCATCAACTTTGTGACATGTATGGAGAACATGCCATGAGTAGTTCAATGGTACGGAGATGGTTGCGAATGTTTAATGAAGGATGTGAAAATGTGCATGATGATCTGTGGAGCAGCTGACCATCTGTGGTGAATGAAGATTAGGTGTGTGCAGTTGAAGAGATTAGATAAAACAGACGATTCACCATTACGTCACCTTCCCTGCATTTTCCTCAAATTTCATGGTCACTTCTTCACGAAACTGTGTCTGATAAACTTAAGTTCCGGAAATTGTGTGCACGCTGGGTGCCGAAGATGCTTACGGAAGAAAGCACATTGAAATGGCAGGCCAGTGCGTTGGACTTTCTGACACGATACAGTGAGGAAGGCGATAACTTCTTGAGCTGTGTAGTCACAGGGGACGAGAGATGGGTGTTGCACACAACCCCTGAATCTAAGCAGCAGTCCATGGAGTGGAGGCACACTTCATCGCCAACAAAGATGAAATTCAAGCAGACCACTTCAACTTGGAAGATCATGTGCACAGTGTCTGGGGACAGAAAAGGCGTTCTGCTTGTGGACTTCTTGCCTCAAGGCTCCACAATCAATGCAGGTGTCTACTGCGACACACTTCAAAAACTGCATCGTGCGATCCAGAATAAGCAACGTGGCATGCTTAGACGGGGTGTTCTGATGATTCATGACAACATCCGCCCATACACTGCTGCCGCAATGCAAAATCTCATCACGACATTTGGCTGGGAACAATTCGATCATCCCCCTACAGCCCAGACTTAGCGCCAAGTGATTTTCATTTGTTCCTGCATCTTAAATCCTTCCTTGCTGGCCGGCGGTTCCATGATGACAAGGTCCAAAGAGCCGTTAGCACGTGCTTTGCATCACAAGCGGCATCATTCTATGATGAAGGGATTAAAAAACTGGTGCAATGCTATGACAAGTGCCTCAACAATAGTGGAAACTATGTCTGAAAAGTAATGTACGGTACGTACATCAAATGGCAATATACATGGTTTGTAATATATTCTTGTTTTTTTTTTAATAGCCCATCGGAACTTACTTTCTGGATAACTCTCGTATTTACCCATAAACACAGCATCATATCCTCAGACACTTGAATCTTCTACACGTGATAATAATAATACAACAAAGGAAATATACCTGCAACATTACACTAGATATTACATGGAGATAAGTGATGATCTTCATGCTCTCTACACTTTACGTCTGGAGAGAGAGCCCATGGTATCCACTGGATAGGGAGCTAGGGGGACCAAAAATTCATCGAAGTACAACGGTAAAGAGAAACAAAATCTGTTGCTGCCGGGAATTAAACCAGTCATTCAACCTGGAGCCGGTCACTTTATTTACTGAGCTATTCTTGTTCGTGAATGATTGGCAATATGTTGACATAAATAACTTAATCAGCTAGTAAATCAAATTTGGATGCAAATAACTACACACGAGATCATAGTACAGTCTATCACTAATTAGTAATAATGATGGAAAAGCACAAGAAATAAATGCCAAGAAATTAAGTTCTGCATCAGTTACAGCAATGACAAGCTAAGCAGGGTGTGAATGCAGCAAATATAAACACAAAACCACTGAGATATGCAGGTTAATTCAGAAGTTAGGTACATTCAGGGCACTCAACAAACACCAACCCATTAACAAACAATGACAACACTGCTCATTCAACAACTGATAGGCAAAATAAAAGGCAGATACAAAAAGCTCTTGCAATTTTGTGGAACCTACTGCACTTCACTTTTAATGGCTGGTTTCAGTCTGGACAAGTGTCACTTCATGTGCTTCACAAGCAGAAATTAATTTCATAATAAAGAATTATCCTATTCAGAATTTTAGTACACTCAGTCAAACAAAAATCCATCGGCATGATATTTCGTACATCCCGCTCGGGCAGTGACGTACGGTACAGTTGCCATCATAATTCGAGTCGTTTTTCTTTCCCCATATTTGTGCATTTGTGGTGTTTCTCCGTCTTCCATTCATTACAATCAATCACACCGCGTATATATTAATCGAAAACAAAAATACATTTGCTTAATTTGAAACTAAAATATTAATTACACCACATTAACTTTCCCAGGCGTGAGGCTAGCTAGCTGTGCTGCTAGGGATGGATGAGTCGACCGGACCCTTCATTCTTATTGTCAGCAGGTGTAGCCCAGACAGTTCAACGTGTGTTAGCCTTCAGAAAAAAACTACGTTGGTTCGAGTCCCACTATTGGCATATTTCTTTATGTAGCCCAGGCAGTTCAATGCATGCTAGCAGTAGCCTTCAGAAATAAACTATGTTGGTTCGAGTCCCACTATCAGCATATTTCTTTATGTAGCCCAGGCAGTTGAACGTGTGATGGCAGTAGCCTTCGGAAATAAACTATGTTGGTTCGAATCCAACTATTGGCATATTTCTTTATGTAGCCCATGCAGTTGAACGCATGCTAGCAGTAGCCTTCGGAAACAAACTATGTTGGTTTGAGTCCCACTATCGGCATATTTCTTTATGTAGCCCAGGCAGTTGGACGCGTGCTAGCAGTAGCCTTCGGAAATAAACTATGTTGGTTCGAGTCCAACTATTGGCATATTTCTTTATGTAGCCCATGCAGTTGAACGCGTGCTAGCAGTAGCCTTCGGAAACAAACTATGTTGGTTTGAGTCCCACTATCATCATATTTCTTTATGTAGCCCAGGCAGTTGGACGCGTGCTAGGAGTAGCCTTCGGAAATGAACTATGTTGGTTCGAGTCCCACTATCGGCATATTTCTTTATGTGCGTATTTAAAATCTAACTGGCTACAGATGATGGTGATTATAAAAGCCAAAATGTTAATGTTTTACTAATAATGATATCAAAGGCAATGAAGAGCTGCACTCATTAAATAAGTCAGTTCTCTTTCAATTTTCTGCCAAATGAAGTGAATGTCTTCCGCAACTGCATTATGGTAATTTACAATTTTAGAACCGTGGACGGAACAGAATATCTGCTGTTGGTCGTGGTTGAAA
>Ga0123355_10016264_pt1 | contig 11716 bp, 8 predicted proteins | sample TergutEmb28metaG_3_FD_89872 | JGI IMG/M metagenome (GOLD analysis project Ga0123355, IMG submission 89872) | Embiratermes neotenicus P1 segment gut microbial communities from Petit-Saut dam, French Guiana - Emb289 P1 | ecosystem: Host-associated > Arthropoda: Insects > Digestive system > Gut ...
TACAATGCCCTTTGCTACGCAGCTGTGGCGGAATTGGCATACGCGCTAGACTAAGGATCTAGTGGTCATTATGACCTTGCAGGTTCAAGTCCTGTCAGCTGCAACCAGTGAATACGGGGTTTCCGGGAAATCGGAGGTTCCGTATTTTTTGTTTTAAGTGGTTATTTTTGGCTGTGTACACGATCAAACATTTATCCACAAACCGCAATAAATATGGTAAAATCCTAATACGCTATTGGCATAATTGTAGATACATAGGAAGGACGGGTAATATGAAACGGTTTGGCGGCAGGTTTAGGCGTGGTTTTGGTGTAATTATGGCCTTGTTGTTTGTGTTTAGCAGTGTGGCGGTGTGGCGGATTTGGGCGGATGATGAGGTATACGATACATATTATTACGACTATAGCCGGTACGAGCAGCAGGGATATTTTGATGAGATAGACTACGCCGGGGTTGCGGTTTGGGATGGGTTTGTTGCGGCTGATGGGTCTCGTGCGGAGCCGATGGTTGCAGCGGGAATGCAATACAAAATAGCATTAAGGGAAGACGGATCAGTTTTCGCTTGGGGTTCGAATGGTTCCGGTCGGCTAGGCGATGGCACCACAAGAAACAGCCGCGCACCCGTGCAAGTACAATATCTTAGCAATGTTAGCATCGTTGATGCGGGAGATCGCCACTCAATAGCATTAAGGGAAGACGGGACTGTTTGGGCTTGGGGTTCTAATAGTGTTGGTCAGCTAGGCGATGACACCACAACAAACCGATTCACCCCCGTGCAAGTACAATATCTTAGTAATGTAAGAACCGTTGCGGCGGGAGGGTACCACTCCTTAGCATTAAGGGAAGACGGGACTGTTTGGGCGTGGGGTAGGAATTACTTTTTTATGCTTGGCAGCGGCCAGCTAGGCGATGGCACCACAACAAACCGCCACACCCCCGTGCAAGTGCAAAACCTTAGCAATGTAAGAGCAGTTGCAGCGGGAGGACTCCACTCCTTGGCATTGAGGGAAGATGGAACCGTTTGGGCTTGGGGTTCGAATGGTAGTCTGTCGACTGGTTTCGGTCGACTAGGCGATGACACCACAATACACCGCCACACCCCTGTGCAAGTGCAAAACCTTAGCAATGTTAGAGCCATTGCGGCGGGAGGGCACCACTCCGTAGCATTAAGGGAAGACGGGACTGTTTGGGCCTGGGGTTCTAATCTTTGGGGGCAGCTAGGCGATGGCACCCAATCAAACCGCCTCACTCCCGTACAAGTTCAAAACCTTAGCAATGTTAAGGCCATTGCGGCGGGACGAGAACACTCCATGGCATTAAGAGAGGACGGAACTGTTTGGACATGGGGTTGGGATGGCACCTCGATCCCCTCCTGGATCCCCGAGCAAGTGCAATACATTGACAATGTTAGAGCAGTTGCAGCGGGATGGCGCCACTCTATAGCATTAAGAGAAGACGGAACCGTTTGGACTTGGGGTAACAACCAGCTAGGCCAACTAGGCGATGGTACCACAACAACCCGCAACAACCCTGTACGAGTACTAGGCGAAGGCGGCGTAGGGTACTTAAACCTGGGGGAAGGCACCACCGGCAACACCCCCCAACCAACCCCACCGCCAGACCCAAACGAAGAAATTGATGATTGGCTTGCAAGCCTATTTAGCCAAGCATCTGATGTCTACAACCACGAACTAGCAACATTTGCAGCTGATTTAAGCCAGCGAGTTTATAACCTAAATGATATTTTGGAAGAAATTATTAGGCTGGGTATCCCAGGCAGTAATTTATTATTGTCACCGGCATATCTATGGGATCTTGATTTGACAGCTTATGTAATTACTCATAAAGATGTTGTAATAGACGGAATAACGCGACATATAATTCTTGTTACAATTCGCGGTACAGTTACTTTTGGCGATTGGCTTACAAACTTTAGTATTGGTTCTGATGGAACACATGTTGGGTTTTATAACGCCGCTCAAGCTGTAATTGCTTCTATAGAGTGGTATATGGATAGGCATGATTTAGACAACCAAGAAAACAATATCATGCTTGTAACCGGGCACAGTAAAGGTGGGGCAGTTTCAAATTTAATTGCAAGGCATTTTAATAATAGCCAGTATATTTTACAAAGAAATTTGCATGTCTACACATTTGCAATGCCCCGTGTTGTAACCGGAAGTACACCACGATACAACAACATATTTAATTTTCTAAATATTCATGATGGTGTTACAGCAATGCCATATAATTTCCAAGGAGGTTGGGGGCAATGGCAATCCCTTGGCACAGACTTTATTTTAGATATGGGTAACGACTCTAGCCACGCAATACTAACATATTTAAATTGGATGAACTCAGACCCAAACATGACATATGAAAGGCTTAATGAATTAACGGCGATATCGCGGGTGTTATTGCTCAATCGTATCAAATGCCCAGTGGATATAAGGGTGTACGACAGCCATGGGGTTTTGGTAGGAGAAATTGTTGACAATATTGCAACTGAAATTGAGAATAGTAATGTTATGGCCTTTGTAATAGATGATGCCAAACATTTTGTTTTGCCATACGGAGACACCTATACAATGAATTTTGTAGCAACTGATTATGGCACAATGACATTTATGGTAGAAATGATAGATGCATTATCTGATACACCAACAACAAGAAAAGTTTTTGAAGACGTGCTCCTGTATCCTGGCAGACAAATAACCAGCGAAATTACATGTGGCCAGGAAGTAAGATTGTTTGTTACAGAAAACGGCGAAGCCATTATTGAAATCAACGAAGACGGCACAGAAACCCCACTTTCTTCAAACACTATAGCAGGTGCTTTCACCCTACCAAACCTCGCCCACCCTGTAACCGCCGAATTACGCCGCAATTCCGCAGCAGGCCAGGTAGTATCCACAACCACAATTGAAGTAGCCCAAGCCAACACCACAACCCCGGTACCCTTCACAATAAACGCACCCCCGGGTACCTACACTCTAATATTCCGCCAGCCAGGCCACACTGGTTTCACAATAAACAACGTAGTAGTCCCCGAGGATGGCAATATTGACCTAAATCAAGACCCGCGCTTCCCACAGCACCTACCCCTACACCCCGGCGACGTAAACGGCGACGGCCAGGTCAATATTTCAGACTTAAGCATCCTGTTGCAAAACTGGATGAGTAGCCACGATAGCGCAAACCTAACCGGAAGCGGCCAAGTAAATATATCGGACCTAAACCTGCTACTACAAAACTGGATGGCAGAGTCTGTTGTGGTTGATTAACATGTATGAGGTTTGCTCATGGTACTTCACTTCATTGCGCAAACACTTCATCAATCAACCCGCAAAACTCTTTGTAAGCATCGCTGTCAGACAGTGCAGCAACAGCCTTTGCGATTTCATGGTAGTACCATTCATGCATTTGCTTATCTTTTTGATTAAATTTTTCAAAGGATGTATCGCCAAAACGTTTGACATCCCGGTATAACGTGCGGATATTGGAAAGTTTATCTGCAAGTACGATAATTTTTTCATCATATGAAGCCGATTGCAATAAGGCAATTGTTGCGTCCTTTCTGATTTTCCAAGACTCAGATGGGGGAATGTCCGGCATTTTGTCTTCGTTGTCTGCCGCAATCAACTCAGCGACACGCTTTCCGAACTTGGCTTCAATTTCATGCATCGTCACCGGCGTGTCCTCCACAACATCGTGCAAAGCTGCTGCTGCAAGGATTTCCGGGTCGCTTGTTATCCCTGCTGCAATCGAAACCGCCTCTAACGGGTGAACGATGTATGGGGTGTCTGTTCCCTTGCGTGTCATACCACTGTGTTTCTCAGTCGCAAATATAACTGCTTTATCAAGTAAATTCATTCTTTAGCTCCTTCAATTGTTTTTCGATTTGCGCAAACAGGGATTCGCACTCTGTATGCTTGTCGCGCCAAGGCATTATAAAATTTTCGGTTTCTCGTACTTTTCTTTGGATTTTCTCAGGCTTTCCACAAAGGGAAAGGGTTGAAAGATTGTGTATCCTGTCGGCTAACTTAACGTACTTCGCCCTGTTTTTCATGGCTGTAAGCCCTAAAAGCCAACCCTCTCTTTGTATGCTGTCATCCTGAAAAACCCCGTCAATATGTTCTTTAAACGAGACCCCATCTTTGTGGGTAAGCAACTCAACTTCTTTTACCATATTCCTGGCCTCTTCGTTATTGAGATTGTCATACTTTTCGACAGCTTCGGATTCATCGCAATCATATATGCGCATATTAATTTTTACAGTATCTGGACCTGGGACTTTGCGCAAAAGTTCATAAAGCTCTTCTTTTGTGGTTTCGGTATCCTCCAAAATATCATGCAATGCCGCTAGTGTAAAAAGGTAGTCGGATATATGGCCATGCTTGCGTAGGGTTTCGACAACACCTAAGATATGGCCAAAATACGGGGTTCCTTCGTCCCTTGTTTGCCCGGCGTGGCGTTCTTTCGCAAATTCAATAGCCTTCCAGTAGGTGGCTTTATGCTTGCTAAATATACCGCTTTTTGTAATAAAGTCAAACTCTTTATTGCTCATGCTGCTTTTGTTTGACAGGATTTTTCTGAACTTTCTGACTTCATCAAAAGCACTGCCCATGTCACCGCCAAGTGCCCATGTGTATTCACATTCAAAATCAACAAGCCTCTCGCCGTATTTTTTTTTGAGATATATTCCGATGTCAAGATAACGGGTGTAATATTCAAAACCACGGCCTTCACGCCAAAATTCCTTGCCTTTCCAAGAGAGAACAATATCCGCACTATTTGAGTCCGGCAATGCCACCTCTTCATGAAGACTGATAATTATTTCATCATCCTTAATGTCCGGCAAACAGCTGTAAAACTGCATGTTTTTTGCAATAGTTTCAGGTATGCCGCCGTGAAGTCTTTTTGCCTCCCCCTCTGTCTTGCCTAGATTTATCCTGTCTTCTATTGTCGGTATAGCTCTTGTATCAAGAATCTCATAACAGCCAGGGCAGAGGACATCAATGCAATGTGGTTCAAGCCATGTACCGATTGTAGTGCTTTTGCCATTTCCTTGCCAATCGCATTTGGGGCAAATAAGGATTTTTTTTGAAAATCCGTTGAAAGATATCATCTCAATCTCCTCTTTTAGCAGCGGACACCAATCCGGACACTCTACATAAGACGGAAAATAAGTGACGCTATAGGCTAAATATTGCTTGGAACGTCCTGCTTTTAATTTGCGGCATACTGCCCAAAAATGAGCCCCACATTGAAAATCGGAATCAAAACTAAAATGCGGGCATTTATCGCAATAACCACCCTCGTTAATGCCGGTAATTCTACGTATTATTGCGCCCGCCCGTGAATCAGGTGTGGCAGCATTAAAAGCAAGTATATCTCGGCTTCCTAAATCTACGTATTCAGGAAACATACTCAAATCGACCTGAGCATTATGATAATCCGTGCCGACTGTTTTGTAGAGGCCATAAGTATCGGCATGATTACTAAGCCACTTTATCTGCCCCGGCGTGTGATGTTGGTAATATGCCTCCACGCCGTCAATTGAATAATGTATCAACACAAATAGAAGTGTATAAGCCTGCTCTTCAGTCAACTCTTTCTTGCCGCCCCGGTATACGCAAAAAGGATGCGCCCAAACGGCAAACCCGCCACATTCATGTATTATACCTATACCATCTTTGATTGTTGGCTTGTTTTCCAGCTGGGCAAGTTTGTTACGCATTAAATCTAGGTCGAAACCATACCCTAAAATATGTATAATCCATGACTCGTCAAGCCCAATCTCGCCACCGGCAAAGCTGCAGGACAGTTCTATCCCGTTGATATGGGTAAGCCCATGCTCTTTGGCAAGCGCGGCGGCTTCCATATTGCCATCTACCGTGTTATGGTCGGTGATGGAAAAGGTGGTCACGCCTACATCTTTGAGCATAGCGATAATCTCGGCAGGAGTGTTCCCACCGTCGCTATGGGTTGTGTGGATGTGGAGGTTGATTTTATTATTCATTCTTTCCCCTTCTTCAAAATCATCAGCTTCGTTTGAGCTTTTCTTAGATAGTTCATTATGGTTTCAGAATGGCATCTTTTGGGCGCACACCAGCAAAACAAATCTGCGTCAATCTTAAAGTGCATTACGAGTCTAGTGCTCCAAAAACCTTCAAATTACGTGTGCCTTGCGGTCTTTTTATGCGATTGCGGCGTCAAGCCCTCATTGCACTCACGTAAAAATCCTCGCAATTTTGAAGCACTAGTATAATGCAAAATGCTTCAAAAGCAATTGATTTGCGCAAATTATAAATAACAACGTTTTTGCGAATTTACCATCCTGCCTAACAGTACAAACATGCTCATATCCAAAGGTGGTGCATATACTATTAAGTGAAGATAAGAGTTGGGAGGTAATTTAGTGAACTACGTAAAAGACTTATTTAAACAAGTCCCCGGCAGGTTACTCGTGAACATAATTTGGTTTTTACTAACATCCATTGCTTCTGCCTTAGCTGTTCTTGTGACTTCTTTAGTTTATAGCAGCGGTTTTAAACCTCAGTATTTGATTACGGCAATACCGGTATTTCTATTAACAACAATAATCTCGTGGCTTATATTCCGGCGCAGGCCGATAGAATCCTATACATTCGGAAATACATGCCAGGAGTATGTAATAAACTTAGACGGAACAGCAACCCACAGTACGCATCTTGAAATTTGTCCAAATATGCATGTTTGTGATAAGCCGGTGATTAAGGGTAAGTTTGAAGATTTGCCTGGTTGGTCTGACCCGGTTTTAAATCACGATGGTAGTTTAATGGGCTCTACTGTAGATAAGAACTATTTTTGCCGTTATTTTATCTGGTTAATTGATCTTCCTGTCCCTCGCCAACTTTATACATGTGTTATAAATAGAGAATTTACAGGCCCAAGTAAGCCCATGCCATACATTTCGTGGCAGGTAAACCGAAAAAGGCAATCTATGACTTTTTTCGTAGCCATACATAAAAATCACTTATTTGATAAAGATAATGTTATGTTTGTTACATCGTCTTTAAAGGGTCAAAATGTGGTTGATAGATTATTGATAGTGGAGGATGATAGTGACTATGGTAAAAGCAACAACAATGATGCAGTGCAGGTGAATAGTGCTAACTATTATATATTTAGCAAAACGGTCAAAAATCCACCAATTGGCTATAAATACTCAATTGAGTGGAAATGGGATGTATAATACCCGCTAGCTAATGTACATAATAAATGTTATGGTGAACCTGTACCGATTAGGGTTTGCCATCATAATATACTAATGAACGGAGGTTGTTTATCATGGGTGGAGAAGATGAGTAGCATTAACATGTAATATTTTATAGGACGTGTGAGTGGTTCGCACAACATAGTTTATGAAATCCGTACCCGTTTTTAACTGTGGTGCGGTTTTTTGTTTTACACTTCAAATGCAAGTTGAAATTAATATAATTTCAAATGAGTGGTTATTGTTTTTGTCCAAAGCTGCCCGCATAATAAAGCAAATTTGTTTGCTGCAAAAGGAGGCGTTAACATGCGGGAAATTCTACCTGGCAACATATCCAGGTACAGAAAGGACTTGGGCCTTACCCAGGAAGCCTTGTCGGAAAAACTGGGCATAACATTCCAGGCCGTAAGCAAATGGGAAACGGGGCAAACCATACCTGATACGGTGTTACTTCCAAAGCTTGCTATGGCCCTAGGCGTTAGTGTTGATAAGCTTTTAGGGTATTCTGCATTCGGCGGCGATGTTTCACATTACGAAAGCGATTATAAAAAAGATGAATATTTCTGGGGCATACAACCGTCTATGATGTGTTTAAAAATCTTAGAATTAATGCCCCCAACCCGCCCCCTTAAGGTCTTGGATATCGGCTGCGGTGAAGGAAAAGACGCTGTATTCCTTGCCAGGTGTGGATATGATGTAAGTGCCTTTGATATTTCTGAGGCTGGGCTTAGTAAAACAAAACGCCTTGCAGAAAAAAACCGCGTCCATGTGCGGATATTCCGGGCTAATATATGTGATTACCGGTTGGATGAGGGGTATGATATTTTGTTTTCCAGCGGTACCCTCCATTATATAAAGCCGGAGCTGCGTGATGAGGTTATGGCAAATTACAAGTCCCATATAAATGAGAATGGCATGGTGGCACTGCATGTTTTTGTAGAAAAGCCCTTTATCGGCCTGCCGCCAGATGATAATTTAAGCCATTATTTCCCCTGGAAATCGGGGCAGCTATTTATGTATTTCCATGATTGGGTGATAAATTATTGCACCGAGTATATTTGGGATTGCAACTCAACGGGCATACCTCATCGTCATGCGGATAATAGGCTGTTTGCGATAAAGTAGAAAAAATATATTCGCCTAATCCAAGCATTGAGGAAAAATTGTTTATCAAAAAGCAGCTTCCCAAGGAGCTATATTCCGTTGTCTCTTTTGATATAACCGGAGCTTTGTTACAGGTTATGCATAAAGATGCCACAAAATCAAGGGCAGTTTCCGAGCTTGCACGGCTGTGGGGAATTAAACAATCTGAGGTAGTTACCTTTGGTGATGATTTTAACGATATAGATATGCTTGAATATGCGGGCATTGGCGTGGCTGTTGGTAATGCTATAGATGAGGTAAAAGCTGTAAGCAAATACATCTGCCAAACAAATGACGAAGACGGGGTGGCCTGGTGGATAAATGAGAACATCCTATAAAGCAAAAAGCATCTCTCATCCAAAAAGATGAGAAATGCTTTTTTATTGCCCCATGGGGTATTACTAATACGCATCCCAATATGCTAGCAGGGACTTGTATTTATGTCGTAGAAGGTATCTTAGCGAAGATTGCGCCCCGCTTTGATGTGAATGTATTCTACATCATTGCAAGAGATTGTGGGTTACGTATCAATTACAATAAGGGCTTTTTCGTTTACAATGAAATTACAAAAATTGATTTTCATAGACCGTAAGGGTAAAGGCAAAGGTGCTGCCTTTTTTTGGTGTGCTTTCTACGGTAATGATCTCGTCGTGGGCGTTAATAAATTCCCGCACTATGGATAGCCCCAGGCCGTGGCCCATTTTATCCTCGTTGCGGGAGGGGTCATTTTTGAAAAAACGGTCGAAGATATACTTTTGTTCCTCCGGGGTCATTCCTAGGCCGTTATCTGTTACGGATATCTCTACTTTTTTGCCCTTGGCTGTGGTTTCTACCGTTATCTCCCCGCCCGTGGGGGTAAACTTTACGGCGTTATCCAGTAAGTTGTACATACATCGCTGAATTTTTTCCTCGTCGGCTATAACCATATGGGCGGCCCTGGCAAAATGGCTTACTATGCTTATTTGCTTTTGGACTACGCGCCGCTCGAAGCCCAGGATGTTTTTTCTTATTAGCTCGTTTATGTCGAAAACGGATTTTGTAAGTTCCAGCTTGGCATCTTGGATATGGTGGATGTCAAGCAAGGTGTTGGAGAGCTTTATAAGCCGTTCGGTTTCATCATGGACGATGTCCATATAATAATCGTGTTTTTCTATAGGGGCGGTGCCATCCTTTATTGCTGTGATAAAGCCCAGCATCGATGTAAGGGGTGAACGGATATCATGTGACATATTGGCTATAAAGGCCCGGCGGATTTTTTCCTGGGTGTATAGGCTTTCCGCCATTACATTAAACTGGGTGGCCAGCTGGCCTACTTCATCTTTTGTGTGTACTGGGATGCGTTTTTCGAATACGCCGCCAGCTATTATTTCGGCTGCTTTGTTCATTTGCCTAAGGGGGCGGGTTATGGCCTGGCTGGACATGTAAATTAGTATCGAGCCAAGTAGTGCCGCCACAAATAGGCTTAGAAATGTTATACGGTACATGCCTGAAATAGTGGATTCCAATTCCGCCATGGACACACTTACAAGTACCGCGCCAATTACATTGCCTGCAAGTATTACTGGATGACCAGCTATTAATAATGACTCCCCAGTTTGGGGGCAGAGAAACCCTGAAATTACTACGGTTTCTCCCTCCATTATGGACGCGAGATACTCTATGGGAAGGTTTAGGCCTTCTGCGACGCCCAAGGTGATTTCCTCAAAATCTGCTGTGACATAGGATACGTTAGCACCCAATAAGTCGTTTAGACGCTCTATTTCGGTTACTAAGGGGTCGAGGTTAAAGTCCAGGTGCATGTATAGCCGTATGAATGAGGATTCCATGGTGCCAGAAACCCGCTGTGCAGAGTCGGTTAGGGATGCTATCCGCTGGTTGGTTAGGTAGCTGTTTATGCCTTGGGCCAGAACTAGGCCTAGGAATATCAGACTTATCACTAAAATGCCCAGGTATAGCAACAGTTGTTTTATGAATATGCGCATTAATGCTCCCCTTTATATATGCGTTTTGCTATCTTATCTAACCGCTTGGCTATGCTTTCTTTTCGTGCTTTTGTTATGTCTATATAGCATTTTCTTGCCCGGATTTCCTGGGTGGCGGTGGCGGTGTATAGTTTAGCCTCTTCGGCTGTATCAGTGTAGTCACCTTTAACAAAAATATCACGTTTTAGTGGCCAGTCTTCTAGGTTTTTGCATTTCACTGCTTGCTTTAGCTGCCCGTTTATGAAATGCAAAAGTAAAAACCCAAGTTCATTATAGCCCTTGATAAAGACGCATAATCGCCTTCCGTAAAAAGGCACACGATATGCAAACCGTTTTTGCAGATATTGCAGCTCATTAAGTATATCTCTTAGCCGTGCGGCTTTTTCGAAATCATAGTTAAGTGCGGCTTTTTGCATTTCTTGTTTTAGCTGGGATAAGGCCTTTTTGTTCCTGCCTTGCATAAAGCTTGCGGCTTTTAGTAAGCCTTCCCGGTAGTTTTTCTGATTTTCCTTCTGGCATGGCCCCAGGCATCTGTGGATATGCAAGTTGAGGCAGCTATGTTGGGGTTTGCCATAATATTTTTTTTCACAAACGGGGGTGGCCCAGGCCCTGTTTATCTGCGTTAATGCCTCTTTTGCGTCGTATACCGAGTTAAACCCGCCATATCTTGTGGCCCCACTTTCGGGTTTATCGGAGATATACAGTCCTGGTAAAGCCTGTTCCCACTCGATACAAATATAATGAAGATGACGGTCCTTTTTCATTTGTGAATTAAAAGGCGGCCGATAGGTCTTAATAAGGCTATGCTCTAAGTACAGCGCGTCTATTTCGTCCACTGCTGGGCGATATTCGATTCGGGCGATAAGCTTGGCCAATTTTTGAACCTTAGGTGGGTTATGCTTGCCAAAATATGACTTCACTCGGCTTTTTACCCTCTTAGACTTGCCCACATACAGGCAATCCCCCGCATTGTCCCAAAATATGTAGCATCCGGGAGCGTCAGGCAAAGCCGAAATTATTTCATCCATAGTTTTACTCTCCCCTCCCAAATGGTATACTGTAACAAATATTTAATAAATCAAAACCCAACACTTAAATAGTGTACCGTGCAAAGCGCGGCCCCGCAACAAAGTGCCCTAAGGGCACAAGCGAGGAAGCGAGGACGGTCCCAGTAACCGCTAGCAGAATGGTGTACCGTGCAAAGCACGGCCCCGCAGCGCAGCGAGGAAGCGAGGACGGTCCCAGTAACCGCCAGCAGAATGGTGTACCGTGCAAAGCACGGTCCCGCAGCGCAGCGAGGAAGCGAGGACGGTCCCAGTAACCGCCAGCAGAA
>Ga0123355_10016265_pt1 | contig 11715 bp, 1 predicted proteins | sample TergutEmb28metaG_3_FD_89872 | JGI IMG/M metagenome (GOLD analysis project Ga0123355, IMG submission 89872) | Embiratermes neotenicus P1 segment gut microbial communities from Petit-Saut dam, French Guiana - Emb289 P1 | ecosystem: Host-associated > Arthropoda: Insects > Digestive system > Gut ...
GCAAGGTCAACAAATTCAACTTCTAACACATTCTCTTCTAGCCACTGGCACTTTACCTCTATGTCTAAAGGTTTCACGAGCGAAATCCATTTAAATGCTTGAACATTTTGCAGTTTGATTAATTTTTGACCCGGTGCGTGCTTTAAGGCAATTTCACCAAATAGTTCCATTGTCATTGTAAATGGGACAACAGGATCTAAGTCTTCCGTAATCGTCCAATACTCAGGTTGCCTAATAATGGCATGATCAATTAAGTACTTATGATCATCAAAATGTAGGCTCAGAATTTCTTCAAACTTTGTGCCGACGCGTGTTTGTGCATTTGCATGTATTGGTGTTTCAGTTGGCAAACTTGATGTTTCCTGACCTGATGCTCTGCTCATTGCTTGTTCAAATAATTGGACAAGCTCTCGCTGAACATCTACTGCTTCGCGCAAATTCTCATCTGCAAAGGCTGCGATTGGGTTGTTAAAATCTTGTGACAGATTTCTAACTTTTCCGAGTGCAATACCTGCATCACCATAACGTTTTGCAATGATTTCATCTAACTCAGGGAATTCTGTCATCACTGGTTGAAGTCCACGCACCAAAGTCATGACACTTTGATCAACTTGATACATTGGATTCACACCAATAAAGTCAGGATCAATCCCGCGACCTTCAACGAATAATAGCGCTGCGACACGTCTCATTTGTTGTGCTGCACTACGAATTTCCGTATTGGTTTCAATTGAACCAAATTCTTTATCTTTAAGTGTATCTTCAACAAATGATGTTAAGCTACCAAGTCCAAGCTGAATGAAGATACGTGCATCTTCTTCATTGTAAAGCTTTTGGATCAGCTCTCTGAAATAGAGCGGCTTCATTAATTGTTCAAAAACGAGCTTTGTAAATTTCTCTTTATTTGTTGGAATTTGCTCCAATGTGCTAGCAGACCAGACTGGCTTACCCTCTTTAATCTGCATAGATTCTGCTTCTTCTAAAGAAATATCGACTAAATCTTTAGCAAACGGGGTGTGCATCCCAATTCCTTCAATCGGTGGTGTATGAAACATATTTTCCGCTTGCAATATTTCAAGCAATCTGTCCATGGCGACCTGATCACCACAAAGCATTGTTTGGCTTGGACAATTATCTGCAACAAGAAACAGATTAGGAATTTCTTCACACCATTTATCAACTAGTTTTCGATCTACATGGCTCACAATGGTAAACGGATATTTTGGACCACTATCTTGGGCTACAGTGACAATTTTTTCCTTCATCGTCGTTGGAATCTCATCAACCATTCCCGCAAACAAAATGGCATCCCATTCACCAGAGCTGTGCCCTACATACATATCTGCTTCAATACCAAGTTTTTCAAGGGCTTGTTTACTTAGCAATCTTGCATAATGAGCCTCCCAAGCTTGCATAAGTTCAGGCTTGCCCGATGCAGCGACTTCTGCTTCATGATTTTTAAGTAAATCAGAAATACGAGGTAATGCTAAGCTATCACTTAAATCGTCAAAATCAGGATTATTTCTGAAATCAAAGCCTGGAAGCATCGCCACGATTTTTCCACCAGTTGTAAATAGTGGTTCATTTGTAAACCAAATATCTGCTTTTCCACGCCATGATTTATCTTTTTCAACAATCGAAATGGCTTGTTTAACTTTCTTCTCATTTGGATCAATAATAGCTAATCGGTAGTTTCCACCTGTATTTGTGAAATCTCCATTATTTAATTTTTCAATTAAGAGATCCTTGCTTTTAGCTGATAGCAAGTAAGTTTCACCAAGATAAGGCTTTGGTCTGTGAAGACCTTCAGGCTCATAAGCTGTTAAAACGGCATGAGCATTAATCCCACCGAACCCAAATGCATTAACCCCTGCAAGTAATGGCAGTTCTGCGCCTTCCCAATCAATGGGCTCTTGCGGCGGCATAAAGCGTGATTCAAACATCCCGGCAATTGGCTTTTCACAGTGAAGCGTCGGAGGAATTTTTCGGTGATAAATCGAAAGCGCTGTCTTTATAACGCCAAGCATTCCTGCTGCTGGCATTAAATGCCCAATGTTTGATTTAACTGAACCCACATAAGCTCTTCGCAACGAATTGTCTCCGAAAAAAGTTTTTAATGTTTCAATTTCTGTTCGATCACCTGCAATTGTTCCTGTTCCATGAGCTTCTACATAGGCGACATCTTTTGGATCAAGTCCTGATTTCTTCCATGCTTCTTCTAGTGCACGTACTTGTCCTTCAGTTGAGGTAACCATAACATGTGAAGATAGACCATCACTACCTATTGCAGTATCTTTAATAACAGAGTAGATGCGGTCACCATCTTCAATGGCCTTGCTTAATTTCTTTAATACGATAAATCCATAACCTTGTCCTGCTATTAGCCCATCTGCATCTTCGCTAAAAGGCGAAATTTCTTGTTTCTTTGACATCGCGCCAAGTAAATCGAAAACACCCCAGAACATTGGGCTGTGTCCTGCATGCATACCACCTGCAATAACAATATCACTTTTTCCACTTCGAAGCATGTTAATCGAGTGATCAATCGCTAAAATTCCACTGGCACATGCACCATCAATGGTATAAGCTGGACCATGCATATCAAAACGATTGGCAACCATTGATGCAACAAGATTTGGCATTGTTCCTGTTGCCATATCTGTATGATAACGACCATGCTTTGTTTGATAAGCTTTTTTTAAAACATCTAAGTCTTCATCTGTTAATTCAGGTAATGCCATTTTTAGTAAATTAACAAACTGATGCGACATTCTAACGATTTCAAGTACACGCAAAGCAACAGGTCCTGAGAAATTCCCTTTTCCGATAATAATACTTCCCTTTTTAAGTGAAATATTTTTCTCAAAAACACCCGCATCTTTTAATGCATGCTCAACACCAACTAATGACATTAATTGTTCTGGGTCAGTTGCATCAGCGATTAAGGGCATAATTCCATAGCGAATCGGCTCTACTTTAAAAGGTGGTGTGAATCCACCACGACTTGTATAAAAGCGATCTATACCATTTGGCTCACCCTCAAAATAATGGCGTTCTATAACATCATTTGGAGCTTCCGTTATAAAATCTTTACCTTGAGAGATTCCCTCCCAAAATTCTCCAACACTACTTCCAGCAGGAGTAAAAACGGATATTCCAACAATCGCAATATCTTCATCTAATCTCATTTCGCTCGTATCCTTTCCATTGTTACTGTTTAGTACCACAGATAAAACCCCATATCAGGTGATTTTTTAGTGATGGATATCTTTTCATCCATTACTAAAAAATCAGCTTTGTAAGGCGAAAGCCGCGCAAGGTTGAACGCATTGACCTTTCGCAATGACTTTAGTAAATTTAGAAGTCGTACACAATCTGATCACCGAAAGGGCACCCTAAGCACTGTAAAGTAACTTTCCATTTCATTCGTCTATTTTCTAGAGGTTAGTAGGCAATCGCAAAATTCTCCCGAAATCATCCTTTTTGGTTAAAACAGGAGAGTCTTATGCCCTCATAATGGCACAAATTTCGAAATTTCCCAATTTTGATCCATTTTTTCGACCATTTTAAGCTTTCTACGCCTTCATACGGGTAGCTCTTGATAAAAATTCTCCTAGAATCATGATTTTTAATAAAAATAAGAGAATTTTGTAATTACCTATTAGGAGGTTAGAGGTGGGAAGCCAGAACAGATTTTCTGACTTCCAAACATCGACTCTAGACCGGGTAAACCGTTGCAATAAAGTCTGCTGTTAACTCTGCATCCCCAGCAATCGCTAAAATTGAAGCTTCATTTGCATATGCTAACTCATTCAGCAAAAATTCAGCACCTTTATCTAACTCAACAAACCAAATACCACGTTTACGAAATTCCTGCTCAAGACCAGCATTTACCATCCCAGCACCTTTCCAAGGTCCCCAATCAAACGCTGCTACTTGTAAATCTGGGTACTGACGTTGCAACATCATCGCCGCATGATCCAATACACAGTTTCCAGCTGAATAATCACATTGCCCAGCATTTCCAAATGCTGATGACATACTACTAAACAAAACAAGTAGTTTCAGCTCTGGAAGTATTGTCGCAACAACCGTTTGTAATGGACTCACCTTCGTCTTATAAACACGTTCAAAAGAGTCTACTTCTTTGCTACGGAAAAGTTTATCCTCTAAGATACCTGCTGCATGAATTAATCCATCAATGTTTCCATGTGCTTCTTTAATTTCTGCTAATATCCTCCCAAAAGCTTCCCCATCCGTCACATCAACACTCATATAAGTTGCCTTTGCACCAGTCTCTTCAATCTGTCCTAAAGCTTTATCGATTTGACCGGCTTTAAAAATGCGCGTTGCTTCTGCTTGGATTTCTTTTGGCTTTGTCAATACTTTCTGCTCAATAAGGTGCTTTTGAATGTCTTCAATTGTTTCAAATGCCGCATATTCTGCATCACTTTCTTTCTTCTCTGAGCGTCCTAGAAGGACATAATGACAAGGACTTTCTTTTGCCATACGACTCACAATATGTGGTGTAATACCCTGTGCACCACCAAGTACAACAACTACTGAATCAGAATCCAGTGGTAATGCTTTTGCATCTCCAGTTACTTCTAATGCCTGAATCGTTGGTACCAACAGAAAACGTTCTTCGACTGCATAGAATATTTCAACCATTGTTTCACTTGTTGTTAATTCGCTTGTCACAATACTAGCAAACGTTTTGACATCAATCGGTGTTTCAAATTGGATAGATGAAAGCTGATGTTTCGGATACTCATGTACCAATGCTTTGATAAATCCAGCAAATCCTTGTGGTAAGCTAGTATCTGCCAATAATTCCCCGCTTAATCCATCATCAAAGACGAACACTTTCTGTAACTTGTCCATATCAGCACCTTTTAATAGATTAAATAGATCCATCATTGTATTTGGATTTGTTCCCATCGCCGAATGGATGAACACCAAACCATCATAATGATCCGCGAGCATAGCAGAATCTACCTTGATAATACTTGGCACCGCCCCAGCTGCTGTCAATGCTTGACTAACCTCATCTGCTAGTGTTGGCTGATTCTCATCATAAGTAATCGCAAACGCCTTACCTTCAATCAATGTTGCATCTGTTGTTTCAATTGCAAATGGTGTTTTAACAAGTGCCATCCGTACAATGTCTTTTGAATTATCTTCCTCACCAGTATCTTTGATTTCAACTGCGATACCCGCTCCAGCAAAGCCTTCTTCTTGGGTCGCATCCTGACCTGTACCATTTAACCAATCAATCACATCTCCGAATGTCTTAATTGAGATGATTTGCTCGAATAATAACGTCTTTTCCTCTTCACTTACTTCATCAGCAGATGTTGGTGTCTGAACTTTCTCGCCTAGTGCACCAATGATTTCCATCTTTTTGATCGAATCAATACTTAAGTCAGATTCAAGATCCATTTCCAAGTCAAACATATCAGTTGGATAACCAGTTTTCTCACTTACAATCTCATAGATCATCGCTTGAATTTGCTCAGGTGTTAAATCTTCCAAGTTCAACAAATCTTTTACTTCTTCAGTTAATGATGCAGTGTCAACAGCTACGACCGATGTTCCCGGTTGTGGTAGTGCACCCATCTGTGGCGACTGCTGTGTGATTGTAAATTGACGCCCGACAGCTTCTCGTCGTGGAATTGCGTCGCCTGAGCCTAAATAACCAAGCATCACATCACGCTGATCTTGAATCAATGAATTCATATTATCAAGATACGCCATCATAATTTGCTCTGCATTCGCATTTAAATATAAATTCTTCTTAATTTGCTCTTGTAACATCGCCCCACCAGACATCGGCTTACCTGCATGCGCTGGTAGTTCTCCAACCTCAGGCACAGCACGTTGACCATTAATATTCCAAACTGTTACTGGCTTTTTATATTCCGTTGGATCATCTAAATTTAACTCTTTTGCATCACGATTTTCAAATACTTTTTCCATATCCACATATCTCCCAGTTGCCATATATTTCGCCATTGCTTGCAACAACAAAGTTAAACCTTCTACACCATTTCGTTCAGTTTGAATCAACGAAATCGTTTCATCTTTTAAAATCTCTTTTGTCATACCTGTTAACGTATTGCCAGGTCCAACCTCAACAAAAACAGTCGCACCATCTGCCTTCATGTTAGCAATCTCATCAGTAAACCTAACTGCATTCACAAGATGGTTCGCTAAATGCGCCTTCATTTCCTTTTCAGATTCTGGATACAAACTCGCATCAACATTTGACCAAACAGGCAGTGTTGATTTGTTAAACTTAACACCATCTAATGCTTTAGCAAACATTTCATCTGCACCTTTGAGCAATGGGCTATGGAATGCTGCTGCTACATTTAGGGCTTTATAAGCAATGTTCTGTGTCTCTAACATCACATGGAAGAGTTCCATGCCCTCCTCAGTTCCTGCAACAACTGTTTGCCTTGGCATATTATAATTAACTGCCCAAACATCCGTCACATCGGTCAAAAGCCCTTCAAGTATCTCAACACTTGTAAACACAGCTGTCATACAACCTAAGTTGTCTTTACCTGCCGTTAACATCGCTTCAGCACGAGCACGACTAAGTTCAACTAAATCTTTCCCATCAATTACACCAGCAAATGACAATGCCGCCAACTCACCATAACTATGTCCAGCAACCATGTCAGGTATCATGCCAAACTCGCTGAGTAAATTCGCAATAGCTGAATCAACTATTCCCAGAATGGGTTGCGCATTTTCTGTTGCTGTCATCATCAGGCGTTGCGCATTTTTTTCTTCCTGTGTGAAAACAGTGAGCGGGAACAAAATATCCTCATACTCAGGATAATCATTTAATAACGCATGCATTTGCGGAAACACTGTAAACAAATCCGCTGCCATATTCACACGTTGGCTTCCTTGTCCTGGGAATAAAAATGCCACTTTCCCATCAACCGGCTCTCGCACATACACAAACTCATCTTGAGCTTCCTCACGCGCTTGGTCCAGACGAGTCAATAACTCAGGCCAAGACCCAGCTACAATCACATACTGAATAGGCGTATCACCGTGAGCACGCTTTGCTAGCGTATAAGCAACATCACGCAAACGCATCTTATCATTGATACCATATAACGCAATGATTTTATCAAATAACTCAAGGGCTAATTCTTTCGTTTCTCCAGGAAAAACAAACAACTCAGATGTCCAAGCTTTTATAGGTGTCATCCCACGCTCTGTTTCATAATTTTCAACAATCGCATGAAAATTCGTTCCACCAAAACCAAAACCACTCACCCCTGCAATCCGCTTATCTTCTTTCCAATAACCTGCTTTTTCTGTCCGGAAAGCAAATGGGCTACCTTTTCCATAACCATCATTTGGACGATTAAGGTTCAACGTCGGTGGTAAAATACCATAGCGAACACTGTTAATAATTTTGAAAAGCCCAGCAACACCAGCAGCACACTTTGTATGACCAATATTTGTTTTCACTGAACCAAGCATGGTGCGCCCAGGCAGCGTGCCATCCTCTAAGAAAACATCTGTCAATGCACTAAGCTCAATGCGATCTCCCACTGATGTCCCAGTTCCATGCGCTTCAATCAAGCCAACATCCGCTGGATTGATCCCAGCTGTTGCATAGGCTTGCTCAAGGGCACGCATTTGTCCCCGCTTACCTGGTGCTGTTAAGCCTAAGCTCTTACCATCACTACTTGCCCCAATGCCTTTAATGACCGCATAAATTTGATTGCCATCACGCTTTGCATCCTCTAAACGTTTCAAGATTAAAACCCCAACACCTTCACCAAGGGTAATGCCATCTGCATGCTCATCAAACGTTGAACAACGCCCCTGTTTCGATAAAGCATGGGTACTTGAAAACATCAAGTAATCAGCTAAGCCATTATGTAAATCAGCGCCACCTAAAATGACCATATCTGACTTACCATTTTCAAGCTCTGATAAAGCGACATCAAGCCCTGCAAGTGAAGAGGCACAAGCAGCATCAACCGTAAAGTTACGACCACCTGTATTCAAACGATTTGAAATTCTACCTGCAATCACATTTCCTAAAACACCTGGGAAAGAATCTTCTGTCAAACGTGGTAAAGCTTCAGATAATTCCTGAGGCAACTCACCGAGCATTTGCTTGAGTCCAGACCTTGAGCCATAAAGCCCAGCCAATTCACCAGCACCTTGCGCCCCGAAAATAACCGATGTCTCATCTAAATCAACCTTCGACAAATCATCAAACCCAGCATCTTCTAAAGCACGCTTCGCAATCAAAAGACTTAATAGTTGTACAGGCTCAATTGCCGCAAGTGATTGCGGTGTAATCCCAAACTCAAGGGCATCAAAATCAACCGCATCAAGGAACCCACCCCATTTAGAAGTCACATAATCCGTATCTTTTGTGTCCGGATCATAAAACATATCAACTGGCCATCTTTCCTTAGGCACTTCAATAATGCTATCGCGCCCAAAGACAACGTTTCGCCAAAACTCATCAAGATCTGCCGCATCTGGGAAAATTCCTGACATTCCAATAACCGCTACATCCATTGGCTTTTCTACCCTGTTTGGAACTTCTGGTATCTCAATTGTTTCTAAAAGCGCCTTACTTTCATCAATAAGCGTCTCATGCAAACGAGCGATTGTTGTCTGCTCATTTCGCATTGCTGTTACAGAACCCGTCATATAAAGTCCTTTTTTCAACTGTTCGGCCTCAGTTAATTCTACTAGCTCACCATCCACACGTTCGACGCCTTTAGCAGCAATTCGTAAACGCCCCAAATTTAACGCTTCAAGTTTCATCAAAATCTCCGAATTATCAAGACCCTCTGCTTCCATCCGTTTCTTCTCAGCTAAGAAATACTCCGTAAATGGAGATGATACTGAACGGGTTTCTTGCCCGTTAGCAGACTTCAATAATACCGTATCGCGCTTCTCAATAATCTCACGTTGGTAAGCCTCAGTAATGGCACCACTGCTTACCGCTTCTTTTGTATAGAGATATGATGTTCCAGCAATTAAACCAATCTTTACATGACGAACAGCCAATGGTGCAGTCATGATTCTGACAAATGCTGCTGAAAACCCATCATGAATCCCACCAGCAAAAAATGCCTTAATCTCCTCAAGTTTATCCGCCTTTAAAATTCTATTAATCTGCTTTTCCCAAAGAACAAGTGAATACAAAGGACCCACATGTCCGCCACTCTCACGCCCTTCAAAAATGAAAGACTTCCAATTATCTTTTAAAAACATATCTAATAAACCAGGTGATGGCACATGAATCAATGTTTTAATCCCTGCTTGTTCAAATGCTCTTCCTTGTACCACCCGTCCACCTGCAATTAAAACGTACGGTGGTTGATGTTCTAAAATCAATTTCGTTTGCTCTTCTAAAAGCTTCGGATAAGCGAATCCTAAGATTCCAACTCCCCATGGTTTATCACCAAGCATTGCTTTCGTCTCAGCCATAACATTAGCAGCTGATTCACCTTGCATCATGCTGAGCGCTAAAAATGGTAGAGCGCCTTCATCTGCTACGTTGTTTAAGAACTCAGGCACATCGCTAATACGTGCCATTGGTCCTTGAGCAATCGGAAAAGTCGTTTGCATTTCTTTTGCCATCGCTGCATCTTGAGAAAAAGCATCTGACATTTTAGCTTGCTTAATATGAGATTTTGTTGTCTTTTCCAAAGCACGCACAAAGTTTTTAAGTCGGCGATGATCTCCTACATAATCTGTCGATAAAATCACATCTTGACCAAGTGTTAAAATATGATTATCATCCTTTTGTTGTTGATCAAATAATTCAGCCAAATTCGAAAATTCTTTTGGCCCTTTAGCTCCAGGAAACGCAAAATAACGGTATCCCTCACATGTACGAATTTCACTTCCTGATAACTTACTAAGCATCTGCTTGCGATCTTTAGGCAAGCTACACTCCGGGAATAAGGCTAACTGTGAATCAAAAATAACGCCTGTTGCACCAAGTGCTAAATACGCTGCTGTACTGTGAAGTCCAACACCCCCTTGAATGTAGATCTGCACATTTGAATCTCTACATTCATTAACTAGTTTTTGAAAAAGCATAAATGACGTTTCTTCACCACAAAATCCTGCTCCTTCACTTCCTTTTAAAATAAGTGCTGTCGGGTTCGTTTTGATGGCTTCCTTCGCTTCTTCTGAATTTCTAACTTGCCAAACAACCTGAGCATGACCTGCTTTTAAGGAATTGGTTCCCCATGGTAAAATGACCTTATCTACACCACTAGGAAGGGTGACTTCCCACGGAACATCTGTATAACAAACACCAAAACGATCTTCTAAATGTTGAAGCTGTTCCAATGCTTGACTCGCTTCCGCTTGATTTTCTCCTAAATGTAAAATAGGATAAGCATCCGCTTTAATTATCTCACGTACTAATTTAATATCTGGTTTTTCAAAAGGGGTTAGAAACCAAAACTTTTCATTCTGCATCACATCTTTTTTCATTCGTGTTCGTTTTCCTTTCTGTGCTAAAATTAATTTTCTAATTTTTATAAGCAAGGAAAATAGTCAAAACATACCTCCCTTGCTTATTCAAAAATGTTTTAATTACCGTCTAAACAATCTTAGAAGTCATATACTACTGATCACCGAAAGGGTAACCTAGGTACATTAACCAATTATCTAATCCACATCGCTGGGCGGACACCTCGCTCAGGAATCACTGTTTCTGTTGTAGAGACTACAACACCAATATCTGAAACTGAGCTTGCATGAGTGGCTCTACTCCCTGGTGAACGTAACCAATAGCCAAAGAATAAATTCCCTGGATTTGCACCGAAGCCTACATCTGGAAGTGCTCTCGCTCTAACATCTCCATTATTAATTGTTCCTGCACCTGTTGGAACAAATCCTAAATAAGCCTGTAGTTCTGCATAACTCATAGCAAATACTTTCCTTACCCCTGCTTCATCTACATAAGATAAACCACCTTGAACAGCATTAGGCCAATCACCTAATATTAGATTCGTTGTGTAAGTGACTCTCTCTTCTGGTAAATTAGCGGTTTGAATCATTGCTCTTGCCTCAGGAGATAGATTGTTATAGAAGTTAATCATGGCATTATCAAGTGCTGATCCTAAGTAAGCTCTTGTACTTGTTCCACCACTACGTGATAGCCCAACAAGTCGATCAGCAACAACCATTGCATTATGATCTTCATCAAAAGTTAGAACACGCCACATAAATCCATCTATTTCTATCAAATCTCCAACAGCAACCTCAAGATCACGGGCACTAATCAATTGATCAATGGCATCACTAATTTCTTGCTCTGTTGCATCACCTCTATTGATAAGTGCCTGAGCATCTTCTATTGATGCTAAAAGTTCCTGCCATTTAGGCGTTAAATAGTTACCTTGACCTACTTCTTGAATGCTTTGACTAACGCCTATTTCGGATACCAAGTCGCTAATATCGATGAGGTTATCAATCCCATTTCTTAGCATCTCTGCCAATTCTTCAACGGTTTCTTGATCTAGATTCCCCTCTGAAATAGTTGTTTCTACTAACACTTTCACTTCTAACATTGCTTCCCAGCTAGAAGTGGTGTAATCTGCTTGATTTAAAAGGGCAATTCGCTCTAATTGTTCAAGAATCATTTCTAGTGAAGCTGGTGGCGTTGGTTGCTCACCAATCCACATCGCTGGACGA
>Ga0123355_10016267_pt1 | contig 11715 bp, 7 predicted proteins | sample TergutEmb28metaG_3_FD_89872 | JGI IMG/M metagenome (GOLD analysis project Ga0123355, IMG submission 89872) | Embiratermes neotenicus P1 segment gut microbial communities from Petit-Saut dam, French Guiana - Emb289 P1 | ecosystem: Host-associated > Arthropoda: Insects > Digestive system > Gut ...
CTGATATGGACGGCCACGATGCTTCCAAAAACGGTCGGGGCGCAGGATTATGACGATCCTCCGGGGCGGGTCGCGCGTCTCGGCTACCTGCAAGGCGCGGTTTCATTTCGTCCAGCGGGAGAAGATGACTGGGTTGGAGCGGTTCCAAACCGGCCGATGTCGACTGGAGATTCGCTATGGACGGATCGGGATTCGCGGGCAGAAGTGCAGCTGGGATCGGCGGTGATCCGGCTGGCCCCGATGACTGGATTTTCTTTCCTCAACCTCAATGACGATACTGTGCAGATCCAGCTCACGTCCGGTTCGATCAGTGTGACGCTGCGCAGGATTGGCGGGGACGATGACTTCGAGGTGGATACTCCGAATCAGGCGTTCGTGGCCTTGCAGCCAGGGCACTATCGTATTGAGGCCAGCGAGAATGGAGATTACACGGTCATCAGCGTGCGCGAAGGGGAAGGCGAAGCCGACGGCGGTGGGCAGAGTTACACGCTGCACGGGCGGGCAGCGCGCGACGTTGAGCGGGACCGACCAGGTGTATGCCGATGTGGAGCCCATCTACGAGGCCGACGATTTCGATGTCTGGTGCCAGGGCCGCGATCATCGCTACGACGATTCACGGTCGGCGCATTATCTTTCGCCAGATGTGGTCGGATACGACGATCTCGATGACTACGGTGACTGGCGCGACGACGGGCAATACGGACATGTATGGTTCCCGCGAATCGAGGCGGGATGGGCGCCTTACCGTGTCGGGCACTGGGCATGGATTGCACCCTGGGGCTGGACTTGGGTGGACGATTCGCCGTGGGGCTACGCCCCGTTCCACTATGGCAGGTGGGTCAGCGTTGGCGGACGTTGGGGATGGGTTGCCGGTCCCATGCAAGTGCAGGCGGTGTACGCGCCGGCGCTCGTGGTGTTCATTGGCGGAGGACCGGGAGGGTTCGGAGGGAATGTGGGGTGGTTCCCGCTAGGTCCGCGGGAAGTGTATGTGCCCTCCTATCACGTGAGCGAAGCATACGTGAATCGGGTGAACATCAGCAATACGACGGTGAATGTCACGCAGGTAACTAACGTCTACAACACCACGATCGTACGTAACACGACTGTGATCCAAAACGTGACTTATGTGAATCGGGGCGTGCAGGGCGCGGTGACGGCGGTGCCGCAGCAGGCGTTTGTCAGCGCGCGGCCGGTAGCGAAAGCAGCGGTAGCGGTGAATGCGCGCGATATTGCCGCTGCTCCTGTCAGCGCGCGAGTGGCGGTAGCTCCGACTGCGGCGAGTGTTATGGGAGCGCACGCGGCAACGGCTGGACGTGTTGCCGCGCCCCCGCCGGCGATCGCGAATCGGCAGGTAGTGGCGAAGAAAACTCCGCCGCCTCCTCCCGTGCCGTTTGCAAAACAGCAGCAGGCGCTGGCGGCGCATCCGGGACAACCGCTGGCGAAGAACGAAGTGGCGACTCTGCGCCCGGCTGCTATGGCGGCTGCGCACCCAGCGGTCAAAGTCGCACCTCCGGCAAAACCGGCTCAGCCGAACTTAGGACACCCGGCGCCGAATGTGCCAGCGAACAAGCCAGGACAGCCCGCGGGAAATCCGGCAGCGGGACGTCCAGCGAATGCGAGCCCGGCACCGGCGAGGCCGAATCGACCACCTGCGCCGGCACAGCCAAATAACGGGCTTGAGCCGAATCAGCCGCCGGCTCGTCCGCAGCCAACTAACCGCCCGGCACCGGCGCCCAATCCAAAGTCGACTCGTCCGACACAGCCGACTCCGCCGGCACGCAATGACCGTCCGCCCCTAGCGCAGCCGAAGAATCGTCCTGAACCCAACAATCGGCCAGAGCCAAACAGAAACGAACCTGCGCCGCGGCCACAGACCCCTCCGCCTGCCCAGCATAACCCCCCTCCAGCAGTGCACCAGCCCGAGCAGCGCACTCCACCGCCAAACGCAAAACCGGCGCGTCCCCCGAATCAGCAGCCGAAACCTCAGACGCCAGAAGAGAAGAAACGCGAGGAGGAGAAGCGGCCACCGGGAATTTAAGATGATTTTGGCTTTCTTCGGTCACCGTGAGGAATTTTCCTCACTGTGTTTTTTGGGCGTCCAGGGATGCGTGAGAACTCTAAAAACGGCTTCGCTCGGGTCGCACTCCGCATTCTCGATCCGGTGACCCTCAGGAAGGTGCGCCGCATCCGGATTACAGAAGCCGGCAATCCGGTCACGAACTCGGGTACATCCGACTCTTGTTGAGGCCGACCGGCCATTTCCGTTCTATTTTGCCGCCGGTCCGCGAACCACCTGAACCAGATCGCCGGTGCGGATCTGCCTGGCAAAGGCGGCCTTCACCTCATCCGCATTCAGCTCAAGGTAGCGTTTGGCCGCCCGGATCGGCTCGTCGAGCGGAAGCCCGATCGCTGCCCGTTTGAGCAGGCCCTCGGCGACCGCATCCTCACTCGATTCGCTCAGTGGAAGCTGACCCAGGAGCAATGCCTTGGCTTGATGCAGTTCAGCAGGTGATACATCCTCAGTTCGCATCTGGTTGAGGTCACGCTCAACCAATGCTCGGGCCTTCGAGACGTTCTCCGGACTGCAGCCGTAGGTCACGGCGTAGCTGGCGCGTGTCTCGGAGGCGTCAAGGCTCACGTCCACAAAGTAGACGTAGCCCGAAACCTGCCGTAGGTCGTGATAGAGGCGGGTTGCGTAAAAGCCTCCGCCAAGAACATGGTTCCCAAGCTGCAATGGGTAGTAATCGGGATCGAAACGATTGACAGGCAGCTGCTCGGCAAGCGAGACCGTATCCTGGACCGCCTCCGAATCGGCCACATTCACGGCTGACGGTTTATTGAACGGAACCGCGGGAAGGATGGTGCTGGGCTTTGGGCCAACAGATTTCCAGGCGCCAAACCACTTCTCGATCACGGTCTTTGCTTCCTCTGCCGAGACATCGCCGATTACGACGATCGTCGTCAGGTCGGGACGGATCGTCTCTGCATGGTATTGCCTCACCGCATCGAGAGAGACGTTCGCGAGTGTTGCCGGCGTCTCCTCTCGCAGCACAGGGTCTCCGGCGGGCAGCAGCGCCAGGTCGAGAGCGCGCGATGTGCGGTAGCCGGGGCTCTTGAGGTTGCCGGCGACAAACTGCGAGGTCTGGGGTTTCACAACCGCAAAGGCTTCGGCTGGAAGGGCCGGATGCAACTCGTTGTCGGCCAGCAGTCCAACCCCCCGGGAGAATTGGTCTTTCAGCACCTTGAGGCTGAAGCTGTACCCCGCGCTTTCGGTGGCCGCGATATCATCCAGGGCCTTCTGGAAGGTTAGCCGGTCCAACGTTTGTGTGCCATACGAGAAGAGGTTTTCTAGGAGTTCGGAGACGCCTTCCTGGCCAGCGGGGCTCTCGAGATCGGCGTTGTGCCGCACCGATCCGAAGACCGAGATGGTTGGGCTGGTATGGTCGGTCTTGACGATCAGACGAAGACCGTTTGGCAAAACCATGTCCGAAGGCCTGACATAGTCGGATGGCATCTTGAGCTGGGAGAGAGCGCCTGCGGCCCAGTCAGGCAGTTGTACCGGCTTCTTTGGCGCTGACGTTACCTCCTCGGCTCCTCCATAGCCCTTTTCGGGGACGGGCTCTCCCGTCGGCACGGGTTTCAGCGTAGCGGTGATCGAGTTCTGGTCAACGACGTATTGCTTCGCCACGCGATTGACGTCGGCAAGCGTGACCCTGCGGATGGCTTCGACATCGTCGTCTGGAGACGTGCGTCCCTCGGCGGCCAAAGCATTGGACCATGCGTCCGCAAGGCCCGGAATAGAGTTCCTCTCGAACTCTGCCGAAGCGACCTCACTGCGGATGGCAGCGTTGACCAGGTCTTCCGGCACGCCTTTCTCGGCGTAGGCCCCAAGGATCTGTCGCATTTCCCGAACGGCTCCCGACACATCCGAACCTGCCGGCAGCGCGACCAGTCCGTAGGCCACACTTGCTTTCGGATAGGTCTCCACCATCCCGAACTCTGTGGCGAGCGCCTTGCCGGCGGGCACCATGCCATAGAGGTCCCCACGCTGGCTGGCCAGCACGTCGGCCAGTACCTGCGCGGCCGCGTAGTCCGGCGAATCCGTCCCCGGGAAGCGGTAGGCAATAAAGCCGAGCACGTATGGAAGATTGCTGTCGAGAGTGAAGCTCTCCGGTTTGATGGGCTTCAGATCGACCGTGGGCCGGGCTGGCAGCGGATGATCCGGAATGCTGCCGAACCAAAGCTTCACCTTTTGCAGGGTCGCGGAGGGGTCGACATCGCCCACGATTACCAGGATCGCGTTGCCCGGGCTGTACCAGTTTTTGTAAAAGTCCTTGAGCATCTTCCCGGTCGTTGCATCAAAGGAGCTCTTCGTGCCGAGCGGGTCGTGCGCATAGGGAGTTCCGGCGAACATGTCTTCATTCAGACGGCTAATGAATTTGTAGGTCGGGTTAGAGAGATCGCGCGCGACCTCCTGTTCAATCGCCCCTCGTTCTTCTGCCCACTCCTCCTGAGAATTATCCACGCCGCGCAGGCACGCCGCCTGCGCCTGCAGAGCGACGTCGAGGTCAGCCGCCGGGACGGTCGCGAAGAACTGAGTGATCGTCTGCTGTGTGTCGGCGTTGTTCTGGCCTCCCAACTGCGCATAGATGGCTGCCGTCTGATCGGCTGACATACCGGTACAGCCGCGAAAAGCCATATGTTCCTGGGCGTGCGCCATGCCAGGAAAACTTGCGGGCGTCTCGTCCCCGCCCACCCGGAAGTTCATCTCGACGGTCGCGACGGGGGCCAGCGAGTTTCGGATGACGACGACGTGCAAACCATTCGGCAAGGTCTCCCGCAGCGTCGCACCCGTCTCCTGGGCGGCGGCATTCACAGCCAGCAAAAGCGAAAACAGCACAAAGCAAAAAAGACGGTCTCTACGCACTCGAGTCGGCTCCTGAGGTCTCCACGCTGTTTGATTAATCACTAATGCGACCTGAATAGCATGAGACCGGTACATCAGTATTGCACACGAGAGAGCGACCGGCCATGCCCACGGAGATGCTCCGTCCTGGCGTTCCATGCCCTGCGGAGACGCGGTTTCCACCGACGCGAAGATTGCACTCTGCTCTACGTCACCTGACCAGGCAATAGAAGCGCTTTCAGCGCTGGCGTATTCGCTGCCGTATGTCGAATGATACACTCCCCTTTGTGCAGGACCTTTCGACTTTTCACAAACCCGTTGGGACGATGTTCAACCCGCAACTGAACAGGGATCCCGGTTGTTTTCGACTGAGCGAGGATCAAGTCAACTTTTTTCATGAACACGGATACGTCACGGGGTTTCGAATCCTCATCGACGAACAAGTAGAAATCCTGCGAAAAGAATTAACCGACCTGACTGACCCAAAGCATCCCGGGCACGAGCTTTTTTACGAATATCACTCGAACGAATCACAAGCCGCCGACCAAATTCTGTTCCATGCTTTAGGCGCGTGGCGAATCACGGCAGGTTTCCACGACCTGCTGTGGAACCCGGCATTCACAATTCCGGCGTCGCAGTTGCTTGGCGGCCGGGTGCGCTTTTGGCATGACCAGCTGTTCTGTAAGCCCGCGCATCACGGGGGTGTCGTCGCTTGGCATCAGGATTACTCCTACTGGACGCGTACGCAACCACTGGCACATCTGACATGCTGGATCGGCTTAGACGATTCCACCCGCGAGAACGGATGCCTCCAGTACATTCCGGGTAGCCACCGTTGGCCCGATTTGCCGATCACGGGATTGGCGGGCGATATGGAGGCTATCGATGCAGTGTTGGATACTGAACAGCGTCGACAATTCGATGCAGCCGTCGCGGTGGAACTAAAAAAAGGTCAGGCTTCGTTCCATCATCCTCGACTGGTGCACGGATCATTCGCCAATCACTCTGAGCGTGCCCGCCGGGCAACAGTCGTTAATGTGATGCGGGATGGCGTGCGCTCCGCCACAAACGAGCCGCTGCTCCACGGCGTACCTGTGATTCCTGCAGGAGAGAAGCTCAAGGGCCAGTTTTTCCCGTTGCTCTAATCGCTCATCGTTCGGCAGCCGCTCACACACTTGACGTCATTCGGTTCCACTGAAACCTTACAGCGCGAGAGCATTTTTAGGAATCCTAGGTTGTGTTGAAAAGCGCCGGCGAGAGTCGCATGAGGAGCGATAGTAGGAGGCCTACTTTCCCTGATGGTGTTGAGGTCAACGCCGGCGCGAATATCCCGAGCGGAACGGAGAAAGAGACATCAAGAACCGCACCAAGTCCGTCCGCCAGCGCGGTACAAGACACATACTCTAAAGACTTGAGAAGGAGCGCGCCCCAGGAGCGCGGTTTGGGCTGAGGCCAATGGCCAAAAAGCCACGCCGTAGCCATTGCTATAACAGGCCAGCAGAGGTGATCAGCCATTCATCGGACAATGTGCTGCCTCGTCGAGAGCTAGCCACCATGTCCGATCTAACATCGTTTTTTGGGGGAGGCGCCAGTGATGCTCTCGAAAGTTGTCGCATCCATCGAACATCCGGGCTCTTCCGGCTACTCAGGTAGCAGCTTCAGAGGGCAACTCTCGTGGGTCTGTTGTCGATACGCGAAAGTGTCATCCAGATCGACAACAATAAAATAAAGAAAAAGGGCAATCGAAACTCCAGAAAACGCGGATCGGTGATCGCACTCAGAGCCGTGATGTGTCGCCGATCGATGGCATGGCCTGCCTGTTCTGGCAATAACGCAAACAAAGCAACCTGCCCGATACTGACGGCAACAAAGACGAGCGCGCTCTTCCACAAGCTTCGTGCAAGTCTATTTAGGTCGACGGTCCTTGTCGCCAACGAAAAAAGCAAAAAGTAAATCATCAGGGCGCACCAGATATAGATGAGCTGAGAACCCAAATACAAAATCTGGTCATAGATCGTCGAATAGGGCCATTCCAAATCCCATCGGCGGGCCAAAAATGGACTGTTCATCAATTTGTTTTCAACGGCCAGAATCCAGTATGCCGGAACCGGTATGACGCACAGAGTCGTGTAAACGATTGCCGGCCATTGTGTGCGTAGCTCCGGTGCGAATCCGACCACGATTGCGACCAGCACCTGACGCCAATACCAAGTGGCGGGGCGTCCGCGCCTAAAATCCTCCAACAGATCGCCCGCCAAAGCTTCGTTCTGCCTTCCAAGGGTAAGATGCTCCAGCATCCAGGTCGCGATTGTTGGCGGATTTTTCGGCCTCATGCCCGTTCTCCTTTCAATTCCGGGAGTCGACGCCACAATCTGGTTAAGACTTCCCGGGTCCGATGTACCTGTCGAATGCCCTCTTTTGTCACTCTGAAATACCGTTTTGCCTTACCCCCTCGTTCTGGGGTGGGGTCGCCGAGGCTTGACGCAACCAGACCCTTTTGTTCCAGCCGTTCGAGAGCTGCATACACACTTCCTACCGAGACGCCTCGTCCACGGTGCCTTTCGAGCTCCCGGGAAATAGGAACTCCATAGGCATCGTCCCCCAGTTGGATCAGGGTCAAGATAACCATCAATTCGAACTCTCCAAGATAGCCTCGTTCCATGATTTATTCAATAATAGCGAAGAAATGTCTACCCTGCAACGGTTATTTAATCGTGAAGAAACCGCCAGGGAGTTCGGGGTTGGTGGACATCAACAAGGAATGACCCGAAACCGAGTCACTCAGGCGCGGGTTTGGGCCGAAATGCCTGGTGCTACAGTATCCGCAGAAACCTCATAAGACTGGATCGTCTCGCCACCTCTTTTCTTCGACCGCCACCTCCTGGATCGCAGGCGTGCGAGTGCCTTTGCCTTTAGAGTCAGATCTGCTTCTGGATAGATATTCGTTGTGTCGAGTGAACGGCAACCGCACCTGCCGATGGAGAGCCTGATAGCCGCGACAGACGCATTCGCGCATGCTGCCATCAAGTTCATCCTGTGGAACGGATTTTCGGCCCTCCGGAAGCTGCGATCAGTTCTTGCTAACGTCCGTCCGGACCGCCCGTGATACAGTCACAAGCGCTCACAACACGGGAATTTTATTCGTAGCGGAGCGCTACCAGCGGATCGACGAGTGTTGCACCGCGAGCGGGAAGGTAGCATGCCAAGAGCGTTACCAACATGAGCAGGACAGAAACCGCAGGGAAAGTAAGCGGATCGTGTGGCGTCACGCTAAACAACAGGTGGCTCATCAGCCGGGTCAACACGAGAGCAGCAAAAATTAGATTTCGGGAGGATTGTCGGCCATCCGAATCCAGGAGTCTGAATTTCAGAGAAACCTGGGGGGCGTGGCAAAGCAAGATGAGTCCGGGGAAGAGACCGCGTTTAGGGGTATTTGACCCTTCCGTCCAGGCGTCCGGTGCAATTAAGATATGCCCGTCTGGCGCGTACTCGGGAATCTGCCCATAATCGAAGGTCGCGAAGACAAAGGAGAAACGTGAGGGCGAGCACATCACGACGGCAGTTGGCCAGTGACCGTGATTGTAACTGTTCAGCGATTGCTCCTCGCCCGTACGCGTTGCGGCGGTAAGCGCCGGTACACTGATGTTGGCTATCCGGAAGGGATTTTGTTCGAGCCATCTCGAAAATCAGCAATACAATGTAGTGAACCGAGTCGGGGTCTCTCGGGTAATACCGTCTAATCGGAGGCTGAGGTTATAAGGCGGGCACACTCTAAGCCGCATCGATACATACAGCTGGCTCTTGCTTTACTTCTGGATATCGTTGTTTTTGGGGTTCTTGTCGGCTGTCACCACACTCTCGCGCGTCCTCTGGACTTTAATCAGGACGTGCAGCCCATCCTCGCGAGTCGCTGTTTCAGTTGTCATGGTCCGGACCCGGAAATGCGAAAGGCGAATCTCCGCCTTGACCTTGCGGAATGGGCACTGCGGAAGCGCCCGAATCATCCCGACGCAATTGTTCCGGGGTATCCCGAAAAAAGTGAACTGGTGAAGCGAATCGAATCCAAGGATCCCCATTACCTGATGCCGCAAGTCGCCCAAGGCGAGGCGAAGCCCATGACGACGGACGAGATCGCAACACTCAGGGAATGGATCCGTGAAGGGGCGGTGTATCGTCCGCATTGGGCCTTCGAAGTACCCCAGCGTCCAGCGGTTCCGAAAGCACAGGGGGACTCCCCATGGGTGAAAACGCCGATTGACAATTTCATCCTTGCAAAGTTGGAACAGTCGGGCCTGAAGCCCTCTCCGGAAGCCGACAAGGCAACCCTTATCCGGCGAGTCACGCTCGATCTCACCGGGCTGTTGCCCGCTCCTGAAGAAGTGCGTGCATTTGTAAATGACACGTCTCCCAATGCCTATGAACATCTGGTTGACGGTCTGCTCGCGCGGCCCACCTTCGGCGAGCAACGTGCTCGTTACTGGCTCGACTACGCACGCTATGCCGACACCTACGGGCTGCACTACGACAACAGCCGTGATATCTGGCCCTACCGCGACTACGTTATCCGCTCGTTCAATGCCAACAAGCCTTTTGACCAGTTCGCAATGGAACAGATTGCCGGCGACCTGCTACCGATGAAGAATCTCGACCCCTTGATCGGCAGCGGGTATGTGCGATTGGGCGTGAGCAGCAATGAAGGCGGCACCATCCCAGAAGAGTTGCGTGTCAACATCGCGCGCGAGCGTACCGAGGCATTTGGGGCCACGTTCATGGGGCTTACCGTTGGTTGCGCGGTGTGTCACGATCATAAGTTCGATCCCACCACGCAGCATGATTTTTACGCGCTGAGCGCCTTCTTTAACAACATTGACGAGAAGCCATTTAATGACGACCGTCCCGTGTGGGCGCCGGTTGTAAGGATTCCCAAGGCTCAAAACGAGGATGCTTACAACCGCGTTCTGGCTCAGCACTCTGTTGTTCAAAGCAAGATGAGCGAGATGCGCCGCAACAGCCATGAGCTGGTAGCTCAATGGCTTGCCTCTGCCAGGAACGCTCCTCGTGCCGTGGCCACCAATGGACTTGTGCTACGCCTTCGGCTTGATGAGGGCAGCGGAGAAGAATTAAGAAACAGCGCGCCAAACGCGAATCCTGCCAGCTTCCATACGAGCATTCTGAAAGGCGAATGGGGTGAGACCACCTGGTTATGGCCGGATTTCCGCATGCAGTCCAGCACCCGGGTGCTGCTGGCGCAGACCGGCGATTACGAGACAAACCAGGCTTTCTCTTCCGGCGGCTGGTTCATGTTCCGCTCCGCGCCGTTTCATCCGGGAAGTTTTGGCACTCTGGTCTCGAAGATGGACTCTACTCAACACGAACAGGGCTGGGAACTTTCAGCGGACGACGGATTCCTGAGCGTGGCATTAGTGAATCGGTTGCCGAAGGGCGCGAAAACGGAGGCGCAAGCAGACAAATCCACGAAGAAGGGAGAGGGCGAAAAGAAAAAGAAACCCGAGGCCAAAGAACCTTTCCACTATCCCTCTCCACAGGACCTCCGCAAGAAGGACCTTGCGCCCAACAAACCACCTGAACAACAGAAAGCCGAAGAAGCAGCGGCACAGAAAGCCAAAGCCGAAGAAAAAGCAAAAAAAACCTCGACTCGAGAGCCGGCGATGGATAGGACTCCGGAAGTTGCAATCCGGGTCGTTTCGGCGACTCCCTTGCCTCTGGACGACGCCTGGAAGCACATTTTCTTCACCTACGACGGATCGGGGCGTGCCTCGGGAGTAAAGATCTTTCTGAATGGACGCGCGATCGCGACTCGGGTTGTTGCAGACAACCTCGGGCATGCAACCATCCGCACTCGGGCTCCGATGCAGCTTGGTTGGCGCAATCCGGAAGAGCATCCTGCCAAGGATGCCCGCTATCAAGACATCCGGCTATACGCGCGGGCGCTCAGTGCAGATGAAGTCGAGCGGCTTCCGTTCGAGGATTACGCGGCCGAAATAGCATCGCATCCTCCTTCTCAGTGGACCCCTGACCAAGGTCACGTCATGGGTGAGTTCTATCTCCATCATGTGGATCCTTCGTATCAGGCACTTCAGCGTGAACTGGTTCACCTTGACGAGCAACTGGACCGGCTCTCCGCGGGAGGCGATCTGACGCAGGTCGCGTGGGAAAAGCCTTCGCTTGCCTACGCACATGTGCTGACGCGCGGAGTTTATACCGCTCGCACCGAGCGGGTGGAGGCGGATACTCCGCATTTTCTCCCATCCTTGCCATCTGGCGAACCTCACAACCGCCTGGCGTTGGCCAAGTGGACTGTCAGCGCCAAGAACCCGCTCAGTGCACGTGTGACTGTGAACCGAATGTGGTATGAGCTCTTTGGAACCGGCATCGTCGAAACCACAGAGGATTTCGGCGTCATGGGCCAGAGGCCCACGCATCCCGAACTCCTTGACTGGCTCGCTGTCGAATTTCGGGAGAGCGGATGGAACATGAAGCATATATACAAGCTCATGGTGATGTCGGCGGCGTACCGACAGAGTGCCAGGTCGACTCCACAGCAGCTCGCCAAAGATCCAAGAAATTTGCTCTTATCACACGGTCCGCACTTTCGTATGGATGCCGAGATGCTCCGTGACATCGCTCTTCAGGCGAGTGGTCTGCTTGTCGAGAGGATCGGCGGTCCCAGCGTAAAGCCCTACCAACCTCCGAATATCTGGGAAGAGGTGAGTTATCCAACGAGTGATACGCTGCACTACGTGCCAGATCATGGAGACGCTTTGTACCGGCGGAGCATGTATACGTAC
>Ga0123355_10016268_pt1 | contig 11715 bp, 11 predicted proteins | sample TergutEmb28metaG_3_FD_89872 | JGI IMG/M metagenome (GOLD analysis project Ga0123355, IMG submission 89872) | Embiratermes neotenicus P1 segment gut microbial communities from Petit-Saut dam, French Guiana - Emb289 P1 | ecosystem: Host-associated > Arthropoda: Insects > Digestive system > Gut ...
CCACAAGTTGCTTACCGCGAAACATTCCGCAAAGCGGCAGATGTTGAAGGCAAGTACGTTAAACAATCCGGCGGACGCGGTCAGTACGGTCATGTTAAGATTAAGTTCGAGCCAATGGACGCAAACGACAGCGAGAACTCTTTCGAGTTCGTAAACGGCATTGTCGGCGGGGCTATTCCAAAAGAATACATCCCAGCTGTTGAAAACGGCATAAAAGAAGCTATGCAGTCTGGTATCATCGGCGGTTATCCGGTACTCGGCGTTCGCGCTACATTGTACGATGGCTCATACCACGATGTCGACTCATCCGAGATGGCGTTCAAAATCGCCGGTTCTATGGCGTTCAAAGAGGCAATGCGCAAGGCTGACGCGGTACTGCTTGAGCCTATCATGAAAGTTGACGTCACCGTCCCAGAAGATTACATGGGCGATGTTATCGGCGATATCAACAGCCGCCGCGGGCAAATCGAAGGTATGGAAGCACGCGCAAACGCGCAGGTAATACATTCGTATGTACCGCTTGCTGAAATGTTCGGCTATGCTACCGATCTCCGTTCTAAAACACAAGGTCGCGGCGTATATGCTATGGAAATCGACCATTACGAGCCGGTTCCAAAATCGATACAAGAAAAAGTAGCGTCAGGCAAAGCAGCAGAGTAAGAACTTGTGTTAAATAATGGGGTGTGCGCATTTGCGAAGGCGATTTTTCGCCAATTTAGGTGTACCCGACGACGCACACCCAATAGTGTTTGCTAGGAGGGCGCAACGACAAGTGGCGGAAATATCGACTACAAAGGCGTACACCAGCTTATTGAACACAGGTTCTGAATTTTACTCTTGCAAAACATCAAGTTGTTGGCTATAATGACGTTAGTGTACAACCCAGTAACTAAACTAAAAACTAATGTATAAACGAGGAGGACAAATCTCATGGCTAAGGCAAAGTTTGAAAGAAATAAGCCACACGTTAACATCGGAACAATCGGTCACGTTGACCATGGCAAGACTACTCTTACAGCTGCAATCACTAAAACACTTCACGACAGATACGGTATCGGTGCTGCTGTTGATTTTGACAAGATCGACAAAGCTCCTGAGGAAAAAGAGCGCGGTATCACAATTTCTACTACTCACGTTGAGTATGAGACGCCAAACCGTCACTACGCTCACGTTGACTGCCCAGGACATGCTGACTACGTTAAGAACATGATCACTGGTGCTGCTCAGATGGATGGCGCAATCCTTGTTGTTGCCGCTACTGACGGTCCTATGGCACAAACTCGCGAGCATATCCTTCTTGCTCGTCAGGTTGGCGTTCCTAAAATCGTTGTTTTCATGAACAAATGCGACGTTGTTGAAGACGATGAGCTTCTCGATCTCGTTGAAATGGAAATCCGCGATCTTCTCAGCCAGTACAACTTCCCTGGCGATGACACTCCAATCATCCGCGGTTCTGCTCTTAGCGCACTTAACGACACTAGCTGCTCTTGGGGCGACAAAATCGTTGAGCTTTTCGAAGAAATCGACACTTACATCCCAACTCCAGAGCGCGATGTAGACAAACCATTCCTTATGCCTGTCGAGGACGTATTCTCTATCACTGGTCGCGGTACTGTTGCTACTGGTAGAGTTGAGCGTGGCGTTCTTAAGGTTCAAGAAGAAGTTGAAATCGTTGGTCTTGCTGACGAAAAACGTAAAGTTGTTATCACTGGTATCGAGATGTTCCGTAAACTTCTTGACAACGCACAAGCTGGTGACAACATCGGCGCACTTATGCGTGGTGTTCAAAGAACTGAAATCGAAAGAGGTCAAGTTCTTGCGAAAACTGGTTCTATCAACGCTAATACTGTTTTCACAGCTCAAGTTTACGTTCTTTCTCAAGAAGAGGGCGGACGTCACAAACCTTTCTTCAACAACTACCGTCCACAGTTCTACTTCAGAACAACTGACGTTACCGGCGTTATCTCTCTTCCAGAAGGCGTTGAGATGTGTATGCCTGGCGATAACATCGAAATGCACATCGAACTCATCACACCAATCGCTATGGAGCAAGGCTTGCGTTTCGCTATCCGCGAAGGCGGAAGAACTGTTGGTGCTGGTTCTGTTGTTAGCATCATCAAGTAATTTCTCTAACAAATTAATCTAGGCTAACATAAAGCAACCGCCCCTGTTTCGACAGAGGCGGTTGCTTTTATTTATTAAGTCACCCAGTGTGCATGCCGTTCAATTTAGAAAATTTTCTAAATTCCTATTGACGGCGAATGTACAATATGCTAATATGTATTTCGAAGTATTTCTAATTAGAGCAGTTTCTAAATATTGGCGGTGATATTATGTCATTTGCACGCACACTAAAAGAGATTTCCAATCCAGTCAGACGTGATATTCTGCTTCTACTTAATGATGGGAAAATGTCCGCCGGAGACATCGCAAAGCATTTTAACCTGACCAATGCAACAATTTCCTACCACTTATCACAACTAAAAAAAGCCGAACTTATTTTTGAAGAGCGGCAAAAAAACTTCATCTACTATGAGCTTAACGCAAGTGTATTTGAAGAAGTGCTAATATGGTTTGCCCAATTCCAACAAGAAGGAGTACATAATGGAAACAATACGAAGCAAAAAACATCTACTGCTATCGACTCTGGTGTGCCTGTCGCCGATAGCAATGTACCTACTCGTCTATAATCAACTGCCAGATTATATGGTGCAGCATTGGGGTGTAGGCGGAACTCCTACTTGGGCAGCACCTAAGCCGTTGGCAATTTTTATACTGCCTATAACTCTTGCAGTTCTTCATCTTATCGTATCGACTATAGTAACCAGCGATACCGCTGTACAGAAAAATCCAAAGAAGATACAGCAAATGGTTTTGTGGCTTGTTCCCGCGATCTCAATTTTTACTAATCTTGGCGTCTTACTTGCTAACCTTAATACTAATCTTGATATTGGTATAATTATCTTACCATTTGTCGGTTTGCTCCTTATTATAATTGGCAACTACTTGCCAAAAACACGTCAAAATTACTTTATCGGCATACGCGTGCCATGGACACTTAACGATACCGATAACTGGTACAAGACACATAAGCTTGCCGGTAAAACATGCATCTTGACTGGATTCTTGTTTATCATAGGCGCAGCAATGCCACAAACTCCAGATATGCTTATGACTCTATTGATATCGGTGTTAGTTCTTGTCGCAGTTATACCTATTGCTTATTCTTACATAATCCATAGAGAACAGAAAAATCGTAACTAAGTAAGATATAGGGCTGCCGCAAATTAATTGCTAGCAGCCTTTTTTATGTAGATAACAAATCCCAAAGAATCCTTGCAAGCAGCATCATAATAACTACGAGCATCATCGGTCTGACGATTTTTATACCCTTGTTCATCGCAAAGCCTGAACCTATGTAATTTCCAGCCATACCGCATAACGCTGCGGGTACCGCTATACTGAACATCACACTGTCATTCATTACAAACGCGGCAACAGACGCAATATTCGAGCCAAAGTTGACTATCTTCGAGTTACCGCACGCGGTGATGATATCCAACCCCATAACAGCCGTAAACGCAATAATTAAGAATGTCCCTGAGCCTGGACCAAAAAAGCCGTCGTATCCGCCTATAACAAGCCCGATAAGCACCGAATACGGCAATACACGGTTAGCCGGAATTGGGTTCGGGTTTATACCAAAATCCTTGCGCAGCAGCATGAACACAAGCACCATAGGCACGAGCACCAGTACTATAAAGCGTACAGTGCGCTCATCAAGCATTAGTACAATCTGCGAACCTATCCACGCACCAACCAGCGCGCCGATGAACGCCGCTATCGCTGAACGCCATTGAACATGCCCATTGCTAATAAACCGATACGAAGCCATGCCCGTACCAAATAGCGAAGAGAACTTGCTCGTACCCATTGCTAAATGTGCGGGCAAACCCACCGCCAAGTACGCCGGAAGGGTAATCAGCCCGCCTCCGCCAGCAATAGAATCAATAAATCCCGCAAGAAATATCAAGGAAAACAACAGGATCAGCATTTCAGTTGTTATGATTACATCCATTGTACTTACAACTCCACAACTTTATATATTGCTTTATAAACTGAGGAGATGGCGGATCAAGTCCGCCATGACGTTGATTTGTTAATCAAATCCGTTCGCCATTGCGGCCTCCGAGCCGCAATCTCCGATTTTTAGGCTGCTTTAAATAAAGTCACAATACCCTTATATCAAGCCTACTTTTTTTCTAACTTGACGCATTGTGCGCACCGCAATAGCCTGAGCACGTTCTGCGTTTGACTGCATCATTGCTTCCATTGCTGCTTTGTCTCCAAGAACTTCGTTATAGCGCTCTGTCATCGGCGCAAGCGCTTCGACTACAGCGTCTGCCACAGCTTCTTTCAGCGCACCGTACGAACACTGCCTAAGTTCTGCCAATGCTTCTTCAATTGTAATATTTTTCACACCTGCGTATATATCCAAAAGGTTGCTGATTCCTGGTTTATCAGGACTGTAGCGCACAGCTGTGTCAGAATCCGTTACGGCTTTCTTTATTTTCGAACGAATAATGTTCGGTGCATCTGTAAGGTAGATTATCGAGCCGTCACCGCTAGGGTCTGATTTTGACATCTTTTTATCTGGGTCTTGTAGACTCTTAATTTTCGAGCCAGTTTTCGGAATTAACACCTCCGGCACAACAAATACATCACCGTAGATGTTGTTAAACCGTGCCGCAACATCACGCGAAAGTTCGAGATGTTGGCGTTGGTCTTCCCCTACCGGAACAAAGTTAGTCTTATAAAGCAATATGTCCGCCGCCTGAAGCACAGGGTATGTGAACAGCCCCGCATTGATGTTTTCCTCGTACTTTTGCGATTTTTCCTTGTATTGCGTCATACGCCCAAGCTCGCCCATATACGTATAGCAACTAAGTATCCACGCAAGCTCCGTATGCTCTCTCACATGCGACTGCATATACAGAATCGAGCGCGTTGGATCTATCCCAACCGCTACTAGCATCGCATATACATGCTTGCACATTTTACGAAATTCGGCTGCATCTTTGCGCACCGTCAGCGAGTGAAGGTCCACCACCGAGTATACACAGTTGTAATCCTGCTGCAAAGTTACCCAATTTTTAAGCGCACCAAGGTAGTTACCAAGATGCACTACACCAGACGGCTGTATACCACTGAATATTACTTGTCTGTCGTTATTTTCCCATACCATGTCAGTCACCACTTCTTTCTATACTTAATGCTTGCAGCACTTGTTCGCGCGTTGGCGTAACTACAGCCGCTTCGCCTATTTTATTTAACACCACAACCCTAAGTGTGTTGTTCCTAACTTTCTTATCACTTAGCATATGATTATATATATCGTCGGGAGAAAGCCCGATATTTGCAATGTTTGTTGGTAATCCAAAGTCTTGCAAGAGTACTTCAATCAAGGATATCTCTTCCACACTGATGCTGCCAAGCACCGCTGATAGCCTGAGCTCACCCATCATGCCCAGCGAAACACATTCGCCGTGGGTTAGACTATATTCCATCAAACCCTCAATCGAATGCCCTATCGTATGCCCAAAGTTCAAAATCTCTCTGATACCCTTGCGTTCATGTTCATCTTGCTCAACTACGCCAGCCTTAATCTCGCATGACCACGCCACAAGCTCCTCAAAAGTATCTCTCTCTTTGTAGTATATATTCTCAGCATTGTTGGTGAGCCACTCCAGGTATGCCGCATCCTTTATCAGTCCATGCTTAATGACCTCCGCCATACCGCTTGCGAACTCGCGCGGCGGCAATGTGCGTAGCGTGCTCACATTGCTGTACACAAACCGTGGCGGCGAAAATGCACCTACAACATTCTTGTGTGCGCCAATATCTATGCCTGTCTTGCCACCTATACTGCCGTCGCACTGGGCAAGCAATGTTGTCGGTATTATTACATGCGGTATGCCGCGCATGTATGTCGCTGCGGCAAATCCCACAACGTCTGATACTACACTTCCTCCAAGCGTAACTAGCACCGAGTCTCGCTGGAAACCGTTGTCAATCAAGAATCCGTAGATATCAGTCAACGTAGAAATACTCTTCGCAGACTCTCCCGAACAGATGACTAACTCTACACAACTTTCAGCAAATTGCGATGCCAATTCGCGGACCTGCTCCAAATAAAGTACAGCAACATGCTCATCGCAAATTATAGCTACTTTTCGTCCAAGCAAGCCAGCTTGTGCAAATGCTTCGCTAAGTCCACTAAAGTTACGTGCTATATGAATATTGTATCTGCTTTCGCCAGCACCAACACTAATTGTTCGCATATGATTTCCTAACCCTATGGCTTACACGTTTTCCGCCATATACAGCAGAAGTTTTTCTGTATCATCCCAACCCAGACACGGGTCTGTAATTGACTTTCCCAGCACGTTTTCTCCAACACAGCACGCGCCTTCCTCTAAGTAACTCTCAACCATAACGCCTCGCACAAATTCATGAATCTGCGAATTGCGCTTACGGTCAGCAAGTATCTCGCGGATAATGCGTGGCTGCTCATAAAAGAGCTTACCTGAGTTCTCATGGCTTGCGTCAATAACAATCATAGGATTTTTGAGCCCCATCGCCTTGTATTTTTCTATCACCATGACAAGGTCTTCGTAATGATAATTCGGATACATAGACTGAACATCATCATGCCAATTTGCACCCGCAAATCCACGTAAAATTGCATGTGCGTAGGTATTACCTGTAGTTTCTACTTCCATACGGTCGTATGCAAAACGGTGCGGCTGCTGTGCTGCGTATATTGAGTTTAATAAAACCCGGATATCTCCGCTCATCGGATTTTTAATACCTACAGGGGCATCAATACCGCTCGCTATCTGCCGGTATGTCTGATCTTCCGACGACCTTGCACCAATAGCATAGTACGAAAGCAAGTCTGAAAAATAGTCCGCACTAATTCCACTGATAAGCTCGGAGGCAGCAGTAAGACCAGTTTCTTGAAGTACGCGCAAGTACAGCTTTCGCGCCTGATATATACCCTGCACTACATTTGCTTCCGCCGCAGAGTCAGCTTGGTACAAAAGTCCTTGGTAGCCAACCCCCGCGGTTCTCTGCTTCGCGACATACACTCGAGGCACAATAAACAACGCTTGTTCTAACTTCTCCTGCATAACAGACAGACGCGTAACATATTCCATCACTGCATCTTCATTGTCTGCAGAGCACGGTCCTATTATCACAAGCAAACGACCATCATCGCCACTAATAATACGCGCGAGCTGCTCGTCCCGTTTTTGTTTTTGCACCATCAATCCAGAAGATAGCGGAAAACTTTCGCGCACCTCATCCACGGTTGGTAATTGTCTAACAAACTTAAATGGCATAATCCTCACCAAGTTCTAATTTGCTACAGAATGCATTTAGCATACCCGCTAATTTTACCGCCAAACCGTAATTTTGTCAATGTTATACGCAACACAAAAGCGTTATTCCGTAGTATCACTTTTGGCGATACGGAGAATAACGCTTTATGTATACAGCGCAAAGTCTGCGCTTAAAAGCTATTATGCAACGTCTTCTTCAAGTTCTTCTTGCTCTTCGTCAGCTTCGTATACTGGAAGCTCAAGACCAAGAATTTCTACGAACAAGTAAGCAGGAACAACGATGTAGCCTTCTTCAAAATAAGTAGCCGCTGGAAGCTCAACTGTTTCTGCATCGCCAACAGTTACATAATCAGCGCCAACAGTAAAGCTAAGAACGAACTCGCCATCAAGTGTAACGATTACAAAATCATCTTCTTCGTCGAAGAGAATTTCGAAACCGAAATCTTCAAGCATTCCAAGAGGAAGGAATTCTACAACTGGCTCTACAGCTTCTTCAGCCGCTTCTACTTCTTCAGCCGCCGGAGCAACTTCTTCAACTGGAGCTTCTTCTACTTCTTCTACTTCTTCAACAACTGGTGCAACTTCTTCTACATACTCAGCTTCTTCAATTACAGGCTCTTCAGCTTCTGCCGCTTCTTGAGCTTCAAGATACGCGTTGAAATCAGCTTCTGTAGCTTGTCTGTTAGTCGCTTTGTCGATGTAGAAAACAAATTCTAATACAGTACCGTCTCTGAATCCACCCATGTTTCCAAGTACCAAAGTTTGAGTGATAACAGCAAACTGACCAAAATCTTCTACAGTAAAGCTAGCGTGGAAGCTAAGGTCCATGCCCAATGTTTCTACTTGAGCTTGGTTGTGGAACTGGCTGAATATATTGTTGAAGAATACTCTTTTAAGTCTTGCAAAATCTGGATTTTGAGCTGCGTTAGCAAGAACCGGATACGTGCCGCGAGGAATACGAATGTTATCAACAAATGTACGGCTAGTGTGGGCAAGATCAGCGAAAACTGCTGCTGCAGGTGCTGCCTCTTCTACTTGGTCACCAGCATCAACCACTGGAGCAAGAACAATTGGGTCAGGCGTTGCAAATCTACCCGGAGCATTCACTGCGAAAGCAGGCACTGTTGCCGATAATGTCACTGAAACAGCTACGGCTACAGCCATTAAGCTTTTAACTTTTTTCATTTAAAACATACCTCCTGAAAGTTATTGAACGCCTATAGCTTTGCCTTGGCGTTACTATGTATTGGTTGGCAATCGCCATGCAAAAGCCATGCCTTATTCCCTTATATTTTACACGAAATTTCTAAAAAAGCAATAACAAATTTATTACAATTTTAATTTTTTTCGTATCCTCCTGTAATTTTCAGAATTTGCCGCATATCTTGAGCTGAAATTTGCCCAAGAGCAACTGTTTTTGCAGATACACCTACTAGAGCATCATACGCAAATGCAATACACGACCCAATTTCTTGTGCCATAATACGGGATGCAAGCCCATACATCCCCATCCCTATCAAAATTTTCGCCCTTTCAGGATACTCTCTCTGTACATACTCTGCCACACTCATAATCTCAAGGCATTCTTGCAAGCTTACTGGCATAAGCGCAACTTTCGCAATATCCGCACCAAGCTCAAACATCTGCTCGTAAATACTTATAATCTGCTCTCGCGAATGTATACCTCTGAAATTATGATGCGAAACAACAACTCTTACTCCTGCATTTGTTGCTGCCTCAATTACTACACAAGCATTCTCTTTTCGTGTAGATAACTCAACATCTAATATGTCAACAATACCTGCTTCTGCCATCTTTCTCAATGCTGCAGCGTAAACATCTTCTGCATCCGAAAATCCACCACCCTCATTGCTTGTTCGCAAAGTAAACAACACAGGTACTTCTTTAGGTAATTTTTGCCTAAGTATCTCAATCCCTGAAAGATAGTCATCAATCGTCGCATTTTGCAATGCATCTGCACGCCACTCAACAATATCAAGTGCATCTGTATCCAATCTACAGACAATTTCTTCAAGCTCATCAAGCGTAGCTGGCATAATCGGCACGCATATTCTGGTATGCTCTCCGCCAATTTCAACTCCACGAACTGTAAAGCTGCCTCCCATATATGAGCCTCCTCACAACACTATTGATTCTATTTGTCATATCAAGTATAATCACATCATAGCACATAGCACTACGCTTGAAAAGAGATAGGGCGCAATATCATATCTCTACCGTAGGGGCGCCATATATGGCGTCCGCATACTCACAGGAGGAATACCATGCAACCACTATACCATATAGGCTTCGACGACACTCACGGCGCAAAATACGCGCTGCTACCCGGTGATCCCGGACGCGTAGAAAAAATCGCTTCGTATCTTGACAATCCGCGCTTTCACCATCAGCAACGCGAATATACCACGTGGCTAGGCGAAATATCCGGCGAAACAGTAATGGTAATGTCCACCGGAATGGGCGGACCTTCGACTGCAATCGGCGTTGAAGAACTCTATATGACCGGAGTGCGCAATTTCATTAGAATCGGTACTACAGGCGGCATCGCGATGGATGTTATGGGCGGCGATGTTGTCATCGCAAACGCGGCAATCCGAATGGACGGCACACCAAATGAATACGCACCAATCGAATTCCCCGCGGTTTCCAATATTGATATCACAAACGCACTGATTTCTGCCTCAAAAGAACTTGGATTGCGCTGGCACTGCGGAGTTGTCCATTGCAAGGACTCATTCTATGGTCAACACAGCCCTGCCCGTATGCCTGTCAGCTACGAGCTTGAGCAAAAATGGGAAGCGTGGAAGCGCGCAGGAACACTGTCTTCTGAAATGGAAAGCTCAACTCTCTACATCGTCTCGCAAATTCTTGGCACACGCGCAGGCTGCATTCTCAACGTAGTCTGGAACCAAGAACGCGCCGCTGCAGGTCTTGAAAACCCCAAAGTATCCGACACCACCAACGCGATAAAAACCGCAGTTGAGGCAGTTCGTATTCTTATAAAGCAGGATAAGCAATAATTGTTGGCGAATAACGTTCGTCCACACATAAACCGATGCGGTAATTTACGCATTGGTTTCGTTTTTGTTAAGCTTCTTAAATTTCTGTTACATTCGTTGCAAAGGTGCAGTCGATACATTATAATATGTCAATGAAATAGATATACTGTGACTATCAATGATTTAAATTGAATTCAGGTGTGATAGATGCTTAATAGATTATTCCCCTTGGTAATGATAGCAGCGGCGGTTGTAACTGCCCTGTTTTTTGGCGCGTGCGATGTGGCAGAACCTCAGCCTGTGGCTGAGCGTATAGTCGTCGCGGTTGTAGATGGTCACGTTGTTGAGCCGTTCGAATATTATGTGTATCTTAGCGAACAGCAACAATTCTTCGAAGCCACCGGCGGCATAGATATCTGGTACGCAGCCTTCGGCGCAACTGACGCACAGACACAAGCAAAGCTCAACGCGTTACGCCAACTTGCATTGGTGCGAACCACCGCCGATCAAGCGCGTATACTTGGGCTGGACCAAGGTGAAGCTTCTATTGAAATTGCCCGATCCAACACTTACGCTCACCTTGCTTTGCTCCCGCCTGAACTTGCAGAAACCACCGCCTCTACTTTCGAAAATATCTTTCCAATAATGCTCGAACGTCAACTTTTTGAGGATATGTACGAAGAAGTTACTCGTAACTTCACAGTAAGCCCAGCCGACTTCGAGGTGTTTTTTGAAAGCTATGTCCTGCAAAATCCAAATGCTGTACAGACCATCGCAACAGTCGCAACTATAGATAGAGCAGCCACATCGCGTGCCACCCCTCAAGCTCTGGCACACATAGTCCGCCTAGATCTTGAAAGCGGCGCCGAAACTGACCACACAGACAACCCCCTAGTAACAATATCAACAATCTACGACCTTACAAACAGCGGCTTACCAGCAGGTGTTATCGAAGCTACCCGTAATCTCGACCCTCATCAGGTGTCGCCAATCCTCCAAACTGTCGAAAAATACTATATCATCCGTATAGAAGCACGGCAAATCGTGGCAGCAGCAACCCTTGTCAACTCTGCTTTGGAAGAATATACAAGGCTCATGCGCAACGAAATCTTCAATCAAGCATACCAAACCTGGCGCGACAGCGAACCGGAAATCCGCATCAACCGTGAAGTTTTTGATACAATCTCAATCAACGACTTACGACATCCGTAAAGGTGAGCTATCTTCGCCTGATTAAGCATTAGGAGGATATCCCATGAAAATCGCAATAATGGCAAACGCAAATGAGA
>Ga0123355_10016269_pt1 | contig 11715 bp, 17 predicted proteins | sample TergutEmb28metaG_3_FD_89872 | JGI IMG/M metagenome (GOLD analysis project Ga0123355, IMG submission 89872) | Embiratermes neotenicus P1 segment gut microbial communities from Petit-Saut dam, French Guiana - Emb289 P1 | ecosystem: Host-associated > Arthropoda: Insects > Digestive system > Gut ...
GTAAATTCACAAATCACAAATCTCAGGAAACTCCCGAAACTCCTGTCATTACTGGGTTTAATATGTTCTGAAAGTAAAATCGAGGGACAGGGGAGCGGCACATGACCGCTCACCCTGTCTGACGATTGATTAAGCGGCATTGCTCTCATCATTAGTAGCCGAAATAGTTTCCAATGCTTCCTCACACATGGAGCGAAGTGCTGAGAACGCTTTATCATCACCGAGGCTGTTAAGCAATCGTTGAATGTTGCCTCGCACTTTCCCAACTCCAGTAGCAGAACCCGATTTCACTTCCGGATTTGACAATCCTTTCAGCTTCCGAATTTCGATCTCCAAATCCCGTTTGCTAACATCATGGGCTGGTATCATTACACCATCAATCTCCAAACCATTAGCAATTATAGCTTCCCTTTCTTCATCGGGTAATTTCAAAAGTATGTATGCCTTAGCGATTCCCAATAACGACACCGGGTTCGCATCATTATATTTCCGAGCAATCTTCATCCAACGCTGAGCGTTTCTTACCCCAAAGCCAAAGTTTTCTTTCACCCAATCTTCAAACTTGACACCATCAGGCAAACGACCTTTGACTTTTATAAGAAGCAATCCAATATTGTAATTAGAACGTTCTATGTTGCTCTCATAATTTTTACCCTGAGATTCTTCTGCTCGAATATCCTTGATAATCATTTCGAGATCTTTATTGCTTAGAATCATACGCTCCTTCCCTTTAGTTGTCCCCTTAGCCTTAGGGGCTGACTTCTTACTTAAATCTTTCTTTGCCATGTTTACTTCCTCCTTATATAATAATGATAGTGTAAGTGCTATTACAGGTGGGCGCCCACTTGTAATGTTTCACTCACTTAGGTGCATTATAGCACACATATGAGTGTATTGTCAACACTCAAATGTGTGTAAATGTTTATAAATTTCAACACTCATTGTTGTGCAATTTGCACAATGTTGAGTGAATTAAGTTTTAACACTTGACGGAGTGTAATAATGATGTTATAATAATGAAATCAAAACTAAGGTTAAGAGGTGACGCGCTATGCCATTAAAGTATGATAAGATGTTTGAACTTCTTAAAGCACATGGTTACAATACGACCAGAATAAGAAAAGAGAATATATTGGGACAGCGAACTTTGACTGCTATCAAGAATGGAACTGGTGGAATTGATTACAGAACAATAGAAAAATTATGCGGGTTGTTTAATTGCCAACCTAATGACATCATGGAGTATATTCCGGGACCTGCTACCCCTAAATCAGTAAATATATTTCCCCTTGTTCCTATTTCTGTTCCAGTACCGCTTGATCCAAAAAGAAAGATGATAGATGAAGAATGGAGAGCGATTGAACATTTCATGACTTCCATTGATGATAGGATTATCCTTAACGCTATATTCTGCAAGGTTAGGACTGGAAAGAATTGGAGCTCGCTTCCGAAATCATCTGTATCTTATGAAGTGGCAAGGAGCAAGTTTTACGAATGGTATGATAATGGACTATTGAAAAGCGTTTGTGAAACTCTTAGATTATCTGATGAATATGGAAAGATGGCAACACTCCGAATGTCTGAATCTGATTGATAGAATCAACACCATTACGACACCGATGTCGTTTTTATGATCCCAATGGAGCATACAAAGCAAGTATCAGCGAACCGCAAATGCTCGGCTTTCAGCCATATATTATTATAGTATAAGGATTAAACAAGCAACACAACAACAAACCCCTCAGCCGTAGTGGCTGGGGGGTTAATTTATTATTAAGACAGGAGGAAAATTTATGATTACAAAGGTTGAGTTTATGCAAGCGTACAATCGGATTGAACGGATCGAGGAGGGCTTTAAGACCATGCTCCACAGCCTCGAAGATACACCTGCCGAGATTCGCCAAGCGTTTACCGATTATCACAATGAAAAGCATACGCTGGAACATTGTATCCGTTGGGGCTTACAAGCCGCGAAAGAGATTCGCGAGGACTGGCATACTGTTGTTTTGGGATTAACTTGTGAAGATCCAGAGAAAGGAGACGGACAAACATGACAATTCAAATCCCCGATTCCCTGATAACCGATAAACTTCACGACCTCTCGCTCGAATACTCGGTGTCCGCCGATCAGCTTGTCAACTTGGCTGTGAAGAAATTTATTGAAGATGTAGAACTGGTCCGAAACCTACGAATAGGAGATGTTAAGTTAGAGTAACGATTTACTATGTTCCCTCGTTCTCAAAGTGCGAGAAGATCGTCCGTAATACACTAATCGCCAACTGTTTACGCTCCAATGGCTGACCGTCTGTAATCTGCTTGAACTGCGCCAGTATATTCGGATCGCTGTCAGGCACATAGTCGGCAAGCATAAAGTCAACCGTCACACCAAGTCTACCGACAAGCCTTACAAGCGTGTCTAATGTAAGGCTCCGCTCACCTCGTTCTATTGCTCCCATATAAGTCTCAGATATGTCAATCGCCTCAGCAAGTGCCGCCTGAGTTAAGTTCAGACGCTTTCGTTCTTCTCGAATTCTATTTCCTAACTTCTCATAGCACATGTAATCACCCCACAACTATTTTACAGTAGATGAATGGAAAAGCGAACTCGCTAAATGTGGGCTTTGACTTGACACATTGGGGCGAAATGTGATATACTAATCAAATGTTGAATAAGCATATATCAATAGTCACAGTAACTGGAAGAATTTTCCGAGTTGAAATGATAGGCAGTTCGTGATATAATGTTGGAATGTGTCGAATGGAATGTATCGGTATTTAATAATCAAATTAAAAGAAAGAATCGGAGTGGCATGGGATTCACTTCCATGGTGCGACGTTGTAGGTGCTATGCACCGGAAAAGGAGGATTTATATTTATGAAAAAATCTATGCGTGAACGCAACGGCGTAGCTCCCAGTAAACAGATAGCTACTTCGAAAATTACTGAAAAAGGATTTATCGGCGGAGTATGTATTATACTTGCAATCGTTCTTGGTACTATCGTACTATGGGCGACAACCGCCGAAGCAAACACGAATGAAGTGTACACACAGAATCGCGCCAACTTTGAGTCGCGGAATATTATGGATGATGATTATCGGATTCTCCGATTGATATCAAATGGTCCTGAAACTCGATGGTATCAGCATGAATCAATACAAGATAAAGCTGACACTATCACGGCAGGATTAACTAATGAGATGGATAAAGCAAGAGCCATCCATTTATGGGTAGCAAGCAATATTGAGTATGATATCATGGCAAGTCCGATTTCTTATCGAGTTCTTGAAACAAGGCGAGCGGATTGTAATGGTTATGCAAGGTTAACGATTGCTCTACTACAAGCTGCTGATATTCCTGCACGGTCAAGGTCAGGATTTGTGATTGGTCAAGGAAATTCGGGACACGTTTGGTATGAAGCGTTTGTTGATGGCAGATGGATTATGGGATGTACAACTTGGGACGACGGTACGGGAAGTTGGTTTGATGTTTCATTGAGAGAATTGTCAGAATTTCTAAGAATGTGGGCAGAGCCAGTTGAAGATTATCCAGCGATAAGATTCGTAGATGGTTTCATAATATCTCGAAATCCAAATACTAGACCGTTGTTAGTTTATAATTGGCCCGGATTCATTGTTGAAATACCCGACCCATTACTCCTTGTAATCACCATTCCTTCGGAAACGTCGTATCAATCAAACGAGTTGACAGCTACTCCGAATCCAATCATCATTGATGGGCGGACAATGTTGCCCCTCAGGGCAACATCTGAAGCATTAGGCGCAACAGTTCAATGGGATGGTGAGTTACAGAGGATTACCCTTACACGAGATAATCGCCGTGTAACATTAACCATCGGCTCTGAGAGAATGCATATAGAGGCAATACGTGGCACTTTACCTTATTTCAATACCATCAGTGGTAGTTATATTTCTGGAACTACAAGAACACTTGATGTCCCTCCGATGTTGATTGATGATCTGACATTCGTCCCCGTCCGAGCTATCTCTGAGGCATTTGGATTGGAAGTACAATGGGACGAAAGCACTCGCTCAGTAAGAATTTATGAATAGTTAAACAAACACCCTCCGCATTGGAGGGTGCATTTGATTTTAAGGAGATGATGATATGACCAAGAAACAAGCTCGTCTCAGGCATTTTGAACTATCCCAAGAAATGGAGCAGATGCTAAAGAATCGTCCGGTTAATTATGCAGAGTATAATCGGAAGAAGTCTGAAAAGGCTAAGTGTTTGAAAATCTGGAAAGGAAGAGATTTCCACAAGAAGTATAGTACCGCCGGGATCAAAGTCCCGGGGCTTGCTAAGAACACTTCTCGGAAGAATCAATTACGAACGTCCGATTCCGGTAAAAGACCAGTTCTTGGTGGGATAGGTCACAGGTAAATGAAAGGAAGTGAAATAAATGTTTGAACAAAACAAGCCGGGAATGTCATTCGATGAAAAGGCTGACAAGTTATGGGAAATCCATTTGGAGAATGACATCACTCCGGGTAGTAAATATTATGATGAAGTGATGAGGATTGTTGACATAGGGGAAGTATTTACCGAAGCCCAAGAGTTATCATCTGGAATCTTCTGGTTTATAACTGATGATCGAAGTTTGAAAGGTGCTAAGTTCCTGAGATTTGATTTCCCTGTTGAGCGAGACGGTGATGTAATTCGTGAACCGGGACTGGCTTTCAATGCTAAAAGTGGAAAGACTTACAATCATAAAGCATTGTGGGAGAGCGAAGTGCAGAATAATCCCAATCACAAGCCTTACAACAAGAAGCCTTATGACTACTATCCGAGAGGTAGAGTTGAAATTGCCAATAATCGGGCAACGATCCACATCAACCCAAACCTGAATAAACCATTTACTTTGTTGAAGATAAAGGCGGTATTCGGATTGAGCCCTTACAACATCGGTAACGTTCGAGTCATGCCAGATCATTCTGATCATTATAAATGTTGGATTGACAGGGAGGAGTAACCAGTAACTTGTTTACTGGGAACGACGTTGACCGCAGGGAATAGGAGTGTGCGGATATATGAACAGCAAATCTGATTGTCGTTGCTAATTCAAGTGTCAAATAACCCTTAACTTGTGGGGCTGTGGCTTATGCCATAGCCCCATTTTCTATGTTCGGAAGTATTATCAAGACCTCCCCACGCGGGAGGTTATTTTATTTTACGGAGGATTGATTATGGCTATCAAATATGACAAGATGTTCGGGCTTCTCAAATCTAATGGCTACAATACAACCCGGATTCGTCAAGAGAAAATTCTTGGACAAAGAACTCTGACAGCTATCAGGAACGGAACCGGAGGCATAGATCATCGTACCATTGATAAACTATGCGAACTACTGGATTGTCAACCAAATGATCTGATGGAGTATGTGTCAGATGTTATTTAATTATTACAATTATTAAAAATTCAAATAAGGAAAGGAAGATGTAGGATGTTAAAAGTAATCGGAGTATTGGCTATCGGAGTTGGTGTGTTCGTTGCCGGGGTGTGGTGCGGGAGTAAGTACACTATCGGGAGCATTGTTACTCAACTCTCAGGCGGTGGGGCTTTGCCGACAGAAACCGAAGACGATACCCCATTCGGTTCTGAGGAAGTTGAGGGAGGAGGCTGTCCTCTATGCCAACACTAAAAACGATTGAGATGTGGCTGATAGCCGCCTCTCTCCTAATCTCGGGTATTCGTTCACTTATTAAGTTTATCGAATATCTGAAAAGGCTTAAACAGCCACAGGTAGTAGCAGTATAAAAATCTAATCAAGAGGAGGAAGAAATCAATGCCACATAATTTAGAAAGTATGTTTTACGTTCGTGTCGCTCCATGGCATGAGTTGGGAAACTGCGTCCAATCGGCTCTGAGTTCGGAAATGGCTCTAATGGAATCAGGGCTGGACTGGAATGTTATCCAACGAGATATTATGACGGGAGATTATAAGCATATCCCCGGCTACAAGGCTAACATCCGAGATTCGGACAATTCAATTCTTGGAATCGTGTCGGATCGGTACAAGGTCGTGCAGAATGAAGAAGCGTTTGCATTTACTGACGCTCTACTTGGCGAGGGCGTTCGATACGAAACAGCCGGAAGTCTGAACGGTGGGAAGAAGGTCTGGATGCTTGCGAAGTTGCCCGATAAGTACACTATGGAGGGCGATGAGATTGAGCCTTATCTAATCTTCTCTAACGATCACACAGGGAACGGATCAATCAAGGTCGCAATGACGCCGATTCGGGTTGTCTGTCAAAACACCTTGAACATGGCTCTCCGTAATGCTAAACGGGTATGGAGTACAATCCATGTTGGGAACTTGGAGAACAAGATGGACGAGGCTCACAAGACGCTACAACTCGCGGAGAAGTACATGGGTAACCTCGGGGCTGAGCTTAGTCGGTTGAACAGGATTAAACTGACCGATGATAAGGTGATGGAGTATATCGAAATGCTCCTACCTATGGACGATCAACCTACCGACATTCATCAAAAGAACATTGAGAAAGTTCGTGAGGATATGCGTATTCGGTACTTTGAGGCTCCCGACCTGATCCATACGGGCAAGACTGCGTATAGGTTCGTCTCTGCTGTGTCTGACTTTGCTACCCACTCGGAACCTCTGCGGAAGACACCGAACTATCGGGAAAACATATTCGCCAAAACCATTGAGGGTAATGTCTTAATCGACAAGGCTCATGCTATCGTACAAGAATTGGCGGCGGCATAACCATAAGAAGAAAGGAAAGAGATACTATGTTTAATGTTTTAGCAACAACTGAGGGCTTGGATTATCTCGATTGGCTGGAACTTCGGAATCAAGGTATCGGCGGTTCTGACGCTTCGGTTATCTGCGGTATCAACAAATGGAAATCTGCCGTTGAGTTATGGGCTGAAAAGACGGGGCAAGTCCAATCACAGGAAGCGGGCGAGGCGGCTTACTGGGGAACTCAACTCGAAGCTTTGGTTAGAGCTGAGTTTACCAAGCGAACAGGACATGAGGTAACGCCTGTAAATCAACTGTTGCAGAGTGTGGAGCACCCATTCATGTTGGCGAACCTTGACGGAGTGTGTCAGCACCCGATCTACGGGACTTGCGTGTTCGAGGCTAAGACCGCCAGCGCATACAAGGTCAGCGATTGGGACGATGATAAAATCCCCGATCCCTATATGCTCCAACTCCAACATTACCTCGCTGTAACCGGATACAAGGGCGCGTATATCGCTGTGCTGATTGGCGGTAACACATTCCGGTGGAAGTTTATCGAGCGAGATGATGCCTTGATTGAAATGCTTATCAAGATTGAAGCGGAGTTCTGGGACCGAGTTCAAGATGGCACTCCGCCTCCGTTGGATGGTTCGGAAGCTTCGGCTGATTTCCTAAAAGCCCGATTCCCTGATAGTGTACCTCTGTCAACTGTTGAATTGCCCGAGGATGCCGCTAACTTGATAATGCAATACGAGTATGCGTGTCAAGAGGAAGAGGACGCTAAGGAGCGGAAACAACAAGCGTCAAATATGCTTAAACAAATGCTTGGGGAGAATGAAGCCGGGACTGTTGGAGATAGGACTATCACTTGGAAATCCATCACTCAGGAACGGCTTGACACCACGACCTTGAAAGTCGAGCACCCCACGCTGTATAAGAAGTTCGCAAACAAATCATCTTACCGCCGATTCTCTGTGAAGACGGCGGCATAATCTAAGGAGGAAATACAATGGATAATAACAATAATAATTTGAAAGACCTTTTAGGCGGTAAACTACCGGAATCAGATTCGGCGGAACCAATGGGCGCGGGGGAGTTTGTTCCTATCCCTGCTCCTGTGGGTGCAATGCCTGTTATTCCTGTGGAAGCTGGCACATCATTCCCTGCGGTCAGCGATACTAATTATATCGCATTTAAGAATAACACCCTCGACATCATTCATGAGAACTTTAAGGGGCAATCATTGTCTCTTGCTCTGTTTGATGTTATTAAATCTCCGTCAGGTGGTGGGACTGCGTTTGCTGTGCCCGGTCTGTCCGGTGATGAAATGGTGAAAGAGTTGACCGGAATCATTCTCAGTTACACTATGCCTCGTGCATATTGGGATACTCCCGATCCTGTCGTGGGTACTCCGCCTGTATGTTACAGTCAGGACAGCGTTGTATCATCAGACGGGAAACCCTGTCATGGTTGTATGTATAATGAATTCGGAACTGCGGACAACGGCGATGGCGCGGGTAAGGCTTGTAAGGAGATGGTTGAGATAGTTCTACTCAGACCTGATAACATCATGCCTGTGATTGTCCGAGTGCCTGTATCAAGCAAGCAGACATTTCAGAAGTACCTAATGAGGCTTGTTGGTCGGATGGTTCCTCTTTCGGGTGTGGTTACTAAAATCACATTGGAAAAGGCGGTCAACGGAACAGGTCAGCCATACTCGCTGTACAACTTCGAGGCGGTCAATCAACTCAGTTCCGAAGAATCAGCTACCGCCAAAGCATTCGGTCAAAAGTTCTCCGAGATGTTGAGTGCTGCTGACGATGTTATAGCGGAGGCTGAGTAATATGGAAACGACTGACAAATATCCTAATCGCGGCGAGGACTGCGAATACACCGAGGATTGTATGTGGGGTGTAGACGGTTGGTGCGATAGACCGGAAGATATGAAATGTGTTCTTGAGAAAATGAATGAGAAGTAACAACACACGGTCGGGGGAGCTAATCCCCTGACCGTATTTATTTTATACGAAGAAACTATGGAAGAAAAACGACACCGCGGTGTCGTTTCCGAATTATTATCACTACGAAATGATAGTGTGGTAGTGATTCGGAACGGGGAAGAAGCAAAACAATTTACAGATATGGAGGTTTAATAAACTATGTTTACTATTCAAGAATTATTGGAGCTATGGGCTAACGATGGGAAACGTCGGGAGTTCATTCAGAATTACAAGGACTGGGGAATCTGGTTCATTCAGTCCGAGCTTGGCTTGACTTATTACAAGTACGATCTTCCGGGCGGCGGTCGGATCATCGCAATGGAATATCTCCGAGAACCTGATTATTACGAACGGCAGAAAGGGAACACCGAGCCTGTTTCTCGCGAGAAGTTCTTTCTCCAAACTGAGGAGCTATTTGATCCTTCGTTTGTTTCCGAGAGTACGATTGCCGCGAAGTTGAAAGACATCAAGGAAGATTTAAGACAGAAGAATCGCAAGTGCCCGAAGTGCGGAGGCGGGAGCTTCCAACACAAGCAAGACGGATCGGTTCTCTGTTCGGTTTGTACGGCGGTTGTAACTAAGCCAACCATTTCCAACGATGGCAATGATGAGCCTGACGCTGACTTTACGGACGTTCCACCTACTCCGCCGAATGAGGGAAGCGGTCAGTCAACCAACATCGGGGCGCGGATGATTGGAATGATGGTTGGAACTTACGAGGGAACGAGGAGATCGGCATGAGGAAGTCACCTATCGAAAGAATCCGAGAGCTTACCACTTGGCTCAATCAGAGGTGCTATGAGTATTACACTCTTAATGCTCCAACAATTTCCGATGCCGTCTATGACCGACACTTCGATGAACTGAAACGGCTTGAAGATGCCACAGGTTGTCGGATGTCTAACTCTCCCACTCAAACCGTTGGCTACAAGGTAGTTGACGGTTTGGAAAAGACCGCTCATAAAATCCCGTTGCTATCGTTGGAAAAGATGAAAACGATGTCGGGGCTTATGCGGTTTATCGGGTCCCAGCCTGTCTTAGTAATGCACAAGATAGACGGGCTGACTGTCAAACTCGAATATGAGAATGGTGATCTTATTCGTGCCTCTACCCGAGGTGACGGTGATGAGGGCGAAGTTATAACTCACAATGCCCGAGGCATAGGGGGAATCCCGGCACAGATACCATATAAAGAACGATTGGTCGTTGTCGGTGAGGCTTATATCTCTAAGCCAACATTTGAGAGATTGAAAGATATGCTGACCGATAGTTCGGGTAATCATTTCAAGAACGCGCGGAACATGGCTTCGGGTGCGGTTCGGAATCATGACGCCAACACCTGCGCCGAGCGTGGAGTTGAGTTCTCTCCGTTCAATGTGTTGGAGGGCATGGAAGAGGGGACAAATGTGTCGGCAAGTAAGAATCTGAAACTTGAAGTATTGAAACAATTTGGGTTTGCTCCTTGCGAATTCCGGTTACATCATATCAATTCAACCGAGCAGGAGATCGAGAGCAGCATATCCGAATTGAAGTCATTGGCTGACGATCAAGGTCTACCCATTGACGGAATCGTTGTTACCTACAATGATGTTGCGTACTCTCGTTCCTGTGGTCGGACCGGACATCATTTCAAGGACGGTCTGGCTTACAAGTTTGACGATGACCTCCACGAAACAATCTTCCGTAGTATCGAATGGACGCCCTCACGATTCGGGGAACTATCTCCTGTGGCTTTGTTTGATACTGTGGAGATTGATGGTTGCGAGGTGTCAAGAGCAACTCTGCATAACTGGCGATTTATTAGGGATTTGAAGCTTATGCCGGGGTGCCGAATTCTTGTCAGTAAGAGGAATATGATTATACCTCATATCGAGGCTAATCTTGACCGAGTGGAATTTAAGCCCGAAGTATTATATCCGATGTGGTGTCCTTGCTGTCGTTCGCGGACTGAGTTATATAGAAGCGAAACAACGGAAGCCATCTATTGTCGGAATACGAATTGTATGGATCAGGTGGTCCGAAAGTTCGTTCATTTTGTCGGTAAAAAGGCTATGAATATTGAGGGATTATCCGAGGCAACATTGGAGAAGTTTATTAAGTTAGGATTTCTCCGAGAGTTTCAGAACATCTACCGCCTGAATGAGCACGCACAGGAAATCTACACAATGGACGGGTTCGGTTCGAGGTCATGGGAACGATTGTGGGAGGCTATTCAAAAGAGCCGGAACACGACATTTGTTCGGTATCTGGTCGCGATGGATATTCCTTTAATCGGAAGAACAGCAAGCCGAGCATTAGACAGGCACTTCAACGGAGATTTGAACACTCTGGAAATGGCTGTCAAGAGTGGATTCGATTTCACTCAGTTAAAAGATTTCGGAGCAACTCTACATTGGAATATTCATGACTGGTTCAAGGTTGAATCAAATCTAAAACTATGGAAAGGATTGAGAGAATTGGTACATATCGAAGATACGAAAACAGGTACAGCGATGGAAGCTACTCCATTCTTCGGAAAGACTGTTGTTGTTACGGGCAAGCTAAATCATTTCACCCGGAACTCTATCAACGCAAAGATTGAGGAGTTGGGAGCTAAGGCTGGGAGTGCGGTGTCGAGCAATACCGACTACCTCGTCTGCGGCGAGAAAGCCGGAAGTAAGCTCGCTAAGGCTCAGGAGTTGGGTGTCATGGTGCTAACTGAGGGCGAGTTCCTTAGTATGGCGGAAGTTGCTTGATGGGTGGAGGTAAAATGCTTACGAAGAAAAGAGCTAATGAGCTATTGATAAATGCGTTAATTTGGATTGATGAAGTAGTTTCAAAATCTGAATTACACAATACACTCACAAGAAGTCTTGGTATGACTGACGAGGAAATAAATAAAATGGGTTTTGGGTGTCCGCATGGTGGTGATCCATCTAACGACTGTTCGGGTTGTGCCAATTCGGGAGAGTATCATTTCAAAGATGGAGATTGTGTATTGAGGGAGGA
>Ga0123355_10016270_pt1 | contig 11714 bp, 7 predicted proteins | sample TergutEmb28metaG_3_FD_89872 | JGI IMG/M metagenome (GOLD analysis project Ga0123355, IMG submission 89872) | Embiratermes neotenicus P1 segment gut microbial communities from Petit-Saut dam, French Guiana - Emb289 P1 | ecosystem: Host-associated > Arthropoda: Insects > Digestive system > Gut ...
CAGCTTCCTTTCCTCCCGCAGTGTCAACGACCAAGTTTCACACCCATACAAAACAACAGGCAAAATTACAGTTCTATATATCTTGATCTTTTAATTTTTAGATAGCAACCTAGAAGACAAAAGATTCTGCACCGAATGATAGCAAGCATTTCCCGACTTCAGTCTGCTCTTATGTATTACGTTTCAGAAATAATTTAGCAAAGGGATTTAAAATATCTCACTTTTTTTTATTCTAGGAATATTTCTGTTAACATAAATACAACTAGTACATGAAGGCCATTGTATGGGCAAACGTGGGGAGGGAGGTGTAAACGCAAATTTATTCAGGTAGCACGCCACCAATCTACCTTATCTGTTCATCGCATCAAATAAGGTAGGTATCAATAACAACAGTTTAATTATCTGTCTGTAACTGTAATAAAATTTTTCAAATGCAGAAGTGAATAATTGGATTTAAATAAAGAATTTACCTCAATAAAGTAACACATTTATCTCATAGATTTCTTCCTTTGAGATTATTAAGTTCATACTACGAACTGTACGCGATGTGAAGAGTATCTGGTGCATATGAATGAACCTTTTTTTAAAAATAAGAATTGAAAGGCAACCACCAGAGCTGTTCTTCGCTTACAAATATCATAGTTACATTAGTGACTTTCTTGAATTTTATAAGCCTTAAAAGGCAAAGTTCATCTATAATCAGCCATGAAGGCACACAGGAGGAGTAACTGTATAGTTACGCTCTTTCTTTAACTTCGACGTTACATGGGGTGGGTGGTTAACGCCAAGCTCCGGCTGCTTTAACCTCCAGGAAATATCAAATTGAACCTTACATAAATTAAGCTGTAGCAATAGTTTTCAATAATACGAAAACATATCCATCGAAGAAAGATCTGTAACATTTTAATATTTTAACACAGCGTTCATTCAACCAAGCGTCTTTTATTTTCCACAAAATTACGTTTTCCTTCACCAACACCACCGAGTTATTACACAAAAGTGTGAGTAATATACCCCGTACAAAGACATTAACGGCGGCGGAATTAGAATGTAACATTTCTAACACCGATATAAAAAAGGCGTTTTATGTCTTTCGTGGCTTACAATAATGATAGTGCCTTGAAGTATAAGACCACTGTCGGTCATTGCAGGAACATTTGGTGAATATATTTGGCAGTACAAGAACGCACTGACTTTCTGCGGCTGGCGCTATTATATCTTGTCTTTTACAAGAATAAGAGACGCCGGCGTCGTGGCGCCATATAGAGCGGACAGTCTGTCTTTCTACTTCCGGTAGCGTCACAAGCACGACGTTCTTCCGTCTCCATTTCCTGTGCAGAATGTAACAGTGGAGGCGAAAGCCATACTGAAGTATATTCTGTTTGACGTTAACTTGTAGGTTCAGGAATTTCTCACAACCATTCTGTAAAGAATTTATATACTCCAGTCAGTGAGAAGTTCAACATTCTTGTTTATGGAGATAAAAAAGACACCTGGCAGTCTCTCTAACGGCTTCTATGTTCGAGCGATTTTTGCGACTTAATCTGCAGCTTTTTTTCGACAATGGAACGAGTCATTGAATACAACGCAATTAGGAAGGCTTTACGCGCACGCACGTACAGTATACGTACACACAATGCAGTATACGTTAATAGAGTATTTATTACGTAACAAAGAAAGTAATAAAATGTAAACGATTCAGAGCTCGAATCCAAATATTTTTACAGAATTTTGTAACTTCACTGTCCCCATTCCTCTCTTTACCGGTATATCACAAAAGAAATATCCCACTTTAAAATTACATTTAAAATATATTTTATATAGGTATATATAAGGTTTGAGGTTCTCACGGTTGTGAATGTTTACTTTGCGGTTTTCTGGGTCTAAATCTGGTTGGCAATTTTCAGCGACCATATTACCACATGGTCTCATTCAGTTTGTTTATCATTCCCTGTGATATAACTCAGAACACCCCAATATGTCGTCATATAAATTTTACACAGCAGACTATACTGATTAATCATTATCGGTATTAATCGAACACCATTCACGTAAAGAAAGTTTTTCCCTGAATTTCCTTCAACATTCATCTGCCAGTGCAGGATTTCACATCTGTCATTCAGTTGGTGTGTTTCGTGCTAATTCAAACACAAAATCTCTCAGCTTTAGATTCCTGTAGTCAGGCTGGCCGATGTTCGATTCTCAACGCAGACATTGTTCTTTTCGTCATCATCTTAAGATCAAATTGGTGTCACAATTAGTCGCATATAAAGTGGGTAGTCGGATTTTGCCGAGTAAAGCGGACTCAACATGAAGCACTCCGCTCGTATTTGCCAAGAGCTTCGTGGCGTTGGAGCTTACATTACTGAACTTTTATTTCCTACTGATAGCAACTGAATTCTGAGAGAGAAATACACGTGTAACCCAGGAAGTAGTTTCTTAAAAACTGCATTCTTTCACAGAACTGAAAAGGACCCATTAATATTTAAGTGATACTTATATATAAATTATTTCTAATCTCAGAGTTTATTTATTCTATGTTGTTAAATAACCCACACACCATTGAACAGCAATATAATGAAAATTATAAATCTTGAAATACATCAGCTTCTTTTTAAATCGAAGATTCTTTTCACTCCGGTATGTGTTAATGATTCGGTTGTTCTTAGAACTTGGCTTGACCCAGATTGTAATCGCCACCGATAACGTTCCATGTGACCACACAATTCTCTTGTCCAATCCACTGTCCACGTGCTAGTATATCCTACCCTATCCTCGTCCATATAGCTAATGTTTGTGAAACGTTAATGTCTACTACTGCCTCGTTGTGAAACCACCCAACCACTGTCGAGTGTTGTCAGTGTGTTCTGGAGGGTGTTATGGGATGGGGGTTGCAGGCATTAACATGACACCCACCAGCTGTCCATCTGCTCTATAAACATGCAAGGGACACTCGGTTATTGCTGGGAGAGAAACAAAAGGTACTGGATTAGCAGCAAGCAAACTATCCTATTCATTTTTTATTTTTGACAGCAGCAGAGTTGTAAATGTCGGATTTGTTCCTACACAGTGAATGAAAAATTGCTTCCAATCGAACATCTTGTTTTAGTTCACCGTAACAATGCAATCAACTACCTATGGGTTCAGATCGGGTAATCACTTGCAGCGGTGTTCGTTCTGTCAAAATGGGCTCTACTAACTAGGTTACGGACTGGTTAACAGAGAAATTGGCGTTAGGTTCTAGGTAGGGGCAAGAGATTTTTCTCTTCCCCGCAGCGTACATACTGCGCAGCGGGGGCTCATCTGAGAGGGTGCAGATAGAGCTATTTCAGGAGGCATGACAACCAACTGCTCGCTTCCATATAGGACATAGATCAAGGATACGTGGTGGTATCTCCACTTTCTCATAGTCTTCAGGGAATGGGGCTCATTTAAACAAATTTTACTTGGAAGCACAGTTTTGTTTGAAAGACTGTTATGGAAGATGAAATGGAAATCATGTAGAAGGGATAAATCGTAACTTGCTATACTGTAGTACTCCAGAATGTACTTCGACGTACTTAGGAAAATCTCGCTGGTTTCTGAGCCAAAAAATGTAATGTACTGTTTTCTGAATAAAAATGAAGATTTCTGAGAACTATATCACGTTTTAGAGAACAGTTCAAACAGATAAAAATGAGAGAAGCGTTGTTGTGGCAATAATAGAGAAAACAAATTAAATTAGGTGTACCATACAACATTGTCATCATTGAATAAAGGGCAAAGGGAAAAGTGGGTTGTCCCTATTCACAAGTGGGCGCTATGCAGTAAAGAAATTAGGGGAACTGAAGGCAGAATGTCAAGTATCTTTAGCGTAACCACTATACACGCCTGAAAGGTTATATTCACTTTCTGACCTCTATAGCCTTGGGGAATATACCCTGGTACCCACTGCAATTAAAGGTTAGATGCAATCCACCATGAAACCTGGAAGCCTGTGATTTACTACAGGGATGTATATTTTTAAGCACAAAGAAAACAAAATAAAAATTTTTGCAGTATAAAGAACATTGTGTTAATATTCCTCTATAACACGTCGTACATAGCACCGCAAAACCGTCCGTTTTTATTATACCAAATTACTGGATATAATTAAACGGTTTAGACTTCTCAGATCAAGCTGGCCATAAACCTGTAGGAAACTGGTTTCACTAAGGGATCTCAAACTTTCCGTGCATAATTTCGCGTAATAAAAGATCTTTTTTTCCCCTGCTTGAAGGTAAGCGCCCTCCCGACGCTAGGCTAGCCTTGTGTCATACGCCGAGCCTCGGGAGGTTTAACGGTCGGCGAAGAAAGCAAGAAAAATATTCACTATGATGATAACTATTAGCAATTGTAATAAAAACTCCAGTGCTACAGCAGGTGTTGAAAACTGCTTCACTCCTGACCGAATGCAGTCAGGTTACTGGCGAAGCACCTTATTTACTTTCTGGAGTTCTTGGCCGAGAAATGTTGAAACCTCACGGCGTGCACTCATCGCACACCGAAAACCAAGTTTTTCGTGAGAAAGAAGGGTTCATCAACAAGTCTGGATATTCAAAATTCCAATACCGACTTTCAGAGAATTCACCTCTCCACGTAAGGAAAACCAGGCCTCATCAGAGAAAAACACTAAATGTGGATCAACTTCTCCATCGTTACGGAATGAAGAAACTAATTACAAAAATCTATTCTTGCAAACATATCACGTTCCTACGTAGCACTAACTTCCGACGTCTTACTACGTCGCGGTTATAACGATTTTGTGACCCATAGTCCACATGTTTGCGAAGCACTCGTCTCATGAGCTGAGAAATTTTCTGCAACATTTTCCAGCAGCATCACAATTGAAATGCAGCTGTATTAAAATTAGACGCTCTTCAGTAGTGTACCTGGTGAGACACTTGCTTTAATCACTGATGACAGAGATGCTATTACCAGCAACAAACCCGATTATTCATACTTCAAGTCTGTTATCGCCGACACTTAAAGTTACACTTCCGTTTGAAAACAGTGGAGAGAGCTCAAATGGCAGCCTAATTAGATGCACTCTTCGGCTGCCCCATTCCCCTGATTTAAGACCGTGTGATTTTTATTTGTCAGAAAGTTTAGAAGATAAAGTGTACAAAAGTCTTCACAATCTGGAAGAACTAAGAAACAACATCCGCCGTGAGATTTCAACAATTTCCGGGTAAGAACGCCAGAGAGTAAATCTCTTCCTCCGCGGTCATACTAAGTGCATTGGGTCAGAGGGGCAACGTTTTCAGCATCTGCTGTAGAACTGGTGAATTTTTATTACACTTTCTATAGGTTACTTTCACAGCGAATCTTTTTCTCGCTTCTTTCATCAACTGCTAAACCTCCTGAGACTCGGCATATGACGCAAGGCTAGCGGTGCTTCGGGCAGACTCTTATCGTTCAAACACGAAAAAAAGACATGAACCCATATAAAAATAGAGTTGCAGTAATCTTTAATACTGGAATGTGCTACACTTTAAACCAAACTGTTTAGTGCAGTAAAATTAATACACTATTACTGCTTAAAATATCAATTATTATTATTATTATTATTATTATGATTAATCAGATTTTTGTATGGTGTTTACAATTACGTACACGAAGCAAACCATGCTTTTAGTTATCTCAGTAATTACTGAGATAAACAGTCAGCAAAACGTTAAAACATGCTTTTAGTGTTTACATTGTTGCAGCTATTCTGTATTTACAGTTTATGTTATGTGTAATGTTATTTCCCATGTTGAATGTTTTGTATTTTATGTTAATACTTCCCAAAGTTAAAACATAAAGTATTTAAAATTCTATAAAAACATGTTTTAAAGCATACATGTTGCAGCAATTCTCTAGGTACAATTTATTGTATATGTAATGTTACTTCACATGGTGAATGTTTTGTATTTTTACAACAGTGCTCTCCGAAGTATGTGTACAGTGCCCAGTATGGCTGTTACTGTAATTTTTTTATTTCGTGCTTTCCCAGTATGTTTCTGAAGCATTTTATGAATGATTTTGAGATGGTTCCAATTGTCCCTGTTGTTACTGGTATCACATTTGTTTCTACATACCACATGCGCTGCATTTCTGTTGCAAGGTCTTTATATTTTAGAATCTCCTCGGCTTATTTTGGTAATTTATTGTTATTGTTGTTATTATTATTATTATTATTATTGAATTCGGTTCTTACTAAATGGCTCGTGGAACTGCTAAATTTAACATCTGGTTGTCTCCTTCATATTATACTCATCTATCATAATTTTTTATTTCATGCTGTTAACCAACACATTACTTTGACCAAATGTCTTTAACTTTATACTTGTGTTTTATTTGTGATATTAACTATTTTCAGGTATAAAAACTTACTAATTCCTCATTATATCCAGCGATGTCTTATAACAATATTTCATTTTTCCCTTTTCTCTTCCCATGCAAGTCCAACATATAAGCTTCGCATCTTTAACTATCTAACCATAAATATTTTATTTACATTATGTTTCCTCCCATAAAAAGACGCAGCTACCTCAGCTACAAAACCAGCCACTTAACGATATTCGGCGACATAATTGTTGTTTATTTTAAGAACGAAAGAAAACCTATACATAGAAGCCGTGTTAGTTATTTTATGACAGGTTTTCTACCGCATGAGTTACATAAAGCAGAGTGCAATGAAAGATGAACATAAATATTGTAATGTTTGAGTTTTGGAAAATCGTCTGAAGAGACCAAAGAGAAGCAAAAAAAAAAAAAATAAATAAATAAATAAAACGGCGCAGAGTCGAACCAGGTCTTCACCGGCCTTATAGTGTCAGTCTTTTTGGGTGCTGCAACACAAACCAGACCTAGTCTCCTCTTCTGAAGTTGCTGGATAACATGCAATTCAGCACACCTTCACTTTAGGACTCTTGTGAACGGGCGATCAGCTCGTCATGGAGGTCGTTACCAATATTCAAGGAACACAAGAGATAAACATCCATGTTTTCAGAGGGATTCGAATCCACAATCCTTGCAATCGAGCGGCTGTACCCGCACACCTACTGCTTTGACCGTACAGCAGACGGGAATCGGCTGGTTATGTTTGATTGTTTATGGCGCGACAGCCCCCAGTGGGCCAGAAGTTCCTCATTCACGAGGTTTCTAGACCACACACAACGACGCACCACAGTCGGCAGGACTCCTCTGGATGAGTGATTAGCCCGTCGCAGAGACCTCTACCTGAATATACACAACACTCACAACATACAGACATCCATGCTTCCGGTGGGATTCGAACCCACAATCTCAGCAGGCGGCGGCCGCAGACCTACAGCTTAGACCGCGCGGTCACTGAAACCGGCGTATCGGCTGGTAGTACTACTAAATCAACCTGGTCTATCGTACTGGTTGTTAAAGTACCCTCTACAAAGATATCATCAATGTGATGTAAATAATTAAACACAAAACGTTACGGAGAAGATCACAATTTGTCTACGACACTTTTGTGAGGATACAAGAAAACTACAGTGTTATTATAGCACAAGCTGTGTTGTCTCGGCTGTTTTACTTTAACGATAATTCCCAGCCCTTCCCGTCGGTAGGTGGCTTGTTATTCCGACGATCATCCTACAGATCTTTGCCACAGATGTCAAATCGATGACATTCCTCTTTCATTTTCGGGAGATTCCATTTTCAAAATTCACCCCGGGAAACTTCTGCCGTGATTAATATCCAAGCAACTGCCAGGAAGTGGCCGAATCCATACGCATCCTTCAAAATTACGTTATTTACTAATCATACCGTCACTCGACACTACACACTACACACTATACACTATACACCATAAGCTACACACTACAGACTACAGACTACAAACTACACACTATACACTACACACTACACACTCTAAGCTACACAAAGCATTGTCATACAAAGCTCTTCCTGTAGAGGCCTCGACAGGACCTTGGGGCTGCAGGAGGTTGAGGATCCCAGAAGTTCTAGACAGTCGTCAGGTGAAGGTAGTTAAGTTGTCAACACTAAGCACTGGCCACCTTACCCCTTAGTAAACATGCTTGGCACTCACTTTTGTTAAGAAGTTGAACCGACTACAGGGCCACAGAGCGGACGAAACGATCATGTCAATAAAAAATGTTCAGAAATGTGCTCAATATATAATGCATCAGGATGAAGTTCGTGTTTCCTTACAGGAATCTTTATACAGGGGTGCTGATAAGTCCTGAGCCCAAGCAGGAAGAAAACAAGCTAATGTTTGTCAGAATGACGCGAATTTCCTTAGGGGCCTTGCCAAAATAAACAACATGGTGAGAGCTCGCGTCTCGATGTTGTTGAAATCGCGCGCGTTCCTGACATGCTTCCGAGCGTGTTTCCTTCCTGGTCAGGCTAAGGACTTATCAGCACCCCGGTACCACACCCTCACTCATGCACATGAGCTACTACCTCTATGCGTCTATTGTTGTGTGATTTGGTTCTGCATTTCGTAGTTGAAATTCTTGTTCGTTTAGGCAAATGTTCACTTTCCGTGCTGCTCCATATTTTACCTTCGATAAGTTTAGTTTTTTCAGGTTAGAGTACATAATTAGATTATTAGTCATGATTAATGCGAAAATTTCTGCCAGTTTTCTTAATTTATTCACGTCGGAAACAATTCGGTTTCTGACACATTTCCATTTCATTTTCCCCGCAATAACATGTATGTATGTACACACCAACCGCCGATTTAACACCACTGTTTTGTGGCAGTATGTTGAGTGTGGTTGTGTAAGGCGACTGGCTAAATAGACATATGGTGTAAAAAGGAATTTCTGTTCACATACTTTCACGGTCGCAAGGGAAGGGTGCCGCTAAAAACTGGGGGCTCTTTATTGGGGGTTGACCGCACTTTATTCTCGTCATTGGCGTCAAATTCGGCCACGGCGTTGGTGCTGAATTTCGTCTGGGTCCGGTATCACAATATTAAAATATTTCCTCAGGAAGATAGACGCTAGAGCGTGAACGACATTCATCTGCCTCCTTATATGGAAGAGTGGAAAGCTCTTACAACCCGTTTCCATAAAATGTTGGGATCCTCTTGACCAGGAGAGAAATATAAGAAGGAATTTGGTATATGGGTACAGCGCATCCAAAATGTGTTAAAAGTATTTGCTAAATTGTTTATTGACGATGACAAAAGCCTCTTTCACTTCGAATGGTCGAATGGTATTAAATGCACTTACAGTACATTAAGGTAGATAATTGGTTTGAATAGGAAATTACATACATACATACATACACACGTACATACGTACATATATACATTCATATATACATACACACATACATACATACATACATACATACATACAAACGTACATACATACATGCATGCACACACACACACGCACACATACACGTACCTGCGAATCTTTGCTTGGCACACTTACTGAAAGCTTTTGCTTGTAAAACTAAGAAAGTGGTGACGACATGAACTGGAATGAAGGGGCTAAGAGAAAAGGTAGTAGCAGGCGTTGATATTAACTCTTTTAACCCGAGGGTTACAAGCAGTGAGTTACTTTACTGACTGCTCAGCTATTGTAACTGTCTCTAAGGTTACCGCTGAAATACGGGAGATTGAATTACCGGACCTATAAAATTATATAAATTTATGTTTTCTCTGCCCACAGCTACGAGGTCGAATAGTGACAAAAGCTGACTGTACATGTTCGCTTTGTGTATTGGTACTGTGAATGGGGTAACTCCGGGAATTACATCCCTCTGACGCTCTGACCTACTGATTGGTCAGAACCGCCTGCAAATTACAGTCCATATCTACAGGCTAGGTCAAATGAAGTTGGGTATGAACTTGAAAAGCTTGGATTCATTTGTCATAAATAGGCAAAGCCTCATTGCTAGGAAACCAAAGCATGGAGAAATAATTTAGATAAAACTTCAAAAATCCTTATCCTAGAAACCAGTCAGAAGGAAACAAAGCCGTAGTAAACTTTCATATTGTAAAGCTGAGAGATACGTAGCTAATGAAGGAATATGAAGAGCCCGCATATTTACGTACCGTAATTATATGTAGTTAGTTTTGAATGTTTCACTTTGGTTGCTATGAATACAGGACTGTTCGACTATGACGTTACACATATGATGCCGAGACAACAACTCATATTTTAAGATCTCTAACGAGCAATTCACATTTAATTGCACTTCTACCCTACCAACACTCCATATCCTCTCGGCCGCACTCGAAGAATTTATCACATTGTATGACGGGTTGTTCTGTTCAAAGTTACAAATTTCATATCACGTGATCTGAGCTATCGTTTCGCTTTTCTTTTAAATCGTAATCATCTTCAAATTCCTGGTGACCAAGATTTATTGTCAACCCTGGAAACGGGAGCTAATCCCTTGAAGTCAGGGCTGTATGAGCGATGTTCCTTTGTTATTTGTTTACGAAATAGCATGCCAGGTAAACCTGTTTCGTAACCAACCCTTCCCAAATAAATTTTGAGAAATTCATAGCAGTAGATTTAAAAATTAGTCTTCCGGAATGAAATATGCCTAGTTTAAAAAAAAAAAAAACTTGCCGCCTTCATTTCCACGATACAAGAAAGGGAAGCACTGGATGGAAAGCCTGATGTAAGAAAGGCGGGATAAAGAACGAATCTACGAGAAATCAATCGGGGCGGTTAAAAATTCTTGTATGCAAAGGACGGTCACTCTTTCCCTTTCACTTTCCACACCACAAATTGCAAGTGCCTGAAAACAGTATGTGAGAGAGAATATCTGAGACTACGAGGCAAGAATTGAGCAGTTTAGAACATTAAAAATGAAGAAATACATTGTTGTAAAAATCGTCAAGTGTTGTTCGGGTAGAGGAATCAATACTCTGTTGGGGTTCGGCATTTAACTATAGTCGAATGTCGATAAATCAGAAAGTCTTTAAGAAGTCTGGTATGAAAAGCTTACAAAAAGAACGTATGGAAAACTAAAAACAAATGGGAAGAAAATAATAAAACTGATATTACAAACGGACGAAATAAACGAAGCTGACTATGGTAGGGAAATTTGAGACTCTGATGAAGACGAAATTCAGAAGCGTAGTCTTAGCTATGTAGCCTACGTACGTATATTCCGATAGATAAGTTGCGACTTTTTAGAGAGAGGCGCTGCCTTCCTGTCTTTTAAGAAAGGATGGTGGGGACAGCAGGTTCCTAGAAATATTCTTTATACCAAATTAGGTGGTGCCACATTTCTGAAAGCAGTAATGTCTTTGCTGATGTGGATTTTCTTATACACGGCATACATATTCGGGAGCGTTAGTTCCCACATTATTTATTCATTATAATGTATAAAATCATCGTTAGAGAAAATCACTACTTATACATTTGTATTTCTTCAGTATCGTAGCAGTGGTGCTATAATCAGTCGTATTTTCACAGACCGCATCGAGAATTGACTGCATGTAATTTACTCGTATCCCAACAAACTATGAGAGTTTCGGGTGCTTCCAATGTCCTTTATACGGGGCTATTACTGCAATTTGTTCCTTTTTGGGTAATTCCCTGGCGTCTGAGTTCTAAATGCCGACGTTTCGGAACTCACTATCGGTTCCATCTTCATAGGCAGGTCAATGAAGTATGTCAGTGGCAGGATTGTGCGTGGTATATATACCTGGTTGGGTTTGGAGCGGGGAAGTGGCAGAG
>Ga0123355_10016271_pt1 | contig 11714 bp, 7 predicted proteins | sample TergutEmb28metaG_3_FD_89872 | JGI IMG/M metagenome (GOLD analysis project Ga0123355, IMG submission 89872) | Embiratermes neotenicus P1 segment gut microbial communities from Petit-Saut dam, French Guiana - Emb289 P1 | ecosystem: Host-associated > Arthropoda: Insects > Digestive system > Gut ...
ACATTCATCACCTTCGCCCGCACCTTCATCACCTTCACCCGCACATTCATCACCTTCGCCCGCACCTTCATCATTTTCATCTGCAACTTCTTCACCTTCACCTGCACCTTCATCACCTTCACCTGCACTTTCATCACCTTCACGCGCACACTCATCACCTTCACCTGCACCTTCATCATTTTCATCTGCAACTTCTTCACCTTCACCTGCACATGTATCACCTTCAACTGCAACTTCATCACCTTCATCACTGGATCTTCATGATCATCACCATAATCATTCTTACTCTTAAAACTTGCGATATAAATGAACACTACAGAATGAGTTTAATGTTATCCGTTCCGAGCATTGTGCTCACAGCCATTTATATACACCAATATACGAACTCAATAAAATTACAAGCTATCCACAAACATAACCCAGTTGTCATGGCTGGCTTATGTTTATGGATAGCTTGTAATTTTATTGTGTGCATATGTTGGTGTATATAAGTGACTACAGAGAGGTATTTAGGGTTGTGACAGCGGCAACCATGCGTACAACATGACGCCGTGTATATTGGTATGTAATCAGGCATACTTATCTACCATCCAGACTCCTGTAAAGTGGGTACCGGGTCTTTCGCGTAGGTAAAGTGCGGCCGGGGCGTGCTGCTAACTACTCACCCACGTCTAGTGCTCCCGTCATGGAAGAGTAGAGCTATACCTCTACCCACCCTCTGGGCCACACCGGGCCTGTAACGGGATCACTTTGCCTTTACCTTTTTAATTATCTACCAGGCTGTACGACGTCACATAACAGAAACAAGTCATCAGCACCATAACAACACCTTGCTAATGCACAGGAGAAAAATTCTTGCAGACGGCCGTGTGCTGTGTGACGAACAGTAGTACTGCAGCACGAATTGTGTCCTGCTAACGATGACTAATCAAATGCAATAAATGTTATTTAAGGAAGAAATGAAAGCAAAACTTCATCCTCAAGAATCAGTGAACAGTTCGTTGCTTAAAATATATATTTGTTGCTAATGGGAAGTTTATATGAGATATGGTAAGATGTTGCTGGGAATCTAATTAAAAAAGGTATCCCACGTATTCTGCTGAAAACCACGAAAGAATTTAGTCGAAACAGACTGACTATTCCGGTATGTGTCTCGGAGATGATTACTATTTTGTGCTCTGTGTATTCAATTAAAGACAAATATTAAAATTTTTATTCATGACCAAGCAGCATAATGAAACAAAGATTTAACACACACACACACACACACACACACACATATATATATATATATACATGGTGTCCCAGGAGGAATGTGCCAGACTTCGGGAGAGTGTTCCTTATGTTAAAGTATAGCGATATAACCCAAAACACCTATATCGAAAGTTGAACGGTTACGGAGATAATGGCCAGAGAATTTTGAAACTTTGACAGCTGTTACACACATATTGATTAACAAATACATATTAAAACTGGCAGGAATATGTTGTTTCTGTAATGCTAATATCTGTACTTAACATGTAATTAACGTATGAGTGATATAAAGCCATTGTAGTGAACTACATAAACACTCGCATTAATGCCGTAGTCGTCCTTAGGGTTCCAAGCACTTTACATGGTCACGCATGCACGATGTTGACTGCATTTCAGTCTCAAGTACATTCGCAGTGTACTTCTAATGCGTCAGCTGAACAGGTGCAGTAGGTGGAACCGAAAAAGACCGCACTTTTCTCTGGCCATTATCCCCGTAACCGTTCAACTTTGGATAAAGGTGTTTTGGGTTATGTCGGTATATTTTAACATAAGGAACACTCTCCCGAAGTCTGGCACATTCCTCCTGGGACACCCTGTATATATACAGTATATTCCCAACACATCGACTCCGAGGCTAATGCGGAATTTACTTACTTACTTACTTACTCCATGGTGCAGAGTCCTTCTTGAGAAGCTAACTGGTTTGTAGCTAGTCAAGAAATTCCCCACATTTCGCTGAACCCAGAGGTTCATTACCGCACTCACAAGCGTCCGCCACCTGTCCCTATCCTGGGCCAGCCCAATCCAGTCCATATACCTACATCCCACCTCCTGGAGATCCATCCTAATATTATCCACCCACCTACGCCTAGGTCTCCCCAGTGGTCTCTTTCCCTCCGGTTTCCCCACCAAGACCCTACACACACCCCTCTCCTCACCCATACGCGCCACATGCCCAGCCCATCTGGAAATGCGGCATTAAAAAGAATATTTTGCGAAACAGTGCAATGTGGTTAAACATTAGAAAACTTATTTTGTTGGGTAAGATAGAGGGATGCGTCTTGTTTAGCGGCGGTGTCGATAGCTAAGATGATATAGCGTCGGTGTTGGTGGTGATGGTGGTGGTGGTGGTGGTGGTGGTAGTGGTGGTGGTGGCATTAATAGTAGTAGTAGTAGTAATAGAAAAAGCGAGTGGTTGCATTGTGGACCCTAATGACACGTGTATCTTTGTAGTTCCATTGTATCTCCTCGCTGTTTTAAATAGTGCTAAGGTACTAGGCCAAGCCTTACATTAGCTACTGGGGTTATGAGGCCTTTCACCCCCATGTTTTCTAGATCCTTGAACGTCAAGGTTCTGTGTATTTTGCATGCCACTGCTGGACAATGACGTACAATATGCAAACGTAGCGTCTGTGGTAAATCAATGAGTAAACGAATGAATTAATAAGTGAATAATTACGGAGCATTGATGGAACAATAGTGATGAGGGAGAAAGCGAGTTAGTGGGAGAAAAACCTGTCCCATTGCCACTTCATCCTCCACAAATCCCACACATACTGACCTGGGATAGAAGCCGGGCCTCCTCGGCGAAAGGCCGGCGACTAACCACCCGACCCATGGTAAGGTCTTTCTCTAGATAAAATATTTCATATTAAAGGACATGTTATACCAACAAACGTCACGAGGAAGTGGAATTAGGATCCGCGCATTCTTAAACGCTGTAGTTTAATGGAGGTGATTTGTCGGCTTAAGCTCCGGATGCATTACTGCTGAGAAAAGAGCTCCCAGTACACACTGAATAGGAAGCCGGGTGGGTCCCAAAGCTGATCTCAATGTTTTGCGAAAGAATCGAAACAATATTCCTCGATCATTTAGCCCTAACTTAATCACTACACCGACTGAGCTACCCCGACTCATACTGTATTAGTAAACAAGACAGGCAATGTACGTAAAACGTAACATTGAGAAGCGTTCATATAACCATTGTTTCAGTTGACAAGCAATAAGTATTACATATTCTGAGTGGAAGTTTGTAGCCTTAGTTATCCAGCATGAAATGCATATACGCCGTGTTATATTGTCATCTGCGGCCTGGCGGCTCTGCCGTATTTTTCCACATTATCCCATAAACGGGACGATTTTTGAAAAAAGAAATGTTGCTAAACATAGTGTTTTTTATTACTTTTTTTTACAAATTTCATCTGAAATATTTCTCATTCTAAGATGAATTAAGCAAGATAAATGTGCATACGTCTTCATGTAAAGTGCCCGTTATTCTTGTCAGATTTTAATGACACTTGAATTTTCTCGACAGGTTTTCGAATAAAATTCAAATATAAAATTTCATGAAAATCCATCCAATGGGAGCCGAGTTGTTCTATGCTGACGGACAGACACACAGACAGACATATAACGAAGCTTATAGTCAGTCGCTTTTCGCAATTCTGCGAACGCGCCTAGAAATAGTTGAAACAGAAGAGGACGGGGCCGTAATGGATGAAACCCCGAGATTAGTCCAAGAATCTTGCGATCCTGCAGCGAATTGGCTACAGGCATCTAAAAGAAGAGTGTGCTACTTAATTCCGGAATAAACGAGGGAAGGACGATACTGATCCAGGTCATTCCTGCTTCACTTTCTACAGACTTTTCCCCCGTTTCAACACACATTCCCAACGGCCACTGTTTTCGGACCGTTAACAATAGCCTATTAACTTTCTCCCCAACTCTTGTACAGAATTTCGGTTTCTACTTTGATACAGTACTGGATAATATTTACACAAAACTATGGAGTTTTACTATTTGCCTTAGAATAGTGTAGTCGGTACAGCGACGCGCTTTGGGCTGGACGGTACGGGGTTCGAATCCCGGTGGGTACGAGATTTTCCGCACCAGTCCAGACCGGCCCTGGGGTCAAACCAGCCTCCTGTACAATGGGTACCAGGTCTTTCCCGGGGGTAAAGCGGCCGGGGCGTGACGTTGACCACCCATCCCCATCTGGTACCGAGGTTAAAGAAAGAATAGAGCTATAACTTTACTTGAAAGGAGGCATCACGTTGTGCTTGAATTCGTATTATGGTATTAATAGCTTACGTCAGCACAACTGTTTTAATTACACAAAATAATTATGTAGCCTACATAATTAACTTGTGTAACAAAAACAGTTGTGCTGACGTACATTATTAATATCATAATATAACTTTATCCCCCTCTGGGCCTTCGTGGACTGTTCGAGGGTGACTTTTACCTTTACCTGTACCTTTACCTTTACCTTAGTACAGACCCATAATGATGAGAGGCGAACACCCGTAACTAACCGTGTGCAGCAAAATACTTCTTGAACAGTCAACACCCGCTCTCATATCAACAAATTCCACGGATCTTACCGAACATATTCTTTACTCCTGTCACATGAGATCGTCACTGATCCCAGGTCACATGAATCCTCTGCACATGCCCAAACACTGTTTACCTAAGACCTATTCCAGCACGTGTATGCCTGCATTATTCACATTCGGCATGGAATCTACCCTGCTGGACAGAAAAAATTTTCGGATACCGCTGGTGAGATGACAGAGCCTTCCACGTGTTCGCCGCTTATCGATTTTTGGCGAATCAAATATATTCACAGATTAAACCAGTTGTATATTACACACTTTGCACAGGCAGTATCAGGCTGACCTGGCAATGGTAAACGAAGTTCAACCTAGAACAGTCCGTAAAGGCCACGCGAGGGAGTAGTAGTATAGGTCTACTCTTTCTTTAACCTCGGCGCTAGATGGGGTGGGTAGTCAACGCCACGCTCCTGCTGCTTTACCTCCGAGAAGGAGAGCTGGTACTCGTTCTACGGGAGACTGGATGGGGCCCAGGGCCGGTCTGGACCGGTGCGGACAATCTCGCTTCCACCGGGTTTCGATCCCTAGACCGTCCAGCCCAGTTTGGCCAGTTCGTTAAATTTTGTGTTCCGGAATTAGGTTATTTAAGTTCCCGCTGTTTCAGCGGTATCTGCTATGTTTAAGGAAGTAAATGTGCATATTTTCCCCATACTCATTCTTTGTCCTATCAAATATGTAAAATTCCTCACTGTATAAGAAAGCTGCTCTGTTTCAACTTTGCTTCGTCTGTAAAAGGTGTTAGCGTCTATGTGTTCAGTCATCACAGTGTAAGAATCCACTGACATTTATAGTGTCACACAGTCTGACATGTACTTAAAAGATAAACACAGCATATACAGCCTGCTAATCTTACGTTTATTGGACCGTACATCATTGTGATAGCTGAAGAATAAAAGACCAACTTGATGTCACTTGCTATTTTATTTCGCTTCTTATGTGCTCAACATGTTTCGGACATTAATATATCCATCATCAGGAGCTTGCGACTATTCTGTCGAATTACCACATTGGTCGTATTGTTTTTGGTTCGATGTGTGTTGGAGTTTCGGTGTGGTTGGGTTGGAATGGTATCCGTGTTGCAGGCTGAAGCACATCTTCAGCCTGCCTTCAGCCTGCAACACGGATACCACTCCAACCCAACCACACCGAAAATCCAACACACATCGAACCAAGAACAATACGACCAATGTGGTAATTCAACAGCATAGTCGCAAGCTCCTGATGATGGATATATTAATGTCCGAAACATGTTGAGCACATAAGAAGCGAAATAAAATAGCAAGTGACATCAAGTTGGTCTTTTATTCTTCAACAGCCTGCTAAGTTTACATACCCTGTGTCCATGCGACACACGATGCTGAAGATCATCATGGCTCAGACGATTATGTTGCATCCAGTTTATGTATGGATTGCGGGGTGGAGAGAATGTGATAATGCTGATGATACTGATGAGTCACTAATTCTGATAAACGCAACTAAGAGTCCTGTAAAGTCATATTCGGCGGGAAGACGCAAATGTTCTTTTCACTTCCTTTATCACCTTAATTCGTGTTAGGCTTATCATCAGGAAACAAAATATACACAAATGAAACAAAGCAATCCTGGGCATCCCAAGAAAATGCGAAGTGATCAGCTGCACTTGGAGACTTTTGGAAGTGATCAGCCGAGTGTCGAGAGTTTAGGAAGTGATCAGGCAAACTTAGAGAGTTTAGGAAGTGATCAGCTACACTTGGAGAGTTTGAAAAGTGGTTAGTTAAACTTGGAGAGCTTATGAAGTGATCAGCCGGGCTTGGTGAGTTTATGAAGTGACCAAGTGGACTTGGAGAGACTTTAGAAAGTGATAAGCTAAAAGTGGAGAATTTAGGAAATGGTGGTTACTGCAGCGGAATAGAAATATATCAGGAAAAATTCAGCTTTGTTATTTGAGGGGAAATACACCGAGCAAATCAACCCACGTAACGATGCTCCTGGCGAATGTTTTGGAGGCATGTGGATTCATTCTGATCCGGGATACCGACTTGTCCTCGCTTATATTTGTAGTGATTTTACTCAGTATCCGCAACAAAACCAAGATATAGGCCAAAAATAGGCCACGACCGCTTTCTTCCAGTTCATTTCCAATTCATAAATCATCCTGCCTCACACGCTGTTCTGCTGGTGGAGAGAAGCTATTTAGTCTCGGCAAATCAGGCGTGTCATTAAAGAAAGAGTTTTATGTATATATATAGTAGAAATCTTTATCGTTGCACCGTGCATTTTGTAGTTTATTTAAGTGACACGCCAACAAATGCACATCGACAGCCGGTCTCAATTGAACAGCGCCCGACTCACACACAACACACGACACGTTGCCACAGCACCAAATTAATTACAACGATGTAAATCACTGAGTGTTTTAGACTGTAACTTTAGCAAGGAACAAAGTATGCTCCCCGAGGATGATCGTATGATCGAAACATGTAGGCGCGTTTTAAGTGTTTTAATGTAAGTTTTAGCTTATTAAAGACTATATATATATATATATATATATATATATATATATATGCATTTGTTGGCGTGTTACTTAAATATAGTAGAAATATTTGGGTTTACGTGAAGAAACATTTTTGGACGACGACCCAGATCTGTCACGACACTCAGTAGGAAGTAATGTAATTTTAGACCTTACAATGCTACAGTACACTGTATAGGAATATACCGTAAGGCTTTCTGGCGTCTCGAAAATGAGGGTGAAATCTTGGAGTGGTGAAACTTACCGTCTGGCCACATACTTAAACGGAAGTCCCTTAACCTTTTTGTAAGGAGGTCGTTATTCATTCAAAATTGTCAGTACATGACTTGACAGGTACGTTTATATCTCTTTCAATCTTCGAAAACTATTTAACGTGTCAACTACATTATTTACCGAACAAAAAGCAATTCATGTATGATGTACTTGTATTTCGAGATAAAATCAGTGCCAATATTTCTGCCTGCAGCGAAAAAGACGTTATGTGGGCGTATTTTAGAGAGTGGAGAGGATAGGATCAGAGGATCCTAACGCCAATGTGCTGCTCCTACGTTGCCGAGAAACCTGCTGCATCCATCTTCAGGGTAGACATTTTTCGCTCAAATTTTTATTCTTTATTTAAAATTCAGCAACGCGACCTTAGGCCATTATTTTATATTTAAACCAAAACACGACAATATACCACAATGCCCCAACAGGAATAAAAATCTAAACATTATACAACAGTAAATATATTAAGGCAGATTGGTACTTGGGTCGTTGAAAAACGATATTTTAACTACAGATGTTACAAACGTTAAATAAGATTGAGTAGTGCTCAAGGATTTTGAGTAAACAAAGATTTTAAGGGCGTTAGTTGCAGCCTATGTAGACTATAAATATCATCAGGGCAGAGGAAAACCACGTGTTCGTTCACTAACAGTTACTAAAAGATAAAAATTATGAAAGCAGCAAAAGTAAACAAGATAGGCAATATACTACTGTAACACTGTAACGCGTTCGCGTAATATTTATACCTATTCGGTTATCCTAACAGTCTGATACGATTGAAGTCGAAGAGAATGCTTTTATGGCGAATTAGTGACGCCGGCAGCAACGGAACTTACGTCTTCACGTAAAGTTCCAGATATATTTGCCCCATTTTTAACCAAACGTGGATTTCTCAAAAGATTTCTTCCCCAGCAAAAAAGTTCATGGAATTTCTTCCAGTGAGAGTCCCGCTGATAAATGCCGACAGACGGAAGGACGGACGGACATAACGGGTTTAATATGCGTTTTCGCGACTATGCGAAAGCGCCTAACGGAAGTCACACTAAATGGGTTCGTCCCTGGTTACGCCATGAGGACAGTAGATTCTTAATCCAAGTCTAAATTCTTACCGTTGTCCGTACGAGTTTGGTATAGTGCTACACCATCTGCATAGGTTACGTGACATAAAACGACAAGATTTATTTGTTGTTAAAGATAGCACTATTGTGTAAAGTAGGTAGGATTTTAGGCGCCTTCGCATAAGTGCGAAAAGCGACTATTAGCTTCGTCATGTCTGTCCGTCCTCCTGTCATTCCTCATGGAACTCGGCTCCCACTGGACGGATTTCCGTGAAATTTGATATTTGGGTATTTTTGGAAAAACCTTCTTGCTTGGGTGTTTTTACCTTTTGTACATTGTACAAGGAGTATGAATATAAGGTTCTGAAAATGGGGGGGGGGTTCGTAGCCATTTTAAATTTTTAGTACCAGTGATAACATTCGGTGCTACCACGATGATAAGATACTGGTTTCTGGCACAACGAAGACACTTAATGTTGCTGCTGAACCAACACGCTGAATGCAAATAATAATAATAATAATAATAATAATTTACTCTAATGTGAATGGTAGGAGCCTAGGTATTGCGCCGAAAGCTTTGTTCCTGATGCCAGATATTTCGAAAACTAGGTGTAAGTTTCTACTGGTTGGTTATAACCGTCCTTCTCTTTAATTACCAGCGGATATCACTACAGAACAACAAATACATTACCCAGCATGACCACTACATCAGTGACGTGATGCTCCATACAACGGTCGGCTGCCCTCTGCTTCCAAAGGCAGTACATGCTAGGCTAGTCAACACTGACAATCAAACTGCATCCAGAGCAGAGTGTCTGGGAAGATGCACAGTGGCGAAAGTTGTGTTCAAAGAGAACAATTCCCAATTCATGCGCAAACACAAGAAATAGCACGGACGTGCAAAACACGAAATATACAAATGATCTTCGGATATGCCGTGGCCGATAAAACCCTTTAGAACATAATGTTTGCTTTGTGTACCCCTAGTCTTAACACTTAAAATTTGTAGGTTCAGCCCATGCAGTATATTTGTGTGCTTCTTAGGCGCGTTCGCAAAATTGCGAAAAGCGACTATAGGCTTCGTCATGTCTGTCCGTCTGTCCGTTCGTCCGCATGGAAAAACTCGGCTCCCATTGGACGGGTTTTTATGAAATTTGAAATTTGAATATTTTTTTAAAATCTGTCGAGAAAATTCAAGTTTCATTAAAATCTGACAACCACTGGCACAATACATGAAGACCTACGTACATTTGTGATAATATCTCGCTCAATTCGTCTTAGAATAAGCAATGTTACAGAGCATTGTTGAAGACAAAATTTCAGAACACATTTTATGTTCAATAATGTTTTCCCAAAAATCGTGCCATTCATGAGATAATGTGGAAAAATATTGTAGAGCCGGACAGGCCACAGGTGACAATATGGAGCATGCGCGTTGCATGTTAAATAACTAAATTACAGATATACACTCAGAATAGGTAATACTTACTGCTTTTCCCCTGCAACAATGGTTGCACGAATGCTCCTCAGTGTTAAATTTATCCATACATTGCCTCTCTGTCTTCGCGTTTACCGGAAAGAGAGCCATTGCTTTCTTTATTTCACAGAATTAATTGGTTAGTTTTTAAAACCGAGGCGGCGTGTGTTTACTGCGCGGTACGAATTGAATTTTTAAACATGTCAGGTTATATGTTGTATTTAAAGGGTTGAAATGACAGTAGAAAATTTTATGATAGCACTGCAGATTATCCGCATATTTCCTCCTTGATCATTTCGTATACAGCCAAGATTCTGTGAAGAGCCTGACCAAACATACCAAGCCCACAACCATCCGAACCACATGTAAATCTCTGCCGTAATGTTCATCTTTAGGTGTATTACGAATGCATTATCTCAGACATGGTAGAAACTCAGAAATACGGGTGCCCTTCCACCCAAAAGAACCTTTTCAGAAAGACAGGATGGTTAAAGATCTGGAAGAATAAGCCACAAACTGACAATGGCCACCTCTGTAAAATCAGTAAGGTCTCTGACCGAAGTGAGATCTGCAGTTTGAATTCCGTTCCGCATGTAAATGCGACTTCTCTCGAGACGAAGCCTCCGAGACAGTAATTTATAGACACTAGGATGTCATCTACAATTGAGGGGTCCCAGGTTCGAAATACACTGTGATCCTAAGAACACCACAGGTCTTTGCTAGCTATTTTCGGTTTGTAACGTGCAACTGTGTCACACGTTCTCACGCTTAAGGGCTTTGAATTTTGGCGACGCCTCTATTTATGCTGTTCTTCTCACTCTAAGAGGTTATACATCTGTAGTGAGTAACACAGTTGGTTCTGTTAACAGAGATACAGTATTTTTATGATGTTTTGCTCACCGTGCATCTCAGTATATTTATCTCAATAATTAACAACTTGATGCACAAAATGTTTGTTTTACAATAAGTTTATTTCATGCCTCTACATGTTTCGAGCACATGTGCTCATCATCAGGAGGTCAAAATTACATTACACAGCCTCTCGTGCACGAGACGGCCACCTATGGGTAAGATGATACCAGAGGCTGTGTAATGCAATTTTGACCTCCTGATGATGAGCACATGTGCTCGAAACTTGTAGAGGCATGAAATAAACTTACTGTAAAAAAAAACTTCGTGTAACAAGTTGGTTAATTACTGAGGAGATACAGTATGTTTTGTATGAACTAAGAGTTCAATTTGTATATACCATCTTGGTGAACATTTTGCTTCAAAATATAAATAGTTTTATTGTAATTAATTTGTAATAAATCCTTAAAAAGTACGATTTTTTCGAGTTCTTTATCTATTTCTTTCAGTCAATATACTTTTTTTGTTCTTGTCGTCTAGCTTAATGAATCTACTGTCTGTAAATTTACAGCAATCCCTGTACGGGCCCATTACAGGCCCAGAGGGGTCTAGAAAGTTGCGGTTCAGAGATTTAAAGCAAATCAACACAAGGAGGCGTCAGCCGTATGCACCGGCCACCATTAACCCCCAATAAATATTCCTTGTACTCATATTTGTTCCTGGTAGCTCAGTCGGTATAGAGAGTGACTACGGGCTGGACGGTCCGGAATCGAATCTCCGGTGGCGACGAGATTTTCCTCCCGTCCAGACCGGTCCTGGGGCCCACCCGGCCTCCTGTAAAATGGGTACCGGGTCTTTCCCGGGGTTAAAGTGCGGCCGGGGCGTGCTGCTGACCACTCACCACC
>Ga0123355_10016272_pt1 | contig 11714 bp, 6 predicted proteins | sample TergutEmb28metaG_3_FD_89872 | JGI IMG/M metagenome (GOLD analysis project Ga0123355, IMG submission 89872) | Embiratermes neotenicus P1 segment gut microbial communities from Petit-Saut dam, French Guiana - Emb289 P1 | ecosystem: Host-associated > Arthropoda: Insects > Digestive system > Gut ...
GCAATATCTGGCTACATGTTTCGGCCGTGACCGGCCATCTTCAGGCCAACTAAGAACAACAAATATTACCTAATTGTAATTATTGCATCTTGTTTGATGTATGTTGTGTATTGACGGTGTGTAATACATTATACAAATTTAATAATACACAACGGGATGGCCTCTCTCAAAAAATATTTGACGAACGTTTCTGTAAACCAAAATATACCGTATATTATCGAATCTAATCCGCACCCGAACCTAGTCCGCATTATTTTTTGTCGATTTTTTAAGCGAAAAAAAGTTAGTTCGCGGTTCTAATCCGCACCTTTCCTTCAACCGCCCCTTGCCTACAAGGCAGACTGATTGAATAATATTGGATATTGCCAATGCTTTAACCGATATCCGTTGCATATGCAATGCTTTAGACGGATCCGAAGATCACATTCTGTGGGAGGACGATGGTGAAGATAAAGATGATAGTGACTGGGTGACGGATAGCGATTGGGTTATGAGTGATGACGGCGAGTCTGAGAATAATAAATTATAAATATTATATAATATATTATATAATATTATAAATAATAAATAAAATAGTAAATAATTGTATTTTTACTGCACGTACAGCGGCTCTATCATTTTTCCCAAATCCATCTCACGACCGCGAATCTAATCCGCACGCGATTCTAATCCGCGTCTGATTTTTTAGCCCTCTGAAACTGTAAAAATTGTGCGGATTAGATTGGAGAATATACGGTATATCTATTCGGTGAATTATTTTTTTGAAAGCAGTTGCTGTTTAACACGATGTTACTATTCCAATGCGGATGTTGGGCGAAGTATGTCCGGTATTTGCACTTTTTTTTTTTTACGGGATTTTATCCAGCCCGCTTTCTTGAAGGAATTAGTTGCAAAGAGAACATAACGTAATATAGTTCTGTTTTGCGTTATGTTAAATTTATATAGCCCTTTAGTCTGAATTATTTATAAACCGTTCATCATTTCTTACCGAATATTTCCTGAATCTGCTTCTACCGTCTTCCAAATTTCAAACTCTGTATTTTGAATTTGCCATTCTTACTTTCTACACCATAGCATACCAACTGGATGTGGCATTCCAATTCGGTCATAATTTCCTCGCGCAGTGAGCAATACATATATTTACGATTACTTTTCTGGTGACCGCAATTAGAGGGACACTTTCGACATCGTTTGGAAATATACTGTGAAGTTCTTGTGAAAAATAAAAAAAAAGAAAAGTTGTTTTTACAATACTGATAAATCGGATCGTTGTGTTATATAGAGGTATTAACCTTTTGGCGCCGGAATTATTTTTTAATTTTAGCACACCCTGTATATAAAACGTGAAGAATACGGGAACCAAATACGTTAGAATTATGAAACAAACTGCATTTTGAAGAGAGAAAAAAAAACGGAGAGTATGTACCACGTTTAAAATATTCAGTGCATATATTTGTTGAATAAATATATAAAATGTAACGTTTAGAGGTTAGCGGTGCGGTACGACCCCTATAGGGGTCGATAGGCGTCAAAGGGTTAAACGTCAGCTGTAGAACATAAGTTTTATGCAAGTGTTATGTTGAACAGTGTCTGGTGTTTGAAGTGTATTTTATGTTCACGACATTGCAAGAGCTGGGTCTGCTGCCATAATCTGATGACTGGTTTTTAGTGTCGTAGGTCATGGTCACATTGCAGATGAAAGCCTGAATCTTTTGGGTGATGGTATGGCACGACAACCAACCATTCTACTACGCTGTATGATTTCGTTCGCCCTCATTGATGTTAAATACCACAGGATCGAAATTCTGCCAGTAATTTGACACTCACTTGCGAGTGCAGACAACTGCCCGAAAGTTTTGCGTGTCCGATGTACCGCAGGCAGTATACGATGTCGAGCATAAAGTACGTTTCTAATGAAGAGACCATTGCCACATACATTTTTTTTCCAAAATTAACACAAAGCCTAACCCTCGCGTCTTTTTAAGGAATTTGGTTTGGATTTTGTGAAAACTTAGGCCCACAACCCTGTGCTTAGGCACTGGGATGAATTCCCTCCAACATAGAGCAAACCAAGAACGACACGACCATTGTGGTAAACAACATTATAGTCGCGAGCTCCTGATGATGGGCATAGTAATGCTCGAAACATGTTGAGCCTATAAGAAGTACAATAAAATATCAAGTGGCATCTAGTTGTTTTTTTTTTTTGATTCTTCAGAAATGGAGTGTGTTTACTGCGCGGTACAAGCCGGATATTTAAATATGATTTCGGTTAATCTTATCTTCAAACGTTTGACGGTGTTATATGTAATTTCATTTTGTTGAAGGTGTCAGGAGTATTTCGCTGTTGTCAACTTACTTACGTAATTCGTTCTTTTTACGGTACCGATCGTCTGATTAGTAACCGTAATTACAATAGCCCTTGGTGCAGTGATTTTGATTCACATCCGTTCAGACAAAACACAAGACACGCTTTGATTAATACCGATGTAGGGTTGCCGGACACTGACATAAAGTTTGATTCCACTCGGTTCAGATACTCGATAACTCTTTTTTTAAAGTTTCCGCAGTTTCATCCAGGTAAAAAATACACACGGTTATCATTGAATTTGCAATAATATTTTAAGAAATATTGTGAAATAAAGGAAAGTTGTGTTCAATTTTTTTTGGGTATATTTTATTGGAACGTCGTTACACAACAATGTGGTGCAATGTTTATATTATGGAACTAACAACTGAGCTACATGTTTCGACCCTACAGGGCCATCATCAGGCTTATAAAATAATGGTATTAACCAAGGTAATGCGGTAATTAATTAATTTTGTAAGCCTGATGATGGCCCTGTAGGGTCGAAACATGTAGCTCAGTTGTTATTGGCATAATGTAAACATTGCACCATGTTGTTGTGTAAGGACGGTCCGATAAAATATACCATTATACGTACACACAACGGGATGGAATAACCGCAATTCAATTTTTTTGTTTGGAATTGTGGAAAGTGAAGTGTTATGTGCGGAATGGACAAAATAAAACTTTTATAAAGATGCATTCTAATATTATTTCAGCTCCTATAGCTGCTGTTTAGCCACTCAAGACATTTCCCTGCCAATACAGTGTACTCGCGGTAAAATGTTTCCACTTTTTTCTCTAATATGAGGTAAAAAAAGGTAAAGCAGTCCCATTACAGACTCAGAGGGGCCCAGAGGGTTCCAGGAAGTTAAGTTTCCCCAATTTCGTGACAACGGCACATGACGGTGTAAGGGTGTCAGCCTTACGCACCGGCCACCTTTATCCCCAGGAAATGCTCCTGGTACTCATTTCTATTAGAGGCTTAGTCGACCCCAGGGCCATAGTGCGATCGGAAGGATTTTATGTCAATGGAAAATCCAATGACACCAGCTGGGATCGAACCAGCGACCTTCCGATTTGTAGCACATACCTAATATGAGGTAGTCTTTATAAATGTAAGTATTAACCCTTTAAACGCCGAGTTAAATCCCATCTGTCATCTTCTGGCATTATTAGCTAACCATATTTTCCACATTAGCGGGTTAAGGGTTAACCCACTTTATAAGTTTAGGTACTTATTCTCTTAATTTTTATTGGCGATTTTCGCTATGTATTATTGTGTGATTTTCGCAGATTAATAATATAAGAATTTCGATATTTTCCAAATGGGTCAATTTGGAAAATTTGCCCTACATACCTTATGGCCTTACGAATTTGTACGAGATGTAAAGTATTATAAAATGTTTCTTTTACTCTTAACGCTGAGTCTGAAGATGATATTTTAAAACCAGAAAATATTGTTGGTAAATATATGTTGTGTTGACTGTACAGCTACTGTAGTTAGTTAATTCTGACACGTGTTATTACATTCATGTAGCGTGCTAAATACCAGAGTGGCTGCTACCATCTTTACGCACATCTTTCTGTTTAGTATTTAGAAAGTAATCGAAACAAAAATAATTTTAAATAAATATTAGTCTTAATAAAGATATATAATAAATTGTTGTAACATTGCTTTTATTTGCCGCATTTTTTTGTAACAGGCACACGTAATTGCTGCGTATCTAAGTATTATGTAGATGTGTATGATGTGTTTTTTGTGCAATGAGATATTTAATTTACAGTGTATGTTATCGCAAAGCGAAATGTGAATTTGTGTGATGTTTATTGGCAACACATGTGGCAGAGAACTGCGTACGAAAGGATGTAGGACAACGGAGCAACACCAATTTATCTTCCGTATTCGTCACATGTATATACAGTACTGTTCTAAATATAAGAATCCAACAGCGCCTGTCCGGACATATCTCAACAGTACGAGTTTTACGGCTGTTCTTGTTAAAAACAGGGCTCTATAAAGTTTTACAATGAGTGTAGGGTGGCAGGTTTCCCCCAGAAATATTTGTTTCGAAATCTGTTCATTATACAGACGTCCGGTTTGCACATTTACAAAGGCAAACTCGCACAGAGTTTTTTTTCCTTACTACTAGCCACTTAAGCAGATTTCAGTGCGGGCACCTCTGGTAACACGATTAAGGTTCAGATAATATTCGGCCTCTGCCCACGTCTTCCGAAGCAATTTGTGGGATCTCCTTTACGAGGGATATACACTACTGAAGATTGTTATTGTTACCTGGTAGACGAGGTTATTCACAGAATCCCACAGAAAAAAAAAAGTCATTGGAGTCCGGTGACCGTGGAGGCCAGGCAGTTGGCACCCTGCCGATCCACCCACCAGCCTTCGTGTGGTTAAGGTAATCCCCATTTCGTCGACCAGGTCAAACACAGCGATCTTCGGCAGCTGCAAGCCCGCACAAGGGACGCGGCGACTGCGATAACCTACGACATGCTTCAAAAACACGTAGACAGAGGTCGAATATCGTCTGGATATTTGTTGTGCCGCCAAACATGCCTATATTGAAGTCTAGCAAGGCGGTTCACAATCAAGGGGGGGAAAAAAAACTTTGCGAGTTTTGCTTTGTAACGCTGCAGATTTTTAAATATGAATTTATGTTTTTGGATGCCTATCATCTGGACGCTCTGTATATCATTGTGGTAGAATTAGTATACGAACGGTGTTACCTGTGTGACATTTCTTGAAAACAAATTAGAAATGCAGGTGGCTCATCTTTCGTAGACCCGAGTGTTCTCCCCGTGTATTCCTCAGTCACTACAGGAAGGTACTTTTGATAGTGGTCTCAGATCACTTTCTCTTTCTCTCTTTTTTTTTTGCGTCTCTCACAATTCGTCATTCATGATTATCGTTTCCTTCCCACGTGATAAATGCTAATTGTACAATCGACCAAGAAAGAGTTCTTAGAATACTTTAAAGTAAATTGAGGAAGTATCGGTGGAGGCACCTTTCGTATGTAAACTGACACTTTGACATTTTTTTGTCTACATACCCAATAAATGTGATGGTACTAATATGTTGATACATTTATCTTTGTCGTAATCTATTAAATTATTCAAGTACAAAAGATGTTTACAAGACGGCTTATCTATAGGACATCTTGCGTTTGTTGGCAGTGGAGTCTCTTGGGAAATTAAAGTACGAGAGATTTTCCATAGATATATCCAGGAAGAAAATAAACGGAATTGTCTTGGGAACTTTTGGGAAATGAAAGTACAAAAAATTTTCCAGGAAGGAAATAAACTAAAATAATTTTTTGGACAATTTTGAGAAATTCAAGTACGATAAAAGTTTCCATAGCTACGTCCAGGAAGAAAATAAACGAAATTGTCTTGGGCACTTTTGGGAAATGAAAGTACGAAAAATTTTCCAGGAAGGAAATAAACGAAATTAATTTTCATGTACACTTTTGGGAAATGAAAGTACGAAAAATTTTCCAGGAAGGAAATAAACGAAATTAATTTTCTTGGACACTTATGGGAAATTAAAGTACAAAAAATTTTCCATAGCTACGTCAAGGAAGAAAATAAACGAAATTGTCTTGGGCGCTTTCGCACAATATATATAAAGAGATGGCTGTAGAATCTGTAGAATAAATCATTCATGTGTTCAACAGCACGTTTATACTTCTAATTTTTGTCAATGTTCAGATAGTAATTACAGTCTGGGTGGCGTAGTTACTACAGCGACTGGAATGCGGGCTTGTCGACAGAGAATCGATCCACGGATATTTATGCTCTTCTGCCCAGGCCTACTCTGGAGCCCACCTAGCTTGCTGTTAAATGGACACCGTCCACTTGTGCCCGGAGGTAAAGCCACAGGGGTCATTCTAACCCCTCACCTCCGTCTAGTGCCAATGTTAAGAATAAGAGCTGTAATTCCACTCCACCTCAAGTCTGGATGGAAGGATAATATTAAAATTGATATTAAATAAGATAGGGACGATGTGGACTGGAATCATCTGGCTATGGGTGTGGGCTTTTGTGAACACCAAAATGAACATTCGGGTTCCATAAACGCAGGTAGTTTATTGACCGAGATTTATTACTTTTCTAAGAAGGATTGTGTGTCACAGAATTAGTTGCGTGTAATATTTATACATCTGGTTTGATCTGCCTGCGATAACTATCACGATTGAAGTTACAGTACGTGCTGAATTTGGATGGTGATCAGTTGCTGCCTTTTGTGAACAGGGTAATGTGCCCGAAGGATTTCATAGAATTCGGGAAATTTCTGGACTGATTGAGGAAATGTTATCTTTTCGATAAGGACGGCATTGCGTAGAGTCAATTCAGACACGAGATGATAAAAGACCAACAACGCTTCATACCATCTGTGCTGGTTACTCGCGCTTCTATAGGCTAATCGGTTGTTTTTATCGTCCGCATTGACTCGTACTACACCAAGAAAAGAAAACAGAATAAAGCCATCTAACCATGAAAGCCCACAAATACAGCATTTGATCGCAATGAACTGTGCAACCACGCTGTAAAGACTTCCGGGTTTAAAAATACGGCCTTCTTCTTTTTTACTTCGACGTTAACTGTAAATTTACACCCACGTTGCATGTGGTTTACGTACTAAATTTGCGGCGAGTGCAGGCTTCATTATTTTGGGAACGTTTACCACTTTCTCTGAATATGTGGGCGTGTTTCGCTTGCTGTTGGGGGCTCTGTGGCGAAGAATCGACTAGTTTTACTCAACTCTCTAATGCCCAGTGGTTACTATATTTACCACCGCGTTTGTCGAAACATTTTATGTTCTGCCCACACAGTGTATTTATTAACGTCTTTTATGTGCCTCTCAGAGCAAACAGCTATAATTTTCGTATGCAGTGGTAACTGATTGAATTTTATAACTAAAATGGAGTGTATGTGATGTTTATTGGACCGTGTATCGTGGTGATAACTAAAGAATAAAAAAACCAACTAGATGCCACTTGAAATTTAATTGTACTTCTTATAGGTTCAACATGTTTCGAGCATTACTATGCTCATCATCAGGAGCTCGCGACTATGATGTTGTTTACCACACTGGTCGTGTCGTTCTTGGTTTGCTGTATGTTGGAGGTGAGGTTTAGTTAGGATGGAGTGGTGTCTGGGTTGCAGGCTCAAACTCGAGCTTGAGCCTGCAACCCGGACACTACTCCAGCCTAACTAAACCTCACCTCCAACATACAGCAAACCAAGAACGACACGACCAGTGTGGTAAACAACATCATAGTCGCGAGCACCTGATGATGGGCATAGTAATGCTCGAAAAGTGTTGAGCCTATAAGAAGTACGATAAAATATTAAGTGGCATATAGTTGGTTTTTGGATTCTTCAGAAATGGTGTGTGTTTACTGCGCGGTACAAGTCGGATATTTAAATATGATTTCGGTTAATCTTATCTTCAAACGTTTGACGGTGCTATATGTAAATTCATTTTGTTGAAGGTGTCAGGAGAGTTTGGCTAATGTCAACTTGGAGATTAACTTTATGATAAAACGTTCCTATTTTCGGCAGCTGGTAACCAGCATCACAGGCCTGATATGTTGAACCAGGTAAATGCAGATCACAAAATTCAGTGTTTTTCGTAGATTCGTTTTTTTTTGTTGTAATTTTATTTTCATAACAACGCTTGGATCTCCAAAATGTTATCTTTCCGTAACTCATAATACATGTTAAGAAAAAAACCTGTGTGGATCGCTTGTTTCCGTCATGTGTGCTGCATGCTACGTAGGAGTAGATTTCACTAATTTAATAACCAAAAACAAAGTGAGGCGTGAAAATCATGAATCTTCTTAATAAGTGTAATTTTCTCCATTCTTTTTTTTACCTTCATCTTCTTAGTATTTCAGTCAAAATTTGGATGAAATATGGACAGGACTAAGGCAATAGTAACCAACTATATTCTTCCTCGAAGTCCCCACGTCGCTGTAATTTCATGAATATCCTATGAAGATTATTCTCTAGTCCGTAAGAATATTAGTTGAAGTTAATGGCTATGGTAATGTTTGCACTGTATTCATTACCAGATCTGGGGATATGTAGCATTAAAGGAGGTGTACTTAATATATATAGAACTATAATTTTGCCGGTTGTTTTGTATGGGTGTGAAACTTGTTCGCTGACATTGAGAGAAGAAAGGAAGCTGAGGGTATTTGAGAACATGGTGTTGAGGAGAATATTTGGACGGAGGAGGGACGAGGTAACGGGGGAGTGGAGGAGACTGCATAACGAGGAGCTAAATGATGTGTACTCCTGACCCAATGTTGTGCGGGTGAAAAAATCGAGAAGAATGAGATGGGTTGGGCATGTGGCGCGTATGGGTGAGGAGAGGGGGGTTTATAGGGTCTTGGTGGGGAAACCGGAGGGAAGGAACCGCTGGGTAGACCTAGGCGTAGATAGGTGGATAATATTAGGATGGATCTGCAGGAGGTGGGATGTGGGTATATGGACTGAATTGGGCTGGCCCAGGTTAGGGACGTGTGGCGGAGGCTTGTGAGTGCGGTAATGAACCTTCGGGTTCCGTAAAATGCGGGGAATTTCTTGACTAGCTGCAAACCAGTTAGCTTCTCAAGAAGGACTCTGCAACATGGAGTAAGTAAGTAAGTGAGTAAGTAATGGGACATTTTTGATCTGGCGTCGGGACGCGACTGACGGACTTCGGCGGGCTACCGTGCTTGTGCTCATGCACTCTACCTAATACTGACCAGAGATTATAGACCACACCCTTCGCTGATCGGTTCGAGAAGTTGCATCATCCGAAAGGCGAAATGATTGGAGATTGAGTGTTCTCGTGTGTACCCACATACCCTCGTATCCAGTTGTTACCAGAGGCCCTGTCTCCGCGAACCAAAACAGCTTGCCCTTGTACCTCATGTCTCAGCCGGTGTTAAGATGGAGTGTAGCTGTACCTCCACGCCCCTGTACCACTTCATGGCATGATGCCTAATTTAGCACAGGGACCATTTTATTAACATGACCGTCTTTGGGCGTAACTAATTCGATATAATTGTTTTGTTTTGTTTTTTGTGCTGTAATTTTGTTTGTTGTCTCTTACATCGTGTTTTTAAATTTGGTATTAGCCTGTTGAGTGAGGGTGTAAATAAGTAAATAAAGAAATAAATAAACGGTAAAGGGATAAGTAAACAAACAACACTACTATTCGTAAGTAGACAAATAAATAAGGTAAATAAGTAAGAAAGTTACAAATTCAAACTTAATCCCTAAAGTAACTTAACCTAAGCCAGCATAACCTATCGTAGTAAATAAATAGGTAAATAAATAAATAAACAATAAATAAATAAATAAATATATAAATAAATGAACAGGTATACAGCAAAGAAGCAAAGGAACCGACACATATAATATGTATGTAATGAAGTTCACTGCATCGGCATATTTGAGACCCCTGCCACGTGGTGATCTTAACACATCTGCGGAAGACCTTCTGGCAACAAGCAGTATATTTCGGATCAAATTATTGTTTCTTTTTCGCCACGGTCATGAAAGTTCTATTACATGTTGCCAGCAAGTGGGCTACTGCTAGAAATAGGCTCCGCATAAAAATGTTTGTGTTTGTGTGGATTCCCTTTTTGTTTTGTAATATGAATCAGTCGACTGTACTGGTAAATGAAGTTTTTTTTTTGTTTATGAAACAATGCACGAAGCCGAAACATGTAGTTAATTACTGAAAATGAAACGGAATTCGTTTCCTAGTAAAGTTGTTTCCGCTCAGCGAAAAAGTTCTTTCGTTCCATGCTAATGAAGAATTATAATGAACTTTACGTTAGGCAGCTCCTCACGGTAAGCAGTACAGTTGATATGCATTGTCATTAAATTGAATTATTGTACTAGGAATGTCATACTGTCGATAGATAGATGGTTAGATAAACAGATAGGTAGATAGACAAATGGATAGATGGATAAATGCATGGATAGATAGATTGATGGATAGATGATAGGTAGACAGATGGAGAGATAGATGGATGGATAGATAGATACATAGATGGATAGATAAATAGATAAACAGATAGATAATGGATAGACGGATAGATACTTAGATGGATAGATTGATGGATAGACGATAGGTAGACAGATGGAGAGATGGATGGAAAGATAGAGACATAGATGGATAGATGGATGGATAAATAGATAAACAGATAGGTAGATAGATAAATGGATAGATACTTAGATGGGTATAAAGATTGATGGTTAGATGATAGGTAGACAGATGGAGAGATAGATGGGTAGATAGATATATAGATACATAGATGGATAGATGGATAGATAGATAGATAGATGGATAGATGGATAGATAGATGGGTAGACTGATAGATAAATAGATAAACAGATAGGTAGATGGATAAATGGATAGATGGATAGATACTTAGATGGATAGATAGACTGATGGATGGATGATAGACAGATGAAGAGATAGATGGATGGATAGATTGATAGACAGACGGACAAATAAATAAGCAATTAAATAGAACTGAATTATTGACCGGCTTGCGTGGACGAGACGGTTCGGGGAACAAAATAAAAAAAAAACTCGACCGGTTTAGCCAATATTGCGAAATAATTTTGTTATATAGTGTAACAGCTGCGGGGGTTATGTCGGCGGTGACAGACGAGAGACGGATCGAGAGAAGACAGGGACGTTTATGGAGGGTTCCTTGACCCGCATAAAATGTGAGGGCATTGTACCCTTTAGATGGTAGGGAGAAACGTGGGGAAGAGGATGCGGGCCTTCTTCGGAATGCTGCCTTCATGAACAGAATTATTAACTAGACGCTGCGGACCAGTGCTGCTACGTTGCGAGCAAACTGAAGTATCCACAGCTCTTAAATTGTCTCTCAGTGCATTTGGTCAAATTATCATTCTGCCTGAGCAACACCATTCTGGATATGTAGCGGATGTGGTTGCAAATTCGTAGCTTCGGTTCTAGTGCAATGGATCGTCTGGTTTTGAGTGTACGGCATTTACAGAATTACGTTTCTGAGTTTTTTTTTTTTGACTTAATGTTTGGACTAATAAATACTGGTTGTATTTTGTCATAAGAAAATAAAATTAAACACACATTTGGCTTTGATGTTAGTACGACCGTGCATCACTGATAAAGTAATGAAAAGAACCAACTAGATGCAACAATAACAATTTATTGATGATTTCAATCAGCTCAACATGTTTCGGGCGACAGCAGGCAACATCGTCGGTGCATTATACCACAAGCTGTAAACACAGTCTAGTGCTCCTGAGGATGGGCGAAATTATCGCCCGAAACATGTTGAGCTGATTGAAA
>Ga0123355_10016273_pt1 | contig 11713 bp, 8 predicted proteins | sample TergutEmb28metaG_3_FD_89872 | JGI IMG/M metagenome (GOLD analysis project Ga0123355, IMG submission 89872) | Embiratermes neotenicus P1 segment gut microbial communities from Petit-Saut dam, French Guiana - Emb289 P1 | ecosystem: Host-associated > Arthropoda: Insects > Digestive system > Gut ...
ATACATACATACATACATACATACATACATACATACATACATACATACATACATACATACATACATACATACATACATACATACATACATACATACATACATACATACATACATACATGGAGGTATAATTGTGTCACACAGACATTAGGATGTGCAGTAAGTCATAAATATACAGAATATGCAAAATTTACAGTTTAAAAATACATGAAACATTTTATAAAAAACAGTTTTTTGGATTGTCCTTACACATAATAACTCATCGATAGAGTTAAAGGAGTGGGTAGGTATTTTTCTTAATGCTGCTTTAAATGGTTGCTTATCATGCATAAGGACTCTCCGACTACATGGTAAGTCAATGATAAATCGTTAAATAATATGTCTAAAAGGACTGTGTTTGTTCAAAAGTTAGCTACATATCACAGTGACATTTGACCATCCTCAAACTATGATATGATGTGTGAAAGAAGGTAATATGTAATACATATAAACTGGTCTTTCTGATTGTTCTCTGTGGGATCCCACAGCGTTGTTTCAAAGATACAATTGTAAAGTTATATATGTCAGTAGTAGCTGATTGACAGTTAGAGAGGATTCTGTGTTTTCTAGACAGATGTATCTTTTGGCATTAAATTGCTTAAAGTTAGTTGGTAAAATTGCTGAATAAATGTTATTAGATAATTGTATTTTTAAATTCTTGTTGTCATTTGTAAATAACTTAGAGTCAAAGGCAACAACAAAGTCTTGTATGACAATCAGATATTTTTGTATACATATCGTGGTGAATGCGGGGGTGTTGATAACTCAGAAGTTTGTAAATACATCAAATATTGTAAATTATAATGAAGTGAAACTGAAATTAAGGTGAGTATTTTTACATTGAGGTATGCAGCAGAATTTATTATTAATGTATGAATCCCTTTGAAATCATACCACTACAGACCACAAGGAAAGAGAACAACTGGAAGACCGAAAAAGCGTTGGCGTGAGCACCTGTAACTCTGGAGACGGAACAGATCAAAGGGTCCAAGCCTTGATGTTTATGATGATGATGATGATGATGATGATGTATGAATAGTTTAGTAATTAATTTAGTGTAGTCACCAGCTGCTGACTGTGTTTGGTGAAGATCCATTCTGATGTCCTCCCATAGATGCTTGGTGGCTAGGACAGCATAGTCAGTAGTGACTGGGCTATAGGCTATTTGTTCTGAGGAGATGGAAAAATTATGCTTCATATTTAAAGCAAATTTTAGGGACTAAATTTTTCATTGAATAGTTATCCATTTTTATGAGATCTCAAGGTGTCATGAATTATGCAACATAAACCTGCACTGTAGTAGTAGTTTTGGGGATTTAAAGGTGTGAAAATGGTGGGATTATGAGATAAAGTTGCCAGTGTGTGATGGATGTACTGTCATTGTATTTGCAAAAGAATGAAGTGTTGTACTGAGAAATGCATTGTCAATACTGTGGTTTATTGGGAAAATGTGAAGCAATGGCCATGTATGTCGAATATTTAGTGTGTGTTGTTGGGAGAACACATTGAAAAGCAGTTTATTGTAACAATTTCTTTAACTCCTTGTTGCATGGAGAAAATGAGTTAATTGCATCAAATTAATTCTGTTGTGTTTCTGGAATGTTCAGTACCAAACATTTTAATATTCCATCCAACACAACTACTTGTCTTCTATTTAAGAACAGCTACATGTTTCAGTTTTAACAGATCGTGATCAGATCATCAACACAATATCTAAAAATAAGGTGAAAATTTATAACATTATAGATTTACTATGTATAATTATTGTTGTGTATGGTTCATCCATATATGTTGCATATTTCACCTTGTTTTTAAAAGTCACATTGATGGCCTGTCTGTTAAAACCAAAACACATAGCTTGCTCTTAAATAAAAGACATGTAGTAGTGTTGGATGGAATATTAACACTTTGAGTTCCAGCCCTTTAGCATTTTGTTGTGTCCAGAGACCCGAACATTTTCAACATATTTATCCTTCCAACCCAAACTCAAGTTCAGACCATGAACGTTGTAATACACACACGAATATATAAACCTCCTGAACTGTGTTCAGGTGTGGACCATGCAGGAAGTTGGGAGGGCTGGAGCCTCACTCCTGCTTGGGCTTCAGAGTGTTAAAATATTTGTTACTGAAAATGAGTTCCACAAACAGTGTGCATGTGGGATGATTGTCTGGGTCAAGTTCTGTGTTTTTCTTATGGTGTCATTGTCTAGTTCCACTTTGGCTTGCTTTAGTATGGAACCGCACAAATGATACCCAACGGTCTGTGCTTACAGTCACTAATCAGACCATTTAGAATGGCAACAGGTAGTGCTATCCCAGTCTGTTGAGAGGCAGGGTCCATATCTTTTTGAGGGATGTAATGTAGTTAATGTTATGTGTTATTTACTGTGCTTGAGGAAGGTGCTGTCAGTGGTATCGTTCAGCTTGCGGAGGTACATTACATGCAAGAAACATATTGCATATTGCACATGGAATTTAGCTGGTTAAGGACAAAACAATGTAGTCTGAGTGCTTTGTTTTGGGTCATCTGCAATGAATTGATTATTATTAGTATACAATCAATCGTTTAACATACCCCAAAAAATGGAGTTACACAGGTCTGGCAAACTTTGATGCTACACTCAGTAACACTCCAAAAGGTGCATGGAATCTAATTTAAAATTGTACCATTATTTTATGGTGTCTCATCATTTCTGTGGCTTCACTTTGTGCTGTACGGTTTTTAATTCTGTAAAAGTTTAATGGTAGCCATATTGTGTGCTGTTCCATGTGTCATGGACTTCGGATATGTAAGAAGTAACATCTGTTACTTGTTTTATTATAATTGTTCACAAACTGAAGAAGAATCCCACAATACATACCTAAATCTAGAATTAATGTTATTTATTTTTTAAAAAGTAACACCATCATCTATAGGAGGGTTCCATAACTTGACACACAAACATCCTGCAACTTTCTGCTGTTTGTATTGTGTATGTACACATTCAGTAAGTTAACACCTCAGTGTTATGTAGTGCAGGCTTGAGGTTAGGAGTGAGAATTAGTATATTAAAGGAAAGTTTGTAATGTTCCAGGAATTCCAAACAACATCAGCTCCGACAGTGGCTGAGTACTGGTACCTTACTGGCAAGGACTGTGGCCATGACCTATGAGAATACTGCCAGGCTAGTGCAGCTGTTGGCAACTGCAGCCACAAACTTAGTGCACAACAAACATTTTGAGTCACTGCTATTTAATAAAGGCAATACATTGAACTTGGTGTTTGTACATAACCTTCACACAAGAGTATTATGCTGGCTTGTATGTGGTCATGCACACTGCATTAGACTGTGTTAAAACCTGGCCGAAATCATTTTCTGAGTAATGGAAATGATTTTATTGGGTGAAATAATTGATTGTGGCTTCGTATTGAGTGAATGTGCATTGTTTTATCATAATAATTAAGCACAGTAAATAAATCAACCAAGTGGGAAGCATACTTCTATGCCCTTCTCATCTCTTCTGTTAATAATGATGCAGTTAGTTGGACTGGAACTTTCAAATTTAGGAACAAATGGCCATCACTCTCTCTGCCATAGAACGTTGGTTTCTACTCACTATATTCAGTGTTACCATCAAAACCCATTTAGAAGCCAAGATAATCATTCTAATATTTTTTCCAGAAACCTTGTTGAGAACAATTTCACGCACTTTTACTATGCATGGAGTTGTGTGGTGAGGAGGTTCCAGCTGCTGTACTTGGGTCAGAAAATCAGTAACTGTGAATAACACCTTTGTATAAAAACAACCCTTTCCCTGCTGTTGGGATACGTGTCAGCATCTTTTACTTCACTCTCAACCTTGCCAATTGATCTTGATGCTTACAAAATTTTGTTTTCACAAAGAGTGACACTGCATCATCACTTGTAAAAGGTGTGTTGTATAGCTTACCTTTCCATGCATGTTGATTTTCAAGGCTCTCATTGGATCTTTCATCCTTCTCTCACTAGCTATGCTTCATCCTGTTCTGTGGCCAAATCACAAACGCTTTTGGGCTGTGTATGGCAATTCTGGAGCAGAAATATCCTTCACTTGGCTTGTGTCTGTCACTACTGCATTGAAATGGCATTTTTAGGCAACCAAAATGTGCAGTTATTTAAAGTATGTGAACTTATGATGGTAGGATAAGTTCCTGAATTAACTGTTTGGAGCACACAACTAAAAACCTGTCTCATGTCCTTTTCTTTTATCCCATGTGCAAAACATCTTATTGCAGTAACTGTACAGCATCTGTCTTCTTCTTCTGAGAAGGTTCTGAGAAGTACTACAGATGCCCTCAGCATTTCAGAAACAGTCTCACATTTTGCTGAATCTTTGAACTGTTGTCTCCTTGAGATAGCTGTAGTATCTCAAAAAGATCTTTTCTGATCAGCATTTTTCTCCATATTAGCCTACAAAGAAAGACATTTATCTTCTAGATAATCATATTTTATCTCTCACATCTACATGAGCCTTATATACTCATTGTACAAGGTAAAATAAAAGTCACCCTAGAACAGACCATGAAAGTCCAGAGAGGGGGTAGAAGTATAGCTCTACTCTTTCTTTAACATCAGTGCTATATGTGGGTGGGTGAGTGGTCAATGCCACACCACAGTTGCTTTATCCCTAGGAAAGAGACTGGGTATCCACTGTATAGGAGTCTGGGTGGGCCACAGAGCTGGTGTGAATGAATGCAGATGGGGGAATGAGATGTCCCCCCATTTAGATTCGATCCCCAGACCATCGAACCCATAGCGAGTCAATACTCATCAGTGCTCGATGAAGACGTGTAGTTACATCGTTGTGTTTAATGCAGTGCAATGTGACTGTCTCACTGTATCAGACTGAACTGCAGTAAAACTGGAAGAGGCAAGAACGGGCAGCAGATTCTTATGACATTCTGTTGTCTGCTTGTCATAGTATCTAGTGCTATAAAATTCAAAACAGAAGTTAGTGCATTAATTTTGTAACCCATATGAAATATTGCTATATTGCAGATTCCTTCATTTTTCACACTCTCGTAGAAATCTTCACATAAGGAAATGGATAAGTGACAGTTGTTAAAAGTTCAGTATTTAGATGGAAAGTACTTACTCCAGTCTATTATTTGAGATATGAGACAACTTTATGTTCCACGCATTGTTGTCAAAATGAAAGCACATGTAACACCATGCAATGTTGTCACATTTCCTGCACAAGCCAGCATTTGACTGCACCCCAACTTCTAGCAGTCGCTGACAAACACAGGCCTGCCTGAATATGTTTCAACTTGCACTGTATGAAAGACAGGACATCCATTTTTCAAATGCATTACAGTGCAATATAACTATTGACTGGTGGTCACGTGTTGATGCATTCTGGCCTACTGTGGGGTGGCACAAAAGTGTGTATGTGTGTAAGAGAGGCAGACATCAAGGGTATTTATATCCTTTATATCATTTGTATGGGCACTGAAAGCCTTTACAGTAGCAGCTTTTTTGATTGTATGCTGGGAAATTGACCTCTCTTGGAAATTTGGGGTGAGAGCATGAGAATATGGAACTTCAGATCCAACAGCTCCAAGGAAGTTTCGCCTGCCACTACAAGCAGTGCAAATTAGGGTCCATTAGAAATTCACTGCCTCTTGAATTTAGAACATTATAGCTGGTAAAAATTTTAGTTGTTAAGTTGTGTTGGAGTGCTTGAAACCTAGCTGTTTGGCAGAATGTATGTCACTTTGCACAGCAAATACACAATCACACTATGAACATTTTTATATGTTCATAGTGTGATCATGTATTCCACCAATGTATGCGAAAGAGGTATGTTTAAAATAGGACGTGTGCATGTTGCAATGTATTTGTGCTGTGTACATTTCATTACAGAGATTGAAATATTGACTCTCTCAGTACCAGCCTAGAGATAATGAACAATGTTCTTATTATTCAAGAAATGTATGGTATTATGTTGTCACTTGTGATACAAAGCTAACCCTACAGCAAGAGTCCTTCAGTATAACAGGCCTCAATCCACTTATATTCAAGGAAAGCCAAGACATCTGTCAGCAGTTTACAATAGTAACCAGATTACTTTCTAGCTGAGTTCCCTAATATCATGCATAGCTGTCTTAGGTGCAATGTGGTCAGTGCTGGGCTTAGCTCAGAGTGTAATTGTAACTGTTTGTTGACAGTGCTGGCAGTTGCAGTGTGACATGGGTGTTGTCAGATTCAGATGCTATGGCACAGAGCATCACAGACGTCTTATACGTGGCTTTCATGTGCAACAGTCCTGGCTTGTGGTTCATCCTGGTCAGGACCAAGTGCTAGCTAGAAGCCTCCACGAGTCCAGACTGATTGCAGGCCATGACCTCCAGCAAGCCTGGACAGACCGCGATCCCAGACTGACCTTGCAATCTGACTTGCTACGGACTGGATGGTCCAGGTATCAAATCCCAGCCTCCTGTACAATGGGAACCACTAGTTCAAGTATAGAGGTAAGACCTGTATGTTTAGCCCATCTTCAGGGAATACATGGTACACAAAGGTCATATGTATAGTTAAAATATATCATCATTGGTAAATGGTAGAATACAAACTGAAGACTGCAGCATATGTATATACAAATACAGACACCATTATAGGTCAAATATATACATTATTATATAGAATTTTATGGTGTGTTATATGCTGTAATTTGTATTTTTGCATTTATGAATGACATTGTTATATTTTAAATTTATATACAACCGTGTATGTGATGTACATACTTAAGATGGTCACAATGGTGGTGAAAACATGTAGGAGTTACCTCTGTATTTGAACTAGTGCAGTAAGTTGCAAAACATTTAGTTACATATGTGTATTGCATGAAAGATATATAATATTAAATTTCTTACATATATTGCTGTTTATTTTCGGGGCCAAGTAATGTTGGTGAAGAAGCTGAAGTCTTCCGGAGCACCTGAAGATTTCTGCTGTATGACTGTAGTCAAGATTTGACTGATGCCATAAGGTACTTGGAGGACATGTTTTTGGTAATAAAAGTAAAATAATAACATTGAATTTATATACGCAATAAGGAATACATTGGCAACAAAGTTCATCTTGTAATGAGGTACTGTGTGCATAGCGCAAATTCTTTAACATACTTTTAAGTAGATTAAGAGATGTTCCAGTTGTGAGGTTCTCACAGCAATGTTGCTGAAGATTCACATCCGTCAAATATGACACTGTGTCTTTGGTTCAGTAATTCCTTACATTTTTAAGTGTCTTCATTTCCAGTAATCTTCATGGATTGCTTGGCCCTGAAGATGACGGCATTTTGTTGTGTGTGATGTGCTGAAAAAGTTAATCTACCTAATGGGACAAGGACCTCATGCACTGTGGACTGAACATGTACGAAGCAAGTTAAACATGTGATGCTAGATGTTCCATCCATTACAGCCGTGTTCATATGACCCTGTACAGCAACAATGTCCCAGATATTTCAATATTTGAAATAACATTATTCTTCTGCTATCATCACCTAACCTGGAAATTATTGCAAACTTGCAATCATAGTAATATTATTCTAACAGGACAACGCAATGCACGTAAGGCTTTATGTCAGCATGCTCATTGTATCAGCTCAGTGGCTGTGGGAGTGCATCTGTAATTGTGACATTGGTAATAGGGGGGCACAAGGGAAAAATCTTGTTCAGTACTAAGATTTGAAAGCCTGTAGTTAGTTTATTTGATAACCAGTCTCAATACTTGATGAAAGTCAGGACCTGTCAGGATAAGGAAACAAAATTGCCTTGGGTAGAGCAGACACTAAGAAGAAGGGAATTTAAAAAGAAGCAAAATTGCTTACCTTTCCAGCCATCACTGTCGCTAAGACAGCAGGTTTCTGTACACAAAGGAGAGTGTTTCAGAAGACAGATTGGAACTTCTTTGAGGGTAACATGGGTCAATATATCATTAGTTGAATGCTGGTGGATTGTTCTGGGATTGGTTTGCCAGTGTAAAATTCAAAGTGTTGTCTTAATGCTTTAGTTGTTAAGTATCTGCTGTATAACTGGTGTGGTTCTTGACTATCTGCCAGGCACCAGTAAAACAGTTGCCAATCATACTGCCAAAGTAAGAGGAAAGAAATGTTACATGGGTGAGATATATTCTTGAGACATTAACGTAAATGTGTGACACGTACTACTCTATTAGTCTGTCCATTATTACATTTCCAGTTATGTTTTTATGTTCCAGTCTTGTTACACAGTGCCTGACAGCATTAGCTGCTGATATAAATATGTAATGAAAATCATGAAGGTTGCTATTAATTCTGAAACATTCAAATTGTGTTGTTCTACCAGAAATCTGGTTGAACACAAATGACATTTCAGTGTGAGGTTGCCTACTCAGTGCTGTATACTCTCCGAAGTGACTTAAATAGAGTCTGTCACTGTCAAATGCTGACAAACATAAACACTGAAAATTTGAACAAAATCTGTCAGACGGTTGTACGTTACTAACAGAAGTGGCACCATGTATTTTGGTTGATGAGTACCAACAGTTCTGGGGAATGTTCTTTCTCCATCTTGAGGGTAGAATGCTGAATGTGGAGACGGTATGTTTCTCCAAAATGTCTACTGTCTGAACTGCAGTGTCATTGAACTTCATAGTTTATGCTTGGAGGACATCAGATCTCGTTGTTATTTTGTTATTGACAGTTGGTACTTGCAGGCAGTTACACTGCCATCTGGGTGTGAATTTGTGATGTACTTGAGACATATAGAGTGTCTGGAGGAAATGATGGCGGTAAAAGTGAAGTTTGCCCAATAACATGTCACGAAGGCACAGACAGAGAGTAAAGGTATAGCTCTACTCTTCCTTGAACCTTGGTGCCAGATAGGGGTGGATGGTCACTGCAATGTCTTGGCCACTTTACACCAGGGAAGACCCGGTACACCTTGTATCACATGGTGGGTAGGCCCGAGGGCTGTTCTGGGCAGTGTGAAAAAACTTGCCCCTCACCGGGATTCGGACCCCGGACTATCCAGCCGGTAGCTAGTCATTGTAAATGATGGAGGTGTAAAGTAAAGTGATCCCATTACAGGCCCAGTTTGGCCCAGAGGGTGGGTAGTGGTATAGCTCTGCTCTTCCATGACTGCAGCACAAGAAAAGGGTGAGTGGTCAACAGCACGCCTCGGCTGCACTTTACCCCCGGGAAAGACCCGGTACCCATTTTACAGGAGGCTGGGTGGGCCCCAGGGCCAGTCTGGACGGACGGAAAATCTCGTCCCCACCGGGATTCGATCCTGGACCGTCCAGCCCATAGTCAGTCGCTATACCGACTGAGCTACCGGGCCCACAATGATGGAGGTACTACAGTATAATTAGACTAAATACTTTGCATTGAAGTTGAGCAGCTTTTGTATGATTGCTCTATGATAAATGCCATCCCACTGACTGATGCTGTTACAAATCCAGTGACTATAACCTGTTAAGAGATAGTCTGAGTTCCAACTCCAAAAATATAATGCAGTTTAAAATGAAAGCCTGTTTCTGTTGTTTTCTTGTTTGTCTGTTACATCTTACTCTTTTGGAAGTGGGGTGAATGTTGTTAATCATTTGTTTTCCTTAAAGTTTATGCTTAGTTGTAGCTTTCTAAAGTACCTGATGACCCTCAGTTTGCTACCGCACATGCAACATGCACCCTGTAAGTGAGATTTGAGGTTCTCACAGTGCTGCTATGAAGACTACTTGCTGTATGCTGGGATGTGATATCATGTATGTTAGAGTAGTTTGTGGGACTGAGCAGGCAGGTGTCTACAAAATTGTGATGTACCTGAAAGATGATATCCTGTATGTTGCCTGTAGGTTTTCAAGTGTCTATGTTGTGTTTTGCATAGCAAAGTTGAGAGTTGCTTCATCTTATGGGTACATTTTGTATGACAGTTTTGGCATGGCATCACTGAAGAAGGCACTCTTCTGATTAACATTGCTACCAACATCAATTTCAGGCTCAGTGAACTGCTTCCAGGAAGGCACTACACCCTCTGTAGAGAGGTGACTGACTGCAGACGAGGAACTTACCCAACTGCTCCCATTACTGCACTGTGACCAGTCACTATAGCAAAGAGGAATTGTCGAATATGATGGTGCTATACACTTTGAATATTATTTATGAGTGTAATGAAATCTGTTGCACAGTGAAGAATTTTATAATCTTTATTTAGAGAGTTGGGGAAGAAATCACTGATGCAGTTCATGAAGCATGTGGTCATGTTCTGAGCAAGGCTGGACAATGTAGATGGTCCCTTGTCATGCTCTGAATCACCTACACATAAGGCAGCAACTGTGTGATGGGGCTGTATGATGCACCTAGAAAGTTTCTCCACGTGGCCACATTAATGGCACTCCAGCTGTGAACAAGCCCTGTACCAGATGTGTGTCCCATTTCAGGTGATAATTATATGTTCAGAAACTGAAAGTTATTCATTAGGAGGTGAGTTCACAGTTAAAGTTCCCAAAATGCATGTGTTAGCTTCAGCATGTGTCCCCATGTGACAGCTTGAGAACTGCTGAATGAATTTCATTGAATTTGTTCCACATAGTGTTGTCACATTCTAATTTGGGTTAAAATTTGACAAAAGTAATGAGCACTTTGTGTTACAGCCTATGTAAGTCTAATGTAATCACAGTAGTTTGGAAAGGTGACAGAAGAGACTCTAAAAATTACAGAGGAATTAGTATTCTTAACACCTGCTACAAGATATACTCTAATATCCTGAATAAAAAACTGTAGAATTACGTACTCAGAACAGTTTGTTATAGAAAACACAAAATGGATTCTGAAAGGGATGTTCATGCAAATCCAACATTCTACCTCAAATTATTAATTGAAAAACAAGGGAATGTAATTTGGAAACACACTTGTTGTTTATTGATCATGAAATAAACATCAGACTGCATACAAAGACAGATTTTATTTGGTGTTTTAAAACCTAGAGTATTCCAGACACAATATTAAAGACAATAGTGGACACACAAAACAAAGTATTAATAAAATCTAACTCCAATCTATGAAAATTTGCTGAAATTAAGTAAGTAGTGTGCCAAGGTTGCCTTCTCTTGCCTACAATCTTCAATATTTATTTAGACTAAATAATATATAATGGCAGAAAGAAGAGAACCAAATTCCACTTCCAAAAAATCAGCAACTGCTAACACTGTGTTTTGCTGATGACCAAGTTATGGTATCCAAAACAGAAGATAATTTGCAGAAAGCTGTGTATAAATTAAATCAAATGATAACAGAACCCGGTTTAACTATACCTGTACAGAAAACAGAACTGTTGGCATTTAAAGGGCGAGAGCAAGTTGGAAGTAAAACTGTAGTAAACAACAAAATTATAGAACAAGTAAGTTCATTTAACTACTTAGGAAATTTGGTATCTTGTGAAGAAGAAGTGAGCATTGATAGCAAATTGTGTAAATGGTTGAAAATGACAGGCAATATATACAATACATTTAGACCACAGAGACCTTCAAAGAAAACAGGAATGAAACTGCACAGTACACTGACCCTTCCAGCTCTGTTATATTGTAGTGAAAACTGAACCATTAAAGCAAGACTCAAGAAGAATAACAGCAGCAGAGATGAAATGTGTGAGAACAACAGCAGGATACACTTGGACA
>Ga0123355_10016275_pt1 | contig 11712 bp, 6 predicted proteins | sample TergutEmb28metaG_3_FD_89872 | JGI IMG/M metagenome (GOLD analysis project Ga0123355, IMG submission 89872) | Embiratermes neotenicus P1 segment gut microbial communities from Petit-Saut dam, French Guiana - Emb289 P1 | ecosystem: Host-associated > Arthropoda: Insects > Digestive system > Gut ...
ATTTTTCATTGACATAAAATCCTTCCGATCGCACTATGGCCCTGGGGTCGACTCAGCCTCTAACAGAAATGAGTACCAGGAGTATTTCCTGGGGTAAAAGCGGCCGGTGCGTAAGGCTGACAACCTTATCACTATCCTGGGCTACTGTCACGTAATCTGGGACTCTTAACTTCCTGGAACCCTCTGGGCACCTCGGGTCTGTAATGGGACTGATTTATCAACAGGGTGGGCCAAAAGTAGGTATACAGTATATAGTTAATTACTGTGTACCTACTTTTGGCCAACCCTGTATATAATTCACAAGCGTACAGTGCGTCGAGTCCGACTGAATTTCAAATATTAGAGGTCCGTACGGTACAACGAGGCCGGCGACATGTGATGAATAAAAGGTCCGTACAGTGCACCGACAGCCTTCTCCATAATGGGTACTGGGGCTCTTTCATGGGTGTAAAGCAGCACAGGCGTGACGCTGACAATCCACCTCTATCTATTGCCGAGATTAAGCACGAAAAGTAATCTGCCCCTGTGCCTGCACTTTCATGTAATGGGTCGACCTTTGCCTTTACACTGCACCGAAGCTGGCACCCAGTGGTTAAGAGTACCTGTAACTCTCCTTCCGCACCATACATTCCTTCGTAAGCCAACTGCATCAACTAGACACCCTCAGTGGCCCAAGCTGAACACTCACATGTAGGGCAGTGCGGTACTGTAGAGCCGCTGGAAATAGTAACATCAGAGCGTCTTTCCAAATAAACATATTTCACATTTCACGGGCCATTAGCAAGGCGTCAGTTGCGAACCACAGCTGTGTAACATGTTGCTACTACTTCGTTCAGGAAACTAATAGGATCTTTCTTGGGGATACTTTAATTTACGCCTCTCTGTCTTCGGACTCTTTTTTAAAATAGCTGACGCGATGAGATATATATATAAACAATAAAATTAAATGAAATCCAACATAAACTATAAACACAGGGACGAACATCCAATAATTTCGAAACTTTCTAACCTGTGGTCTGCTGTCAAAACGAAGATATGTCTGAGGTGTGCCATCCCCGTTGTGCGTTTCAACTATATGGTGAGGTGAATTCAGTCAAAAACCAACCCCGCATGAAATACTACCCCCAACATAGAAGCATATAAGATACCACACCTGCAGCCATAGGTTACTCCTAACCCCACACCTACCCAACCAGTATGATCCACATCCACACCGATCTACCTACAAAATCCATTGACATCCCACCAATTTAGCTTAACAATAGCACGCAGAATGATGATGAGATCTCAACATCACCACGCGGTTTAGGCATATTATATAAAATTCTTTTAGCAGAAAATTGTCAGAATCTGAAGATGGCCGCTATAGGCCGAAACATGTAGTTTTTCCTTGCTAATAAACACCATCATTTAGCCATATTTTACAGTTGTGTTTTTGACTGAATTCACCTCACCATACGAAGACATGTTACTGGGCCATTATACCGATCAACTTCTGAGCTCCTTTCCTTACACGCCACAGCCGACAACTGGGCGATGGCATTTAATCTATAGACTGTGCAGTAGTTTGCAGATTTTTAGACTTTTAAATGATAGGCACAGTTTACTCTCCGCCTATCCCAAGTGGCCGCGCGGTCTAAGGCGTGAGTCTGCGGCCGCCCGTTTTTCTGGGACTGTGTGTTCGAATCCCGCCGCGGGCAGTGAGGTCTGTCTCTTGTGAGTGCTGTGTGTTGGCAGGTAGAGGTCTCTGCGTCGGGCTGATCACTCGTCCAGAGAAGTCCTACCGAGTGTGGTGTGTCTGAGTGTGATCGTGAGGACTCGATAGTGTGGAGGCTCTGGGCCAATAGGAGCTGTCGAGCCATGGAAAAATAAAATCTTACCCTCTTACCCTTTACCCCTCCATGTTCTCATTTCTTATATTACTCTTTTCCCACCTTCATTACTCGTCGACTTCTAGTGATTCTTACGTCCTAGTCTTCTACACAATTTGCTCCGTACAATAAAGTTTCTCCCCCACATCCTTGGCCAACCCTTACAACAATGTATCAAGCGGAACGTAGTTGCGAAGCAACGCAGAATTTAATACGTCATTCATAGTTATGACATGCGCATGGTACTCCTCTCAGGACGATCCGGTATCAAACCGTTCGTGTTCAGGTTTATTTATACCATGAGTCAGCACTGCCAGAATGGAATTATGCTGCACTTCGCACAGAAACGGCATCAACACTTTTAAATTTACAAACAGGCCAGTAATTAACATGCTGCTGCCAATAAACAACGAGGATTTTGAAACTGTTTACTCTGTGGATTTTAATCATCTTATTGTCTGTTACTAAACCAACCAAACGCGTATACAACATACACAATAGTACAGTTTTTTTATCTCTCCAACATATTTCTGCATAGTTACGCTGTCTTCCGGGAGTTAATAAACCAAGTTTTAAAACATTAGTAATATTGTCTACATAGCATTCCGCAGTTACGTTCAGCTTTCAAGGTGCGATACACAGAGTCTGTAATACATTATAGGAGTATTATGTTCTTACAGTTGTACACCATCCTTGCTTGTTGAAATACAATGTATTACAGACCACGTGTGTCACCACTCTGCACACTGAACTTACCTCCGAATGCTATATATACAAGTACTACGAATGCAATCTACCAGATTTTAGCTAGTTTCAAAACTTGGGTGTAAAAACTACCTCAGGATTATATGGTGAGGTGAATTCAGTCAAACAAAACACAACTATAAAATATGGCTAAATGATGGTGTTTATTAGCAAGAAAAAACTACATTTTTCGGCCTATAGCGGCCATCTTCAGGTTCTGACAATTTTCTGCTAAAAGAGTTTTTATACAATACGCCTAAAACTCTTTAAGCAGAAAATTGTAAGAACCTGAAGATGGCCGCTATAGGCCGAAACATGTAGTTTTTCCTTGCTAATAAACATCATCATTTAGCCATATTTTATAGTTATTTTTTTGACTAAATTCACCTCACCGTATAGTTTAAAAGCACAACGAGGATGGCACACCTCAGAATCCCTCAGGATGCCTCAGTAGCGCAGAAACATGCTGGGCAGATAAAAGGTTATACAACTGTGTATGTTGTATGTACACTGGGTTGGTTTCAGTCACTCCGCAATCAGTCTTACGACAGGTCCACAGCCTCTTCCACAGCCAGCTCTAGTGCTACCTCTTTCTACTTCCAGTATCCTCTCTTTTCCTTAAAGTCATCCAGTAGCTGCTTATGTCTTCTTCTCCTCCGCCCCACTCATATCCTTTCCTCCAACTTTCCTTCAATAACATATTTTAGAAGGAAGTTCTTAGTTGCTTTCGTAAAATAAAATAAATATGGATTAGTCTCTGCACATTCGAAGTCCCTGAAGCATCGCACAAAACTATGAGACCCCGTGCACTAATGCACAGTCGTAAGGCAGAACAACCGTCGCTAGAAGCCCTTGAAGCACAGGACATCACATAATAAGGCTCCGTAAACGCATCCACAGTCCTTGACACGTGTAACAGCCCACAATAAAATTGCAGCCCACACGATGAGGAATAAATGTAATGCATACGATACTCTTCCGGAGGTGGGGAAAATCTTCCGAGAAAATATCGAATTTAGCTGCTCCGCAAAATATTGTAAGGGAAATACAAAAGTCGATAATATATATCCACGTTACGACAAGGATGCAGTTTAACGCCAATTTTACTTAAAATATATATCCAGAATGCTTTAGAAAACAGGCAGAAGAAATGTGCAAAGATGGGACTGGAGATTCAGGATACAACAATATATTCAATGCTATTTGCAGATGACCAATTACTAATTGCACAGGATTATGAGGATTTAGAACATATGACAAGGAAATTAATAGATGAATATGAATTGTGGGGCTTAAAACTAAATGTTAAAAAACTAAATATATGGCCATAGGAAACACATTGAGAGATTTACAACTAGAAGATGGGAAGGGGATAATAAGTCATGTAAATGAATATACCTATGTGGGGGTAAGAATAACCAAAGATGGAAATCACGAGCCACAAATTAATGATAGAATTAATAGAGGACGAGCAGCTATAACAAAGCTAAACAGCATTTTGTGGGACCGTGATGTGACCCCCAAAACAAAGACTCATATTTATCACACAATAGTTGAAAGTACAATTACATATGCAGCAGAAACATGGCGTTTAAAAGCAAAAACTGTAACAAAACTGAATTCCACAGAAATGGACTTTTGGCGACGCTCGGCTCGAATTTCCAGGAAAGAAAAAATTAGGAATACTATTATTAAACAAAAAATGAATGTAGTAAGGTTTGTTTTATACGATATTAAAACCAAACAACTTCAAAGTTATGGACATGTCCAAAGATTGGAAGAGGGGAGTTTACCAAAAGAAGTTATGAAATGGAGCCCACCAGGAAGAAGAAAACGAGGTAGACCTAAACTTACCTGGGCGGACGGGATTAGAGGACTGATGGGAGAAAAGGGATTAATGGAAGAAGACTGGAATGACAGAGACAACTGGAGGAAGAAGACAATATAATTGTCAAATTGGCGCAGGAAGATGTGGAAACGTCGAACAACCTGCTAAATAAATAAATAAATAAATCGGTTCATTCAGTCTTGAATATAAAATATCCTGGTTGTACATTACGACACGAGAAAACATTAGTATTGGGCTACGGCCCCTAAAAGCACCCTTAATCGTGTGTGCATGCACATAAATCTAACATATATTATTCATTATGCAGTCATTCCTCGACAGAAGAAAACCGTGTAAAACATACGTTACCAGGTAACACTGCATCAGCATGAGCACGTCACCGATACTAATGAGACAGGCGTGGACGGAGCAGTACTTACCTGAAAAGATAATACAATAACATTTAAGAATATAAACCAAAATATACATAAATAATGCAAGCAGAGAAACACGTGTTTAAGGAGCAAATGGAAAACGACAGGCAGAACTCTAAAGAAGGGTGGCGCTTATCTATGTCAACGCTGTACAAAATACCTCGGCTAACGAGTGACCCTGCTAAGGAATTTTTCGGCTAACTAAGATTTTTTTCGCTGTTTTTCGGACTCGGCTAATGAATATGGATTCCGCCAACGAATGTTTTAGTGGATGCGCGCGCTAACATAAAGCAGCACACATGAACGGTCGGGTCATTCCAGGAGCTCGTTTCGGCTAACGAACGTGATTCCGGGACGAATTGTCTTCGTTAGCCGAGGTATCATTGTATCATCCACTGCTGTCGCTTCTTGGGCTGCCTGTAACGAAGCTTAAAACACTCGGTCAACCAACGAATGCATATATAATTTAACATAAAACACTTTTAAAACACTTTAAAACACGTCGGAGAATTTTAAAGTGTTTTAAAGTCTTTTAAAAGTGTTTTATGTGAAATTATATGTGCATTCGTTGGTTGATAAATTGAAGTAAAACATCTTTGGTTACTATTAATAAATAACTTGTCCCATTATGTCTAGCAACATGTTTCGATTTTAGTCATCTTCGGGCTAATCTGATAAACTATAAAACGTACAAATTCATGCCTCAATTTTGAAAAGAGATCTCAATTCCTTACAAAGGTGCGTTTAGTACACATCGCCTTAAATCTCGCTTCTGCATTATATTACGTACAGTTTTTCTTACAGGATCTTCAAGAAGTGGGATGGGGGAAGGGCATGGATTGGATTGATCTGGCTCAGGATAGACAGTTTGCGGGCTCTTGTGAAAGCGGTAATGGACCTTCGGGTTCCCTAAAATTAGGGAAAACGCTCGAGTAGCTGAGAACCCTTTTACATTCTCAGGAAGGGCTCTACTCCACTGAGTTACAGTTTGGCTTATACCTTAAAATTTCCTAACAATTTATATTGGTTATAATTGATATATTTTTTCTAATATTTTCCCTTGTTGGTTTTCTTTCTTCCATGGCAAAGTGTGTTCTCCTCTTTAGCCTAAGTCCAAGCGGGATATCGTAATAAGATATTTCTTTCTACACGTCCTGTCATTTGCTACGGGTCTCTGTGTTCAGTAAGAAGAGTTAAAATGAGTGAGGTCAATTGCTGCTTCATGTTGGGAAGTTCCACTTCCCATACCGTATCGACCTGCTGAGGGAATTTTACGGAAGATCAACAATTAATGTATACAACGCCCTCTTCTTTGCTACAGCAAATTGGTAATTACGGCCTCACCGTTTCAGCCAACCTGCTCGGTCAGACTGTACACCACACATTATTTATACATACAGCTGGTAAACCTTATCAAAGGGCAACAGAACAAACACATCATCAGTTCGAAATTTCTTGGAGGTGTGTTATTAAATATCTCTACCAATATCTACGGCTATACAGTGTCGACGACGAAAGAACGAGTATGGAGCATTTAATAATAGACGAAAACCTAAGTGCTGTGACCTACGTCCCAGTGCCAATACACTGTCTTCGAGTCAGGACCGGTTTATGGGCCCCACCGTTCAGCTGGGGGGGAGTCAAAGGCATTTCGGATGTACTTTCTTACATATCTCTACATACGCTGTCAGTTCACAACTACGCTTAGGTTGTGGCAACAACACGTTTATTTTCGTTCTGGGCCCAGAAACATCTTCAAACGGCCGACGGCCGGCTTCATATGCGCCTTGGCTACGTACCAACATAAAATTCGCTCAGTACGTTCGGAGCAAACCATTACACCATACGAAACACAACATCGGGTACCGTGGGCGACGTAACCTGCAGACGGGTGGACACACTTGCTCTGTCCGTTATGTGTCTGTTCCATGTGTACAATATTTACAGCATATCTTGGTCCAACGCAATACACTGACGAGTTGGAGACACTGAAGGATGTATTCGGTTATTCTGGCGTCACGGATCAAAGCTGTAGTTCACTTAGTCAACAACACATCGAGGAGCAGGCAGACTGCTTCTGATCGGTCTGTCATATTTCATGCCAAAGACGTTACCACACTCGTGAAAAGCGCCTATTATCTTCGCGTCATGACGGTGTATCCGTCCGTCTATCCGCGGTATTAACGCGGCTCTCACTTAAATAATTTCCATGAAATTTGAACTTCAAAGGAAATCCGTCGAGAAACTCCAAATTTGGTCGAAATCGGGCATAAATGTCGGCCACTTTACATGATGACCTAAAAGCGCTCCACTGTTGCTGGCAACATAAATTCGACATAAAGGCATTTTTGTGCAGCACTTAACGTTGTTACATTGTTGGATATGACAAGCAGCTCAATATATACAGAATACACCGTTGCGTTTCAACTGCAACAATGGTTACGCGAACGCGTCACAATGTTACATTATACGTATATTGCCTGACTTTGTTAATACTCCGAATTAGTTTCATACACACACCCCCCGACAAAACGCAATATCAAGTTACGTAATTTGACATTTACACAATTTTAAAACCATAAAAAATTAAAAGAGAAACTTTTTGAAATGCGCGCCGAATTTTATCTTGCCGAAAAGAAAACGAAATGTGACGAATATGGGGGGGAAGAATACTGCTGGGCGATAACATAAGACGGGAGGAAGGTCATGCTGCTGCCAACCAGGTTCCAGTAGTTTGCAGTCTGGTTTTCAACTGGAATCCCATGTATAGACATACACAGTATGACCACTATGCATTCCTAATTCAGACTTGCGCAACATTCGACTTGAGACACAGGCCTATCAACGGCTTAAGTCTGAGACTGTACTCAGACTGTGACAGTATACTAAGTAGCGCAGAAGTATGATGGGGTTCGCAAGTGACTAGGATTAACAGTGCACGGAGCCTGAGCGACCATCTCTGAATCACGACGTCGTTGATAAATGTGTGGGGAAGGGACGCCACGTAGAAGGAGTTTACAAATGTCTCATTTTCTACGGCGTAATCTGCGGCGACGCATAAGCTGACATAATTCACTTACACATGGCCGCCGATTGGGGTCGTGTTCCAATGAAAACACAATGGCAATGGTCCCGTCCTAACCTGGAGATCAGCGGTTCTTGCAAAGATGAGAGCACGGTTCCTGGGTTGTGCTGACATTCAGTTACGTTGATACGGCACTGACGTTTCGAGACAACCTACAACCTCCATCTTCAAGGCAGAACACACCTCCTAATACCATAACATGGAAGCAGCAAGTTCCTCCAAAACATTTCTACCTAACACACACACCGTCCTATCCCAGAAGACCTAACTGGACAACATACCTATTTCAATTTTCCCCTCCTCCCAGGTGCCTTACTCTCCTTTGTTTTCCTTCCATTCGTACCTCTCTTTGTTCATTGCTGTTTTCTGTCTCTGGCATTCTCCTTTTCTTCCCCTTTTTCTTTCTTCCATCTATGCTTGTCGACCCTCTTAAGCCTTAGGCCAATGTCAAAGACAATCAGTTTGTACAACGGTGCTGATAAGTCCTTAGCCCGACCAGGAAAGAAACAAGCTAATATTTCTGTCAGAATGTCGTGAATTTCCTTCGGCGCCTTGCCTTGCAGGAAGAAAAAACTTGATGACAGCTCGCGTCTCGATGTTGTTGAAACCGCGCGTGTCCCTGACATGCTTCCGAGCTTGTTTCCTTCCTGGTCGCGCTAGGGACCTATCAGCGCCCCGGTATGTCACAGAGTACACTAGAATTTGTCTTGCCGTTTGAAATTCAGTCGTCACTGGGAACGCAGTGTGCCGGGAAAAAGAAAACCTGACATTTATCTAAATCACGCGTAACAACACAGGCAATGTACGTATAACGTAACACTGAGGCGCATTCGGGCAACCTCTGTTGCAGTGGAAAAGCAATAAGTATTACATATTCTGAGTGTGTCTCTGTAGCCTTAGGTATCCAGCATGCATCGCGCATGCGCCATGTTGTCATCTCTGCCCTGCCCGGCTCCACAATGTATTTCCACATTTTCTCACAAACGACACGCTTCAAAAAAAAAGAGGGGGCCTAAAATGTGTCCTTGATTCCCTCTTCAGCTCGTCTGCAGCATTTCTCATTCTAAGAAGAACTGAGCGAGATACGATCAAATATGTATATTGGTCGTCACATAAAATAACCGCTATTCTTGTCACAGCTTAATGAAACGTGAATTTTAACACCTTCATGTGCCGACTGTCTTGAAATCTGGGAGCCTCAACTTCCTGGAACCCTCTGGGCCTGTCTAGGCCTGCAACGGAATTGCTTCGCATTTTTATATACATATAAACCACCGGACTTTAAACGGTTACGCTGATATTTGCCTTAACCTCTTATTCGTTTCTGGAATACCGCAAGCCGAAAATGATGTCATTTGAGTACAGACACGTTGTCGCGTTATGGAGAGGCCACGTTAGTCGGAAATCATGGGTTAAAATTAATGTTCTTCACCAGCTAAATGACTTTAAAATTTCCTTCGCAGGCATCGTGCCAGAGATTGGGCCCAGTAGATGTACAGACACCGTCCGTTTTATTAGGGAGGGCGATGCGGTGCTGTGGTCATTGGATGCCACCGTCTACACCAAGCGCCTCCTCACTTTTTAAGGCAGTGGGACACGCCCGTTATTGTGGGCTGGTTTCTCGGGCCGCGCCTGGCACAATAACAGTAAGTGGTACACCAAATCGCCTAAATTACTGTGTAATAGTATATACATAATATACAATTGTGGCCTCGCGCCGCATGGTACAACGTGGCGGGCTACGAGGCCCGCAGGCCGCGGGTTCGAAACCCACGGTCTACAAACGTTTGAGAGTAAGGTCTGTAAAGGATAAATGAGTGGTGTATGCCTAACAGGAAATGGGTGACGACTCAACCCATCTTGACCCCTCCTTTTGTTTTACCAACCCATCCAGTAATTAAACCCTGTTAGTGGATTCGACCCCCACGACTGAGCATTACACAAAAACCGACAACGTCTGAAAATATAACTGTCGTTAGTCATACAGTCAGTCAGTCAGTCAGTCAGTCGTACAGTCAGTCTTACATTTAGTCATACAGTTAGTCATACAGTTGCGAAGAGACTTTGTACAAGCTGGTGACTATTTCACAACATTGGATATTAAAGAAATATAATATTCATTGACGGCGTTTATGAACTGTAACATTATACCTGCATTATCTAAGGACAGAGATGTGTGCATCATTTGACAAGAAGGGCTGATGTGTGTAACAAAGGATTACCGACGACATCGTAAAATATTGCCGCGTCCTGCAGTTTATCAGAACCTATCACAGTGCCCGTCAACCATCCCCGTTACGGGCATAACAAAATTCACACTCCCTGAACCGACAGGTTAATGGGCGCAACGAACTGCTGCACTTTTTGGTGACCACTGATAACGTCAAATTTCGTTCTGGCGTTTGCATCGTGTCGTAATTGATTAGTCATCAAACACATCTCTATTCATGAAAATTCTGCCCATGTTCACAGCAAGCACAGGAGAGGAGGGACGGGCAGGATTTAAATTACATACGAGTTTGCAGCTATGACGATACGTGGGGGTACTGTGTTCACTTTCAGTGCACTGACTGTCGCACCGTTCAAAACGCGAAGTGACACTGCGATGCAACAGATGGGCGGCATGCACAATTATTTTTTAAAGTTCTTACTTGGCTTCTTGCACATTTAGTACCAGTAAATACGGCTCCTCACTGTCCACTTCGCTTCCTGCACGGGTTCCATTAGCAAGGACTCCAATTTCACGCTACACATTCGTTCAATTTACATCTCGGCATCACCATGTAAAACGCAACCGCACGACACAAGTACGATTACATGATTTTACATATACTTCTCTAAATGGTATCGACAGGCATACATTCAACACTACACAACACACAAGATCCTATAACCCAATAACACCTGGTGGTTACTGTACATACCGCCAGGTTTAACGTTCAGCAAGAGGCAATGTACGTATTAACGTAACATTAAGGCGCGTTCGCGTAACCACTGTTACCGTCGAAAAGCAATAAGTATTACACATTATGTGGGCCGGGTATCTCAGTCGGTATAGCGACTGACTACGGGCTGGACGGTCTGGGATCGAATCGCGGTAGGGACGAGATTTTCCGCCCGTCCAGACCGGCCCTGGGGCCCACCCAGCCTCCTGTAAAATGGGCACCGGGTCTTTCCCGGGGGAAAGTGCGGCCGGGTCGTGCTGCTGATCACTCACCCCCTTCTAGTGCCGCGGTCGTGGAAGAGTAGAGTTATACCTCTACCCACCCTCTGGGCCACACCGGGCCTGTAATGGGATCACTTTACCTTTATTACACATTATGAGTTATCCAGCATGGAATCCGCATGCGCCATATTGTATTCTGTGGCCTGTCTGGCTCTACCATATTTTACCTCATTGTTTTATAAACGGGACAATTTTTCGAAAACGTTACTGAATATAAAATGTGTGTTCTGATTTTATCTACAACTTTGGTCTAAAACATATCTCATTCTAAGAACTGAGCGAGATGTGATAAAAAATGTATAATGGTCTTAAAGTAAAATGCCCGTTATTCTTATCCTATTTTAATGAAAATTAAATTCTCTCAGCAGACTTACGAAAAATACGCAAATATAAAATTTCATCGTGAGGAAAGAAAACCAACAAGATGCAACAATATTGATGATTTATTGTCAATAGTGGATGTTGATTATTGACACTGTCTCAACATGTTTCGGGCATCTTTATGCCCATCTTCAGGAGAAAGA
>Ga0123355_10016276_pt1 | contig 11712 bp, 8 predicted proteins | sample TergutEmb28metaG_3_FD_89872 | JGI IMG/M metagenome (GOLD analysis project Ga0123355, IMG submission 89872) | Embiratermes neotenicus P1 segment gut microbial communities from Petit-Saut dam, French Guiana - Emb289 P1 | ecosystem: Host-associated > Arthropoda: Insects > Digestive system > Gut ...
GCGGTATAAGCGTAGCGTGAGCCGAACTGCTGTCATATGACTCCACACTCAAGGACGGACATGGATAAGGTTGTCAGCTGACAGGTACAGTGCGTGGACCCGCAAGAAGACCACACTTTTATCTGGCCATTATCTGCTTAACCGTTCAACTTTGGACATAGGTGTTTTGGGTTATATTGGTATACTTTAACATAAGGAACACGCTCCCAAAGTCTGGCACATTCCTCCTGGGACACCCTGTATATGCTGTGGGGAATATTTTGGTTTAAAGGATCACTGACAGAAGGAATAAGGAGGATCAAGCATCTGAGGAACCAAATTTCTTGAAATTGCTATGTGTTGTTGCAGTAAACTGTCAAATTTAAAATGAAATGACATGTATGTTGCAATATTAGTAGTTCATCCTCAAACACTTGTGCTGCTCCTTGGTCCTCATTGTAATCCCCATCTATGAATCTGGAAACCAAAGATTTGCTGCATACACAATATTAATTCAGAAACTCCATTATTCTGTTTGTGTGGATACATAAATATGCTCAATGGATATCATCATTTACTGACCAACTGTTGTGCATTGTACTGTGTTTATCAACTCACATATTAGTTTCCACTCCTATGCATCTCAGTGCATATTGACATTTTCTTCAGGGAGCCCCAGCCTAAAAGTAATTCCTTTGCAACACATGAAATGATTACAAACTGTCTGCTGAAAGACAGTAGATTTTATCACAAAAGCACCACTTTAAATATCACAAAAATTCTTCTGTTCAATGTTAACTGTTCACTAGATATATGTTTAACTGAAGCAAAATAGTAGGTCACCAGTGATCATAGATGAAGGATGTATTTGAAACATCTTATCACATGCTAGTAACTCTTATGTGGTTTGGAAATTAATATTAAATTACATATATATGCATACTTATACTTAAACAGGAATTATAGACATACAACATTATAAACACATCAAGGATAATCAGATTATCAGAGATCATATATACCATTCCACTTTCACGAGTCTACAGACCACAATCGTCTGATATTTCCATGTCTTACTTTTACATCCAATAATCGTGATGGAAGATGCATGTTTTGAACATCAATTATTCTCTTGTTGAGCCCAATACACACACACACATACTTTCTATGCATTTGGATGCACGAAATACCCCCATGATCATTTATTTTACTGATGATATACTGCATATTACATAAGCCCCCATGAGAAGATGCACTACAACATGTCAGTACATACATCCAACCATATTTCTCCCTCACCTATTACACCTCATTAAATATTTCCTATTTTAACTTACCTCATAACAAACATACTTGTGTTTACAACTGCTTTCCTGCAGGTATACAAATACATATTTTATACACGTAAGAACATTTGTAAGGCTGAAATTTCTTTTTCACAATTCTGTATGCAGCCTGATGATAGCTAAACTGAGGTAGCTGAAACATGTAGCTGGGCTGTGCAAAAATACAGTCTGTTGTGTATTTGACTGTCTCCATTCTATACCTCTTAGATAAGAGTTTAAAGTTTCAGAGTGCAGAGTGCAGTTCAGGACACATTATTTGTAAGAACATGAATATGTAGGTCTACAAGCAGAGATTTAAATAATAATATAAATATGTATGCAATAAGGAGAAATGATCACAGGCATGCAGTGTAAGCTTCCAGATGTACATACAGACACGTTTCATCTATTCATTGTTACTTCTTCTTCTCTCTTGATTGTTTACTGTTCTTTCCTGAAACACACCTCAAAGCAAAAGCAATACATTATAAGTAATTTTAGCCCTGGTATAATAAGTCATGCATACCTATTTACAGATGCATTAACCATGACAGGTGTGATGTACTGATAGAATAACAAACAACAGCGCTGCTACAGTAACAGACATTCATGCTGTCACACTAACTGAATATGAAGTAATAAATAATAATGGCGTGAAGTTCCAGGCATTAATGTGTGGTTTCCTTTTCTTCTATATAAGATAAATTACATCAATTTTCTTTGATTGCTTGTTTCCTTGAAATGAGAAGAGCTGTGTATAATGCTTACTGCATAGCTACACACATTTTTATAAATTCAGGAGGTGACACTGTTAGAATCTAGATGACCTAGTAGGCTCTATCAACAGTAAATGGGAGGATGTGAAGGGACAGTGGTTGAATGGTGGCTGCCACAGAATACCCGAAATTCTCGAAACAAATCCTTTCCCAGTTCCGTTTTGTCCACCAAAATTCCCCCATTTACTACGCTGGTACAACAAACAGGCCCCTATAATGTGAAGCTAGTGACCCTTCAAATAACCTATCTGATTTACATAAAACTCCATGTACAGAATACACCATGGATTGTCAGTCTGGTGTTGCAAAGTGTCAGTGCAGGATGTTTTGTGCCACAAGTTAACTGCTTTGTTAAGGACTACTTGTGAATATTATACATTACAAAGAGGTAATAAAGTGAAATGATTAGATTTGTAAAAGAACAAATATTTTGCTAAAAGTCACATTTGCATATTCTAATATCAAATACTGTAATGTTGGAATATCACTCAATATATTTGCCAAGATACTTAGAAATCTTGAATGGCTTAGGCATGTTGAAGGTATGCACATTACACATGAGCAACTGCAAGATTTTTGGTAAGGTGGTGTACATTATGTACAAGAAGAGTGGCCACACTTTTAATGACCAACACTGTACAAGATAGTAACATGGATGTTGTTTAATGCAATCTATGATGTTTTTAGGAAAATGACTTATTTAATTGATATACAAGTACAAAATAAATTGTGTTAAAATCCCTCAAGTGCACCACCTTGTGTGTTGCTGCTGGTGCCCCAGAAGTTACGTATATTGCAACTGTGCAAGCCAATTTAGTTTCAATGTTCATCCCCACATTTAAGTGATTTCTCACAGGTGTAATCTGGGGGGGAGGGGGAAGAGGCGCAAATGCCCCTCCAATATTTTTTCCACCTGAGAATAGTTTTTTTTTGGCTGCTGAGTAGAAGGGGAGCAAATACAAAAAAAAAATTGGGTCACAGTGGAGGAAGGGGTGTACATATATTAAGGACTGGTTCCAGTGAATATACCCAACTTTTCCTAACCTGACTCCTTCATAAATTAAAGTTCCTAGTACCCGTGGTCAATTTTGTACCCCCTAGTGTTAACAGTCAAGTTACACTAATGTGTCTTCTGTTACCCTGATATTCCATACACCAGTACTCCACAAAGTGAATGGCTGATATTCACGAAATACTCTCTAGAAAGAGTACCTTTTATCACTGTAATGCTCTACTCACAGTGGACAAAAGTGTTGCTCCCCTGCAACCAGTGATACCACCTGCACAGTGTTCAGTGCAACAAATGAAGTACTCTGTATAAACAAGATAGCGCTGAATGCCTCAGTGTCTTACTTTCCCGCTCCCATCTCCCAATATCAACATGTTGACCATGTGAACTTATCAGGTAGAAAATGCACTATCATCATTCAATACAGTATTTTGAGCTTCTGTAATGTTATAAGTTTTGGGAAATTATGGGTAATGATTGATGTGCTTTACCAGATAGCAAAGAACAAGTTGGTACCATGCTGAAGTTGAGTCTGGTCTTGACAGCTGCAACAATGTCACATTAGGCTGTGTTGTCAATGTGTCAGACAAACTTGCTGTCTCTATTTCTGGGTCCATGTGAGTGAGGTAAGAAAGGTTGTTGATTATATGTGCAGGCAGTCCCTCTTCTGGGTGGAGGGGTCCTAGGGCTCAATCTGGGAAAGTAAGAATGGTTAACAGGAAACTGCGATAGAAGTACTCTTTTCAGGATCACCACATGAACCTGAAGGCGACAGCACATGGTATCCAAGTGCTTATCATGCACAGTGTTGTTTAACTGTTTACAGTCAAAAATGCAATGATGTGGTGTGTAGAGCAGGAACAAAATTGCTCAATGTTAAATTATGGAAGTAAATCGGACCTGAAAATAGATGGATGCAAATAAGGTGCATATAATGTTGCTGCTAATCTGGCCCTGCAAAAGCTGTAATGTATTCCTGAGACAACATCTGCTACAGAAAATCTGTGTAAGAACTTCCAGGCAGGACTTCTCTGGTATATGCCTGCTTTATAGACATTACATGCCAGTTGATGTTAGCCACGTTGTGAACGACTGCTGGTGTAGCAGTGAAATTTCACAAATATCAATATGTTGTCAAAATTCTCAGGGGCTCTGCTTGAATGATTAATTTCCACCACTTGCTGGTTTAGTTCATACAGCTTAAAGTGTCTCTAGGAATATTCATGAGAATATCATGCAAAATATCTCACTGATGTAACTGGGATCACATTCACATGGGATCCAACAGGATGCAGGAGCTTTTAGACCTAAACTTTCCTCTCAGTCTGCCTCATAATGCTGAATGTCCTGGGTGGTGGAAGATGTATTACCTTTACATTCTAATGCACTCATATTCTGCCAAAATAGTTGGACAAGTCCCACACATAAGGCAGAAATGCTTGGTGATGGGATTCTGCTTGGTTACAACCTTACAGGGCTCTCTGGTGGAGTGAATCTGCCAGGGGAGTGGGCCTACACATTCCCCTTGAAATTTCTTCTGATGACAGCCACTTGTTTGGCAGGTTGGTATAATCAGAGGTATTGTTGTTCAGGTATATTAATGTCAATATGACACTAACTTTATGTGTCATATGGTGGTGTGAGGCAGCTTTCAGATGCCAGTCAGTGTTGTGAACTTTGTGTCTCATCTCACTGTGCTCCATTTCTGTTGTCTCAGTCTGACCACTAGGCCCATCTCTTTCCTGTGGATGTAAGGGGATGCATGCATGTACAACCTGAACACATTTTCATCATATTCACTTCACCCTGGAAGATGGAGATATTAAGTTCATCCAAAATGTCACCCCCACCCCCACCCCCACCCCACACACACACACACACACACACACACACACACGGTGCCGAGATCAGGGTGAAATTCAAATTGTAACCATCTTGAAAGCAAATACTGGTGATATGTTACATGTCTGCTTCTAAAATGTCTTTGTCCAGTTTCTCAAAATTCTGATTCTGTTCAGACCAAAGTAGCACAACCCCCAGGACAAACGAAAGACACATAATAGAAACTAAAATCATAGGCCTTAAATATTCGTTTTGTAAACCACTTTTCACAGTATTGTCCTGCACTGGCTACAAATTAAGAGTGAGGTGTAGAAAAAAATGAATATTTATAGTATATAAAATTACTGCTTACTTGCATGAGTCTGGATGAATGTGTGCCCCAGTAGAACAAAGCAGTGACTGTGGGCACATGCATGAGCACAGGTTTGGGTCCCATTCCTTCGGATGTCCACAGGCTTTAATCTCTGATTCATTTACACATTTACATTCACATGATTCCTCATCATAGACCTGCATCTTGCTGCAGTGGCTAGGTAAAATCTGAGAAATCAAACACACATACATCAGCAAGAATTCTGTACCAGAAACTGCAAATGTGAATATGGATTTGATTTGTTCTTTAAAAAATTGCACATTGTTAGAATGATTCTAGAAAGATGGGGCTTCAAGGGACCTGCTTAAAGAAATGTTGATTCTGTGAAACTCTCCTCAGTTTCGTTGCATGTTTTGGCATGCAGATATTGTCTTATACTTAAGACTGGTACAGTTAATGTTGTCTTGTGGAAATGGAAGTTTAACACACGTGTGTGAAAAAGTGAATTTTACTATTGAAATCGGAATGCTTCATGTTATAAATTTCTCCTCCTACTGTCATATATAGCCTAGCAACTTTTGGACTCAAATGCAGTCCCACCACATCACTTTAAATTAATCAAATGTTTGTACTAACAACCACATAAAACATTTTGTATGTGACTTTATTGATAAACTGCCAGAAAAAAAAAATGCTTTTGGTAACATGTTAATAATTGACATTGATGGATTGATTGAGTAAATGGCACCTTGAGGCATTACACATGAAAGAGTGGCTGGTGATGGAAATTCCTTTCTCTAAATCTTAACACAACTATTGGAAGGTAATGAAAAATTAACACATTTTATTACAGAGAAAAAATAGCCATGAAAAATTTGTATGCTATTTGTCATAAAAAGAAAAAGTTTTTGTATAGTCTGTAATTTCCAGATTAAAATTTGACAGAACTTTTACTAGTCAATCACACAAAAGATTTACAGACATCACAGCTGTAATATAAGTCAGTGTGATCCCAAAGAAATATGAGTGTGCTAAGAGCATGCAGTGATAGATAAATATGAGGCAACACCGAGAGAATTTTCTGTCTGGTTTGACTTCATGTACAGAATTGAGCCTGAGCTACTTCACGGATGGAACTCTGACTGCAGGATAGACTGTAAATCGAAGAAACTTGTGGAGAGAAGTTGTGTTTACCTTACAGCCACATTCACAGCTTTTATGTTGTACAATAGCAAAAAACTGGGTGTTGTCATATTTATTTTTTGACTCCACTTGAAATTTCATAACCTGAAAATAACCAACACAAAAATGATGGTTACCATAACACAACATAACATGCAAAACAAATCAGTTGCAATTTAAACAAAATATATAAATGAATGAACAAATAAATACATAAATAAGAAATAATAAATAAATAAATTTGGTACTGAAGTTTATATATGTATTCTATGTGTAGTAAATATTTCTGTATGACATTTCTTCACCTTCCCTTCTTTCAAGTGCTTTATGGAACTGAAAAATACAAATTAAATTACATTTTAAGAAGGACTATAAAATGCACTCAGACGAGGCCAGGCTGGATCTTTTCCTGCAAGAGAATGACAGATTTCCAGTAGCATCCATACATAGACAGTGCAGGGAATTATTATACAGTTTGTGTCTTCACTGACTAATTGAATACTGTAAGATGCTGAATTGTTGAGATCATTTAATGTATTGTAGTAATTAATTTCCGCTGCTAAAATAGGGATATCAAATATTACACAAATATTGCAGGATTGGGGGAAAAATTGCATATACCTTTTGACAGATTTGGATTCTCTTCAAAGTACTCATTTACACCATGTCACATCCTAGACCACTCTGGTAATTTCAAATCTAGTTTAATTCATCTTCAAGGTCAGTGTTGGACTGCTGAACCCTGAATATGAAGATGCTATGATCAGTAACTATTTACCACCTGGCATAATATATTCTGAAAGCAATACATCTTCAACAATGACACTGTTAGAATCTCAAATCTCGCAAGCTGGAACATATTAAACTCAAACCATGCAGGACGGAAGAAGCTGTAAGTGCTGATGACCTCATTGGACAGTTGCTGTAGTTGTGTAGGCTCACTGCCGTACTCACCCACTTCTTCACAGTGGTTGTGTTTATGGGCCTGCACTCCAACATAGTGCTGTGACAGCAACCACCACATCGCTTGGCAGTGATGCACTGAGGATAGTATGATGTTCCTAACGGTGCTGGAGGAAGCTCCAGACGCACAACTCTTGGCTTGCAGGACACTTTCTTAGCTTCCAGTGTAGCATGTTCAATGTTTGTTAGCTCTCGCTTTCTCAGACCTAGAACTCTCACAGAATCAGCACAACGTATGTGAGCAGAAGGTTGTAATGAAATTTCATATCACTCATATAGCATTCAGGCTACACAAAATTTCATTTAACCTTAATTTGGCAACATTATTGGGATACGTATGTATGAATGAATTTTGGTTTGTGTGTGTATACGCGCGTGCGCGCTTTAGTGCACATTGTAGTATCCACTTTTGTCAAACACTTTAGTCACATATCTCTTGACAGCAGCCCCAGTTAGAGCATGTATTTTTCGATGATAATTCAGCTGCAGACATCTATTGCTTTGTTGGTCACAGGCATAATGTTTTTGATAAAGTTTGTTTCCACTGGCAAGAATTTTTGTGAAAACCCAAAAATTGTTGCATCTATAGATTCTGAGCATCAAATTCAATAGTGATAAATGTCAAAATTTCACATTTAAAATTCAACCTGCTTTTAGTTGCAACACAACCAGTCTGAAAGCTACTAGTAGTTCATCATGTCATTACTATTTTAATTCCATCTCTAACTCAAAATGTTAAAACCACATTAGAAGGAAACTGAAATATTTTTCTTTATTTTATAGAGTAATCATTTTGTTCTCATTAGCCTCATTAATTCACAAAAATTTTATGAAAGTACCCTAAGACAATCCTGTAAATACCAGCGACTGATTGCACAATTTTTTAAATTTGTAAACCTGTCTGGGTTTCTTCGCATCCTCACCTTCCACTGGAATTGACCTTCCTCGTTGGATTCTCCCACAGCGTTGCTGCAGCTTCACCATCGAGTGCTGTAAGTACACAAACCGTGTCTGGTGCACTGATAGTTTGCCTTCTAACAAACATCACAAACATGCAGTATGCAGCTGTGCATGCCATGAGCAAGCCTGATACAAATGCAATGATATTGCTGAAAGCAGTTGTCAATGGGCCTAACTGAAATGTGGCGACTGACACATTGATATCCTTCCAAACACCACAGAGTAAGAGCTGTATTAATGTTGGGACCCTAGGAAGGTCAGTCGTTACAGTGACCAGGCTACGGGCTGGACGAGTGAAGAACCGATGTTCAATTCCTGGCAGAGGCATGTCATCCACCTTATAATTAATGACTACCAGAGGCTAACTGCACATGGATGAATCTTACCAATCACCTGTATCCAGTGCCGAGGTTAAGAATAAGTGGAGCCATACCTCCTACCCACATGAATTTATGACAAACAAAGGGACACGTTTACATTACTACGAAAGCCAAAGTTGAATTACATGACACTAGGTGTCATAATTACTGTACATCTAATCATAACAAAAAGAGTGATTGTTTTGAAGAAAAGGTCTGCAATGGCAGAGATTAATTGGCTGTGACGTCACATCAGCATGTTCATTATGTCGTTGAGATGCCAGTGAAAATGTGACAGCGTTGTGACAATCAAGTCCAAAAATGGAAATCATTTTGAAAATAAAATATGCTATCTATTTGGATGTAAAAGTTTAATGCACCAGGACCATCTGGCAAGTTGCAAACTGCAGGGCTACGCTTGTCAAAGAATTAAGTAATTTCATTTCTATGGATAAAGCCAGAAATGAAACTAGAGGCTGTCAGCATGTCCACAGAAATGTCACCATCTGTGGTGGATCCTTGCTGTGACCCACGTCTTCTGACAGACATTGTACCTGACACCTGAAACTTCCAGAGGTGGAAAGGTGATAATTCAGGTGCAGGGACAACTCTGATTCTGGAAGGCAGGAGAGTGAAATAGGCCTGCTCAAATATCAAATTTCATGAAAATGTGTGCAGGGTTGTTCCATGCAGATGGCCAGGGTGAAGTTAATAGCCGCTTTTCGAAATGGTGGGAATGCACCTAAAAGTTTTGAATGTTCAGGTGCTGCAGAACATCACATGCACTCACCAAGCACTTGCAACTGCTGTCTGTGTACAGCACCATCACTGTAGTTCCGATTACTCGCTCAGAGATCTCCATTTCTTTGGACTCCTTACGAGCAGTGGCGTACCCAGGAATTTTGTTCGGGGTGGGGGGGGTTCAACAAATTCAGTTGAGGGCAGAGGACAGAGAGAACGGGGATCTGGGGGCAGTAGCCCCCTAGTCAGGGGTTCTGGAGGCAGCTGTAATTTGGTACAAGAAATTTCGTTTCATATATTAAAATTTTCTTAATTTTTGATACTTTAAGACTATTTATGATGACAATCAATTTATTTGTCATTGCTAATGTAAGCCAATTGCGAACCTAGGTAATTTTAGGATTTTACTGCCTTTTTTTCCGAACATTTTGGGGTGTTGGCGTCCTAAATTCAGCAATTTTTAACAGTTTTCACAATCCGGTTGAGTTTGGCATGATTTTGGAAGGCCTTCGGAATTTCGGGAGGGGGTTTGAACACCCCAAACCCCCCCACCCCCACCCCTCGGTACGCCACTGCTTACAAAGCACCTGACTGGCAAGCAATTTGTAAACGACACTGACACGAAGCAAGCTGCCAGCTCCTGGCTACACACACTTGACAGAACATCTTCTATGCTAGGATGTAAGCTTTGGTGCTATGGTGGGAAAAAATGGTAACATGCAAATGGTGACTATGTTGAAGTCTGATATGTAGCATCTGCGACATATGTGTCATGTACAAGTGGAATTCAGAATAAAGTTTTGGAACCAGACTGTTTGTTACCTTACTGACTGACACTCCTTTGTATACATTCCTGTTAACAAAGGAACTTCAAAAACATTCTATCATGATGTACCAGACTGCTGCCAAAAAACCGCCACAACCTGTTGAGATGACAGATAAAGTGTCGTACGTTCAATTGAAACCAGGCCATGAAGGCACGGGGGGGGGGAATTCAAGTATGACTACATGCGTTTTTGATCTCTTCATTAGATGGAGGAGCAGTTAGCTCACGCCCCGGCCACTTCATTCAGAGGAAAGAGCTATCGATACCAATGGAATATTGACATTTCAAACAAACAATCTTTTGCATATGTCGCAAATCAAAACAAAATTCCTCGTTTGTCCAGCCTGTACTTCAGTAATTTGTCAAGATAATTTCCTCACACACTGTCATTAGCTGAATATCACAAATGTTTGGAATCAATATATTTCATGAGTACTTTACTTGAAGATTTGTATCTTATGGTTCGTTCGACTGGTCAGCACCAACCGATGTGTCAGTTCTCTACTGTCCTTTGACAGACGCCGGTGTTGAATATTCGAAATGGTGTATCGCACCAGAATCTTCATCAACACCCCCTGTGCGGACACCAAACCATTTATATCAGTCTCTTAACATATCAAACCCCCCCCTATTACTGCCCTCTCGTGGAATAAAGTCAAAGCGAATCAGAGAGGAACCTCACAGTTGCAACTTGCCTGCCATCTAGTGACGTCGCTTGCAGCTGTCTTGGAGTCGCGCAGAAACGTGAAGGTTGCTTTGGAGCAGAAGCGCTGGTCCTCGGGCCCCAAAAAGCTCGCCAAATCAGCCATGGACTGCATCTGATTTAGTTCCTTAGCGAAGGGTGCTGTAAACTGTAAGTCATCTCCGATAATTACGAATCCACACTAAAAATTAAGTCCTATGTACAAGAAATCATTATGGCCCTGGGGTCGACTCCGCCTCTAAAGGGCCCCATACATACCAAGTCAAACTGTGTAGTTTAAGTGTGTAAAAAACTGCACGAAAACTGAACTGAATGTTCTCTAGCACAGCACAGGTTTCCCATAAGGCTCATCAGATTTTGGCAGTTCTGTGTCTTCTTGTGCTTGTAACTATGGTGGATAAAAACAAGGCTGTCATTTGCAGTTTGCTAGCCACGCAGAAAACTGTGGGATTCCCTGAGTGAACTGTGCAGTTCTCTGTGTGAAAGACACTGGAAAGGACAGTTCTGAGGCCTGTGCTATTGCCTGTCAAAAGTCGGCAGTTTACTCAGTTTTTCCGTCAGGTATGACGTCACACAGTCAAATGGCTCAGTTTAACTGAGAGTGTATAGCGTGCTTAACACACAGAAATGAGTACCGGAAATATTTCCTCCGGGGTGGGGGGGGGGGGGGGGAAAAAGGGGGGGAAAAAAACACCCTTCCTTTTCCAAAAATCGGGGAAATTGGACCCCCCAAA
>Ga0123355_10016277_pt1 | contig 11711 bp, 11 predicted proteins | sample TergutEmb28metaG_3_FD_89872 | JGI IMG/M metagenome (GOLD analysis project Ga0123355, IMG submission 89872) | Embiratermes neotenicus P1 segment gut microbial communities from Petit-Saut dam, French Guiana - Emb289 P1 | ecosystem: Host-associated > Arthropoda: Insects > Digestive system > Gut ...
CGCACCACTACCACGCACGGAGGGACTTTGAAAAATTCGCCTTCGCACCACTACCACGCACGGAGGGACTTTGAAAATTTCTCCTTCGTACCACTACCACGCAATATGTGATTTGCGACACGTGCGTTCTTCCAAAAATTAACATTTAAGTCGCAAAAAGTGTTTTCCACCAATCGCCTTCCGCCGGAAAACGCGTTTCCCGCAACTCGTGATACGACGTATATTTGTATTTACGCTCCAAAACGCGCTTCCTGCCACTCGCATACTACCGGAAGACTCGTTTTACGACAAACGCCGCCCATTTTAAGTTACACTTTAAGCTGGGAAAATCTTTTTCCGCTATTCGCCTTCCGACGGAAAACGCGTTTCACCAACACGCTTTACCACAAATATTTGATTTTATACATGAAAATATGTTTTGGATCTGCTGCCGAAAAACGCGATTTCCTACACGCGCGTTCTTCCAAAAATTAAAATTTAAGTCGCAAAAAGCCTTTTCCACCAATCGCCTTCCTCCGGAAAACGCGTTTTCCGCAACACGCGTTACGAAGTATATTTATATTTACGGTCCAAACACGCTTTTTGCCACTCGCCTATTGCAGGGAAACGCGTCTTCCGCCAATCGTCGCCTATCTTAGTTTAAATTTTAAGCCGGGAAAAGCAATTTCTGCTAATCGCCTTCCACCGGAAAACACGTTTCTCCAACTCGCTTTACCAATGATGTTTGATTTTATTCATGAAAAGTTGTTTTGGAACTTCTGCCGAAAAACGCGATTACCGAAACGCGCGCTCTGCCGAAAATTATAATTTAAGACGCAAAAAGCGTTTTCCACCAATAGCCTTCCGCCGGAAAAAGCGTTTTCCGCTACTCGCGTTACGACGTATATTTGTATTTACACTTCAAAACGCGCTTTCTACCACTAGCATACTGCCGGAAAACGCTTTTTCCCCCAAGCGCCACCTATCTAAAGTTAAAGTTTAAGCGGGGAAAACCTTTTTCCGCTTTTCGCCTTCCACCGGAAAACGCGGTTCCCCAATTCGCTTTACCACTGAAGTTTGATTTTAGGCATGAGAGTTGTTTTGGATCTTCTGCCGAAAAATGTGACTTCCGACACGCGCGTTTTGCCAAAAATTGACCTTTAAGTCGCAAAAAAGTTTTCCACCAATCGCCTTCAGCCGGAAAACCCGTTTTCCGCAACTAGCGTTACGATATTTATTTGTATCTACTTTCCAAACGCACTTTTTGCCACTCGCCTACAACCGGAAAACATGTGTTCAGCCAAAAATTATCATTTAAATCGTAAAAATCTTTTTCCAACAACCACCTTCCGCCGGGAAACACGTTTTCCGCAACTCGGGTTACAAGTGTATTTGTATTTACGCTCCAAAACGCGCTTCCTGCCACTCGCATACTGCAGGAAAACGCGTTTTCGGCCATGCGCCGCCTATTTTAAATTACATTTTAAGCTGTGAAAAGCTTTCTCCGCAATTCGCCTTCCGACGGGAAAAGCGTTTCCCCAACCCGCTTTACCACAGATGTTTGATTTTAGACATGAAATGTTTTTTATAATCTTCTGCCGAAAAACGCGATTTCCGACACGCGCGTTCTGCCAAAAATTATCATCTAAGACGCAAAAAGCGTTTTCCACCAATCGCCTTCCGCCGGAAAACGCGTTTTCCGTAACTCGCGTTACGACCTATATTTGTGTTTACGCTCCAAAAAGCGCTTTCTGCCTCTCGCATACTGCCAGGAAAAGCGTTTTGCGCCAAGCGCTGTTTTAAGTTAAATCTTAAGCCGGGAAAGGCTGTTTCCGCTATTCTCCTTCCGCCGGAAAACGCGTTTCCCCAACTCGTTTTGCCTCTGATATTTGATTTTACGCATGAAAAGATGTTCTGGAACTTATGCCGAAAAAAGGGATTTCCGACACGTGCGTTCAGCCAAAAATTAACTTTTAAGTCGCTAAAAGCGTGTTCCACCAATCGCCTTCCGCCGGAAAACGCGTTTCCCGCTACGCGCGTTACAACGTATTTTTGTATTTACACTTCGAAACGCGCTTTCTGCCACTCGCGTACTGCCGGAAAACCCGTTTTCCGCGAAGGGCCGCCTATCTTAAGTTAAAATTTAAGGAGTGAAAAGCCTTTTCCGCTATTCGACTTCCGCGGGCAAAAGCGTTTCCTCAACCCGTTTTACCACTGAAATTTGATTTGAGGCATGAAAAGATGTTTTGGAAATTCTGCCGAAAAACGCGATTTCGGACACGCACGTTCAGTCAAATTTAGTATTTTAGTCCCAAAAAGCGTTTTCCACCAATCGCCTTCGGCGGGAAAAAGCGTTTTCCGCTACTCGCGTTACGAATTATTTTCTTATTTACACGTCTAAACGCGCTTTCTGCCACTCGCATACTGCCGGATAACGCGTTTTTCTCAAAGCGCCGCTTACCTTAATTTAAACTTTAAGTTGTAAAAAGCTTTTTCCGCCATTCTCCTTCCGCCGGAAAAGGCGTTTCCCCGACTCGCTTTACCACTGATGTTTGATTTTATTCATGAAATGTTATCTTGGAATTTCCGCTGAAAAACGCTATTTCCGACACGCGCATTCTACCGGAAATCAATAAATAAGCCGCATAAAATGTTTTCCACCAATCGCCTTCCGCCGGAAAACGCGTTTTCCATAACTCGCGTTACGACGTATATTTGTATTTACGCTCCAAACGCGCTTTTTGTCACTAGCATACTGACGGAAATCGCGTTTTCTTCCAAGGGCTGCCTATTTTAATTTAAATTTTAAGCCGGGAAGAGCGTTTCCCGCTTTTCTCCTACGCCGCAAGAAGCGTTTTCCACACCTCGCGGTCCCACGGATCGCTGTACCACGCATAATGATTTTCGGAATGAAAGATGATTCATACCTGCCGAAAATCGCGATTTTCGACACGCGCGTTCTCCCGGAAATAAATATTTAAGCCGCAAAGAGCGTTTTCCACCAGTCGCCTTACGCTGGAAAACGCGTGTTCCGCAAATCGCGTAAAGACGTATATTTGTATGTAGGTTCAGACGCGTTTTTTTGCCACTGGCATACTGCCGGAAAACGCGCTTTCCGCCAATCGCCGCCCAAATTAAATTAAATTTTAAGCCGGGAAAAGCGATTTCCTCTACTCGCTTTCCGCCGAAAAACGCGTTTCCCCTACTCGCTTTACACTGATGCTTGATTTTAGGCATTAAAAGATATTTTGGATCTTCTGCCGAAAAACGCGATTTTCGACACGCCCGTTCTGTCAAAAATTAACATTTATGTCGCAAAAAGTGTTTTCCACCAATCGCCTTACACCGGAAAACCTGTTTTCCGCTACTCGCGTCACGACGTATATTTGTATTTACAATTCAAAACGCGCTTTCTGCCACTCGCGTAATGCCGGAAAACGCGTTTTCCGCCAAGCGCCGCGTATTTTAAGTTATATTTTAAGCCGGGAAAATATCTTTCCGCCATTCGCCTTTCGCCTGAAACAGCGTTTCCCCAACTCGCTTTAACACTCATATTTGATTATAGGCATGAAAAGATATTTTGCAACTTCTGACGAAAAACGCGATTACCGACAAGCGCGTTCTGCTAAAAATTAACATTTAGGTTGCAAAAAGCGTTTTCAACCAATCTCCTTCCACCGGAAAACGCGTTTTCCGCAACTCGCGTAAAGACGTATACTTGTATTTACGATCCAAAACTAGCCTTCTTCCACTCGCATACATCCGGAAAACGCATTTTCTGCAAAGCGCCGTCTATCTTAAGTTAAACTTTAAGCCGGGAAAAGCTCTTTCAGACATTCGCCGTCCGCCGGAAACAGCGTTTCCCCAACCCGCTTTACCACTGATGATTGATTTTAGGCATAAAATAAATTTTGTAACTTCTGCCGAAAAACGCGATTTCCGACACCCGTGTTCTGCCAAAAATTAAAGACGCAAAAGGCGTTTTCCACCAATTGCCTTACGCCGGAAAACGCGTTTTACGCAACCCGCTTCACGACGTATATTTGTATTTACGTTCGAAAACGCGCTTTCTGCCACTTGCATGCTGCCGGAAAAAGCGTTTTCCATCAAGCGCCGCCTATCTTAAGTTAAACATTAAGTGGGGAAAAGCTTTTTCCGCTATTCACCTTCCGCCGGAAAACGCTTTCCCCAAATCGCTTTACCACTGATGTTTCATTTTAGTCATGAAAAAAATTTTGGACTTCTGCCGAAAAACGCGATTACTTACACACGCGTTCTGCAAAAATTAACATCTAAGTTGCAAAAAGCGTTTTCCACCATTAGCCTTCAGGCGGAAGACGCGTTTTCCGCTCCTCGCGTTACGACGTATATTTGTATTTACGCTCAAACATCCTTTTTGCCATTCGCATACTGCCGGAAATCGCGTTTACTGGAAAGCGCCGCCTATCTGAAGTTAAAATTTAAGCCGGGAAAATCTCTTTCCGCCATTCGCCTTCCGCCGGAAAACGCGTTTTCCCAATTAGCTTTACCACTGATATTTTTTTAGGCATGAAAGGATGTTTTGGAACTTGTGCCGGAAAACGCGATTTCCGACACACGCGTTCTGCAAAAATTAACATCTAAGTCGCAAAAAGCGTTTTCCACCAATCGCCTTCAGGCGGAAAAGCGCGTTTTCCGCTACTCGCGTTACGACGTGTATTTGTATTTACACTTCAAATCGCGCTTTCTGCCACTCGCACACTGCAGGAAAACGCGTTTTCCGCCAAACGCAGATTATCTTAAGTTAAATTTTAAGCCGGGAAAAGCTTTCTCCGCTATTAGCCTTCGGCCGGAAACCGCGTTTCCCCAACTCGCTTTACCACTGATATTTGATTTTAGGCAAGAAAAAATGATTTGTGTCTTCTGCTGAAAAACGCGATTTCCGAAACGCGCGTTCTGCCAAAAATCAACATTTAAGTAGAAAGAAGCGTTTTCCACCAATTGCCTTCCTCCGGAAAAAGCGTTTTCCGCTACTCGCGTTACGACGTATATTTGTATTTACGTTCCAAACGCGCTTTATGCCACTCGCATACTGCCGGAAAACTCGTTTTTCGCCAAACGCTGCCAAACTTAATTTAAATTTTAAGCATGGAAGAGCGTTTTCCGCTATTCGCTTCCTGCCGGAAGACGCGCTTTCCGCACCTCGTGTTCCCACGAATCGCTGTACCACGGATAATTATTTTAGGAATGGAAGAAGATTCAGACCTGCCGAAAATTGCGATTTCCGACATGCGCGTTCTGCCAAAAATTAAAATTTAAGTCGCAAAAAACGTTTTCCAACAATCGCCTTTCGGGGGAAAACGCGCTTTCCGCAACTAGCGTTACAACGGATATTTGTATTTATACTTCACAAAGCGCTTTCTTCTACTCGCATACAGCCGGAAAATGCAATTTCCGCCAAGCACCGCCTATTTAAGTTAAACATTAAGCCGGGAAAAGCTTTATCCGCTATTCGTCTTTCACGGGAAAACGCGTTTCCCCAACTCGCTTTTCCACTGAATTGTGATTTGAGGCAGGAAAAGATGTTTTGGAACTTCTGCCGAAAAACGCGATTTCCGACACCCGCGTTCTGGCAAAATTTAACATTTAATTCGCAAAAAACGTTTTCCAACAATCGCCTTTCGCCGGAAAACGTGTTTTCCGCCACTCGTGTTACGACGTATATTTGTATTTTTTAACTTCAAAACGCGCTTTCTGCCACTCGAATACAGCCGGAAAACGCGTTTTCCCCCAAAAGCCGCCAAACTTAATTTAAAATTTAAGTTGTTAAAAGCTTTTTCCGCCATTCACCTTCCGCCGGAAAACGCTTTTCCCAACTCGCTTTACCACTCATGTATCATTTTAGGAATGAAATGATATTTTGGAATTTCCGCTTAAAAAGGCGATTTCCGACACACGCGTTTTGCCGAAAATCAATATTTAAGCCGCGTCAAGCGTTTTCCACCAATCGCCTTCCGTCGGAAAACGCGTTTTCCATAACTCGCGTAAAGACGTATATTTGTATTTACGCTCCAAACGCGTTTTGCCACTCACATAGTGCCGGAAAAAGTGTTTCCCTCCAAGCGCTGCCAATCTTAATTTAAATTTTAAACCGGAAAGAGCGTTTTCCTCTATTCACCTCCCGCCGCAAGACGGGTTTTCCACACCTCGCGGTCCCACGGATCGCTGTACCACGGATAATGAATTTCGGAATGAAAGTAGATTCAGACCTGCCTTAAAACGTGATTTCCAACACGCGCGTTCTACCGTAAATTAAAATTTAAGACGCAAAATGCGTTTTCGAACAGTCGCCTTACGCCGGAAAACGCGTGTTCCGCAACTCGAGTTAGGACGTACATTTGTATTTACGCTCAGACGCGTTTTTTGCCACTCGCATGCTGCAGGAAAACGCGTTTTCCGCCAAGCGCCGCCTATCTTAAATTTTAAGCCGGGCAAAGCGATTTCCGCTACTCGCCTTCCTCCGGAAAACGTGTTTTCCCAACTCGCTTTACAATGATGTTTGATTTTAGGCATTGGAAGATATTTGGGATCTTCTGCCGAAAAACTCGTTTTTCGACACGCCCGTTCTGTCAAAAATTAACATTTAATTCGCAAAAAACGTTTTCCACCAATTGCCTTCCACCGGAAAAACGTTTTCCGCTACTCGCGTCACGACGTATAGTTGTATTTACACTTCAAAACGCGCTTTCGGCCACTCGCGTACTGCCGGATAACGCGTTTCCGCCAAGCGCCTCCTATCTTAAGTTATATTTTAAGCCGGGAAAATCTCTTTACGCCATTCGCCTTTCGCTGGAAACCGCGGTTCCCCAACCCGCTTTACCACTGATATTTGATTATAGGCATGAAAAGATGTTTTGGAACTTCTGACGAAAACGCGATTTCGCTTTTTCCGATATTCGCCATCCGGCGGAAAATGATTTTCCCTAACTCGCTTTACAACTGATGTTTGATTTTAGGCATTGTTTTGGAACTTCTGCCGAGAAACGCGATTTCCGACACGAGCGTTCAGCCAAAAAGTAACTTTTTAGTCGCAAAAAGCGTTTTCCACCAATCGCCTTCCGCCGGAAAACGCGTTTCCCGCAACTCGGGTTACGACGTATATTTGTATTTACGCTAGAAAACGCACTAAATGCACCTTGCATGATGCCGGAAAACGCGTTTTCCGCCAAGCGCCGCCTATCATTAGTTAAACAATAAGCCGGGAAAAGCTTTTTCCGCTTTTCACCTTCCGCCGGAAAACGCGTTTCCCCAACAGTCTTTACTACAGCTGTTTCATTTTAGGCATTATAAGATATTTTGGACTTATGCTGAAAAACGCGATTTCCGACACGCGGATTCTCCCGCAAATCAATATTTAAGCCGCAATGAGCGTTTTCCACCAATAGTCTTCCGCCGCAAACTCGTTTTTCATTAATCGCGTTACGATGTATATTTGTATTTACGCTCCAAACGCGCTTTTTCCACTCACCTACTGCCGGAAAACGCGTTTCCAACAAGCGCCGCATATCTTAAGTTAAATTTTAAGCCGGGAAAAGCGAATTTCCGCTACTCGACTTCCGCCGGAAAACGCGTTTCCCAAACTCGCTGTACCACGTATGTTAGATTTTAGGCATTAAGTGATACTTTTGGAACTTCTGCCGAAAAACTTGATTTCCGACACACGCGTTCGGCCAAAAATTAACGTTTAAGTCGCAAAAAGCGTTTTCCACCAATCGCCTTCCGCCGGAAAACGCAACTACCGCAACTCGTGATTTGACGTATATATGTGTTTACGCCTCAAAACACGCTTAATGCCACTAGCCTCCTGTCGAAAACCGCGTTTTCCGCCAAGCGCCGCCTTACTTAATTTACACTTTAAACCGGGGAAACGTTTTCCGCTATTCTCCTCCCGCCGCAACACGCGTTTTCCACACCTCGCGTTCCCACGGATATTTGAATTTACGCATGAAATCATGTTTTCGGCCTAATGCTTTGAAACGTGATTTTCGGCCGTGTGATCTGTCGGAAATTATAACTTAAGCCGCAAAAAGCGCTTTCCAGCATTGGCCTTCCGCCGCAAAACGCGTCTACCGCTACTCGCGTTCCCACGGATGTTTGAATTTACGCATGAAAACATGTTTTCGGACTTCTGTTGCAAAACGTGACTTCCGAAACGCGTGTTCAGTCGGAAATTAAAACTTCAGCCCCAAAAAGCGCTTTCCGCCAATCGCCACCCGTAGGACACCAGGTATTTCGCAAATCGCATTACCACGTATATTTGAATTTGTGCATCAAAACGCAATTAACGCACTTCGCCATCTGCAGAAACAGCGTTTTCCGTAACGCGGCATATAAGTTAAATTAATTTTTAAGCCGGGAAAACGATTTCCGCTACTCGCCTTCCGCCGGAAAACGCGCTTCCCCAACTCACTGTACCACGGAAGTTTGATTTTACTCATTAAAAGATGTTTTGGAACTTCTGCCGTAATACGCGATTTCCGACACGCGCGTTCTGCCAAAAATTAACGTTTAGGTCGCAAAAATCGTTTTCCACCAATCGCCTTCCGCCGAAAAACGCGTGTTACTACGTATATTTGTATTTATACTTCGAAACGCGCTTACTTCCACTCGCATACTGACGGAAAACGAGTTTTCCGCGAAGCGCCGCCTATCTTAAGTTATACTTTAAGCCGGAAAAGGCCTTTTCCGCTATTCACCTTCCGCCGGAAAACGCGTTTCCCCAACTCGATTTACCACTGATATTTGATTTTAGGCATGAAAGATATTTTGTGTCTTCTGCCGAAAAAAGCGATTTCTGACACGCGCGTTCTGCCAAAAATTAACATTTAAGTCACAAAAAACGTTTTCCACCAATTCCCTTCCGTCGGAAAACGCGTTTTCCGCAACTCGCGTTACGACATATATTTGTATTTACGCTAGAAAAGGCGAGTGACAGAAAGCGCGTTTTTAAGCGCAAATACAAATAGGCGTCATAACGCGAGTTGCGGAAAAACGTTTTCCGGCGGAAGTCGATTGGAGGAAAACGCTTTTTCCGACTTCACAGTTAAATTTTGGCAGAACGCGCCTTTTGGGAATCGCGTTTTTCGGCAGAAATTACAATACATCTTATAATGCATAAAATCAAATATCCGTGGCACAGCGAGTTGAGGAAACGCGTTTTCCGGCCGAAGGCAAGTAACGGAAATCGTTTTCCCGGATAAAAGTTAATTCAACATTGATGGCGCGTTGCGGAAAACGCGTTTAACGGTAGATGGCGAAATGCCTTAATGGAGTTATGATGCACAAATTCAAATAACCGTGGTAACGCGGTTTGCAGGAAACGCTGTTTCCTGCGAATGGTGATTGGGAAAAGCGTTTTTGCGGCTAAGTTTAAATTTCCGTCAGAACACGCGTGTCGGAAATCACGTTTTCCAGCAGAAGGCGGAATACAAGTTTCTAAGCGTAAATTAAAAATTCTGTGGGAAGGCGAGGTGTGGAAAACGCGTCTTGCGGCTGGAGGCGAATAGCGGAAAACGCTTTTCCCGTCTTAAAATTTAACTTAAGATAGGCGGCGCTTGAAGGAAAACGCGTTTTCCGGCAGTAGGCGAGTGGCACAAAGCGCGTTTTGAGGCGTAAATACAAATATACGTCGTAAATCGAGTTGCGGAAAACGCATTTTCCGTCGGAAGGCGATTGTTTGAAAACGCTTTTTCCGACTTGAATGTTAATTTTTGGCTGAACACGCGTGTCGGAATCAAGTTTAGCAACAGAAAGCCAAGAACATGTTTTCATGCGTAAATTAATAAGGCTGTGGGAACACGAGGTGCGGAAAACGCGTCTTGCGGCGGGAGGCGAATATTGGAAAAAGCTTTTCCCGGCTTAAACCTTAACATAAATTAGGGGGCGTTTGGCGGTAAACGAATTTTCCGGCAGTAAGCTAGTGGCAGAAAACGCGTTTGAAGCGTAAATACAAATATACGTCGTAACGCGAGTTTGCGGAAAACTCGTTTTGCGACGGAAAGCGATTGGTGGAAAAAGCTTTTTGCGGCTTAAATATTAATTTTCGGCAGATCGCGCGTGTCGGAAATCGCGTTTTTCGGCAGATGGTCCAAATTTTCTTTCATTCCTAAAATCATTTTCCGTGGTACAGCGAGTTGCGGAAACGCGTTTTGCGGCGGAAGGCGAGTAACGAAAGTCGCTTTTCCCGGTTTAAAATTTAACTTAAGATAGCAGCGCTTGGCGGAAAAAGGCGTTTTCCGGCAGTAGGCGAGTGGCAAAAAGCGCGTTTTGAAGCGTAAATACAAATATACGTCGTAACGCGAGTTGCGGAAAACGCGTTTTCTTGCTGAAGGCGATTGGTGGAGGACGCTTTTTGTAACTTAGTTGATAATTTTTGGCAGAACGCGCGTGTCGGAAATCGCGTTTTTCAGCAGAAGTTCTAAGATATTTTTCATGCCTAAAATCAAATATCCGTGGTAAAGCGAGTTGGGGAAACGCGTTTTCCGACGGAAGGCGAGTAGCTGAAATCGCTTTTCCCTGCTTAAAATTTAATTTAAGATAGATGACGCGTGGCGGAAAACGCGTTTTCCTGCAGATGGCAAAGTGCGTTTTGATGCTTAAATTCAAATATCCGCGGTAACGCGAATTGCGGAAAACGCGGTTTCCTGCGGAAGGCGATTGGCGGAAAGCGCTTTTTGCGGCTTAAATTATAATTTCCGGCGGAACACGCGTGTCGGAAATCACGTTTTCCAACAGAAGGCAGAAAACGTGTTTTCATGCGTAAATTCAAACATCTGTTGGAAGACGAGGTGTGGAAAACGCGTCTTGCGGCGGGAGGCGATTAGAGGAACAAGCTTTTCCCGGCTTAAAATTTCACTTAAAATACGCGGTGCTTGGCGGAATACGCGTTTTCCGGCAGCAGGCGAGTTGCAGGAAGCGCGTTTTGCAGCGTAAATATATAATGCGAATTGGTAATGCTCATTTGAAATTTTTGGTAGCTAAGAAACTGTTGTAATTTATGATTTGCCAACTTTGAAAATTGTGTAAAATGAGGAAACCACACGCTTTATTAGAAGCTGAGCTTAGCGATTACAACACTGTAAACTTTTTATAAACCAGCCCGGTTACAGAAGGTTATGTCAACGTGTGACAAATAGCTGACATCAGCGCTCCACTTCTACAGCGTTTCAAAGAATGTTACAGTATCGGATGTATGAAACTAAGCTAAGATGGTGTAATGTTGTGTTTACACACACAAAAATGCATGACATGAGCAAATCGCCTTTATATAACTTTGCGAATATTTGACTAGACAGAGACTTTCGTCGTAACGTTTGATTAACGAAGATGGGAACACAATATTGACGCTATATCTCTGTCTTGAGTAAGATTGCCAGCCGTGAAGAATTTTCGAAGGATCGGAGGCTGACATGATGGTCAACATAGCGTACATCTTGATTATTGAAGGTGAGTCGCTATGGTTGAACTAAATTTTAAAGTAAATTTGAAATTATACTTTGGAAACGTACGGGACAAATTGGTTATATAAAGGCGAGACAGGTAGTTGTGCAAAATCACAGAACTCGGACCAGCGAGTGTAATTTTTCTTTGACCTTTATATGTGTAAATTTGTATATAACCGTAGTAAAATAGAATTTAGCTTTTAGCCATAACCGTTGTTATTTGACGTGGGTCATACAGTTCTATATCCTAAC
>Ga0123355_10016278_pt1 | contig 11711 bp, 9 predicted proteins | sample TergutEmb28metaG_3_FD_89872 | JGI IMG/M metagenome (GOLD analysis project Ga0123355, IMG submission 89872) | Embiratermes neotenicus P1 segment gut microbial communities from Petit-Saut dam, French Guiana - Emb289 P1 | ecosystem: Host-associated > Arthropoda: Insects > Digestive system > Gut ...
TTACTCGGTTCCACTAGTGGTTGATTTTCCACATTCACGATTTCTGGTTCCAGAGATTTTCTGGCAGGCCTACCCTTTCTTGAGTAATGAAGAGACCGAGCTGTGCTGTCCCATTCACAAATGAAGCAGCAATATTTTGTGAATCCTTGTTGTAGTCCGAGTAGCAAGGCAATTACTTTTAGGTCACCACAGATTTGCCATTTGAATTTATCGTAATTAATGGCTTCCTTCAGAATCTTCATGTTCTCATACGACTCCTTATTATGCACTGAATGACCAACAAGAATAGAAGGTAGGGTGTTGCCATTGTGAAGGAGAGCTTCCTTGAGACTCAAATTAGACGAGTCTATAAAGAGTCGCCAGTCCAGAGGATTGTGATTAAAATTGAGTGTTTGCATCAGGCCATCAATATCAGTGCAAGCAACAAGGTCCCTTACCATTTTAAAGAACTGAACTAGATCTCCGTGCCTTTTACGATACACAGAACTCATTACTCGTCCTCTGGGAGCGCAGTGCTGACACACGTACCCCTTCCCAAGTAACTATTTTACGCATTAGGCCACACTTCATGTATAATGACAACTAGAGCCAAGAACTGAATTCTGAGGCCATATTTGGTCTCACCGCGTTGAATTGAAGAAAGACCAACTATTTTGGTTACGGATACATTTTGTGTGTTGACCAGTGTTATTGATCAAATTCACGAGCTAATCTTGGAAGACCGTCGGATTTCGGCTAAATCAATAGCTGAGCAACTGGACATCTCATGTAAGCGGAATGGGTCCATCATTCGTGAAGATTTGGACATGCGGAAGCTCTCTGCGAAGTGGGTCCCGAAATGCCTGAACGCCGATCAAAAAAATCAAGGGTGCCAATCGTCTGAGCAATTTTGGATTTTTTTTATGCAATCCAAATGATTTCCTTTCGCGATTGGTGACCATGGACGAAACCTGGCTATATCACTATGACCCAGAGACAAAGCAACAATCAATGGAGTGCCGGCATAGCGGCTCCCCTCTCCCCAAAAAATTCCGAGTGCAAAAATCCACTGGAAAATTTCCCGCCTCGATATTTTGGGATCAAGACGGCATCCTCCTCATTGATTATCTTCCAAAGGACCAAACTATCAAAGCGGAGTATTACTCATCTCTGCTGGTGCAACTGAAGGACATTTCGAAGGAAAAACGCCGCGGGAAGTTCACCAAGGGGGTCTTGTTCTTGCACGACAATAGCCCCTCTCACCGGGCACTTGCAACCCAGAAGAAACTGGCCTACCTGCGCTTCCAATATCTTGATCACCCACCCTATTCTCCGGATCTGGCCCCGTCGGACTACCACCTGTTCCCTGGACCGAAAAAAACAATTTAAAGTTCGACATTTTTCGTTGGATGCGGATGTCATTGCTGCCGCGGAGACCCGGTTAGACGGACAACCTTCTGATTTTTTTTTGGCTTGCAAAAGTTAGAGCAACGGGCTAATAAGTGTAATTGAGCTTCGTGGGGAGTATGTTGAATAAATCCCGAGTTTGGTCGCTGTAGCTTGTTTCCTTCCTGTTCGGGCTAAGGACTTATCAGCACCCTCTCGTATATGAAAAGTTGTGGAACAAGGTTATAATTTTAATTACTTGGAAAGTTTTATATCGGTGAAGAAAAGGGCGTTAGTATAATAGTAAACGTTTTAATAGGATTAATGAGACAATCAGGCGACATTTAGAAGCTCTATGATAGCCAACACCTGTTAAGACTTCACAGCGTCACTTTGAAAGCAGCTCTGTTTTGCGGTACCGAACCCTGGGCCATAAACAAGAGAAATGCCCAAAAATTGGAAGCAGCACAAATGAGATTTTTAAGACGGCTCCTGGGGTTTAAAATACTGGACTGCCAAGGGAATTCTAACATTCAAAACAGACTGAAACACACAATTCAATAGAATATTTTAAAACCTATCAGGGAATCTGGTTAGATCACCTATAACGAATCGACACGATCCGTCTACCAAGACAGTCTGTCCATTTCCAGCCCAAGAAACGAAGGGACATCGGACAACCAAGAGAAAGATGGAAAGACCAAGAATTCCTTGAGCTTTAAAGGAACAGTTTTCAGGACCTAAGCCTTACATATACTCAAGACAAGGGCGACAAATACGTCTACGACGACGTCGTTGATGACGATGATGATGATGATGATGATCAAATGTCGAAGAGCCTTTCGAGTAAAATTTTATGATATTTAAAATATCTCAAATTCTGAGTCATCTATAAGTCATTCGTTATTCTTCAGCTGGTGGAGTTTGTAAGCTTAAGGTTTTTACTAACACAGCGATAACGAGAGGCGCACGAAAATAAGAAACTGATACTGTCGCCAATTCACTTACAGAATTGGCTCTTTCGCCAACTTCATCAGGTTCTTCATCAGCCAAAACTTAACGAATGAGCTGTACCCGCTCTGTGTGTTATAAAGCTGCTTCTGACAGAACTGATAGAGATAACTCCAATGACCTATGACGTAAGAGTTATATCGGATTGATAGGAACCAAAATTAAATGCACCCTGGACATTGGGACTCACCGCCATTACTAACTGAATCAAAATCAGGCCATTAGTCTCAGAGAAGAAAAAAAGGCACTGAATCCAATTACGTATTTATTTACGTACTGCATATAAAAGCCCTAAGTTATGTCATTTTTGTACTTCTAGATTATTTAGGGTATGTGTTAGGGTGTCTGACCTCAAAGTACTTACGTACGAAATTAATCTAATTATATACAGAACGAATTTCCTACTTCGCACTAACTACAATACGTGCCCAGAAAAACAAAAATCTGTCAATGTTCACTTATACAGCCAACTTACTGAACAAGTTACAAATACATTTAAAAGGTAGGTTTTTCGCAGCCCTTACATATTTCGGCACACCTGTGCCATCCTCAGGAAATTCATGCAATGAATTCAAAACTTGCTGCTTTATAACGATAAGACCAGTAGTACTCATTAAATACGAGTACAGCATTCAGCAGCTGAACACTATGTGCAGGGTGGTTAACATACAGTAGAAACATACTATAACATTGTATTAAACCAATACATGCATATCATACTGATTTTTGCAGTTCACGTAAAAGATATACAATACGCTGCGTACACTACGCAGAACGTAATAAACGGAGAGGATCCGTAATGGATCTAAAGTTACACTGGGTGCTTGTATGTCACAACAGTAGAATTAAAACATAATATTAAACATCTCTTGGGATTTTATATTTTTTATGTACTTCACAACAACTGGAAATATCGATATGATACTACGTAATGCTTCTAAACGTTATAATACGTTTACACTGTATATTAGCACTTATAATTTAGCTGCCGAATGCTGTATTTAATGAGTACTGCGGATGTGATCTGTTTTTGTAATAGCCCCACCATCACGTTTTTCTGCCGGATAGTTGGTTCAAGCTTCATGTTTATGTTAGTGTATGCTACGGTGCTGCTAGAAGGTTGTGTTTAGCTGCTGCTGCATACATTCAGGTTTCATTGTACGTTCGTTCTTCCCTTTCACTTGCCGTGAGGAAGCAGAGAAGCAGAGAAGCAGACGGTAATTTGCTTCAGGAGAGCAGTCACAGTGTGGTTAGTACAGAAGTAATTCCTTAATACTTACTCCATATAGCAGAGTCCTGCTTCAGATTTCTAACCGATTTTCAGCTAGTCAAGAAATTCTCCGCATTTTATGGAACCCGAAGGTTCATTACTCATTACCGCCCTCTCAAGGGCCCGCCACCTGTCCCTATCCTCAGCACCGAAGAAATTAATCTGAAACTTAACACAGGGTTCCCAAGACTTTGTTGGAACAGCTGTTTGATACATACCGGGTAAGACAACCATTCTTCTTTCTATTTTTATCCGAGATAAATTTCCCAGATTTGACACACTGTTGAGTAATTACCTTTCCAAATGTTAGAAAGAAGTCATTTTGACACGGAACTTTTCATTTTATTGGCAGATGGATACACTTGACGTATGTTTTAAGTACTGCTGTTAGGCGAATTGAAGATGTGATTAATTGGCAAATAACCTTAATACTTATTGAAGCAGAAAATGTGTAGTACAGCTGGAAGACAAGTTATAGCACCTCCTAAAGGAAAAGGTTTATACGATAAATAAGGTACAGTACTGTAATCGTACTTGCAGCTACTTCTCTTTGGCATGCCAGTACTTTTGTATATCCGAAGGTTAATTAGGTAAATAACATGAAAAATTGATGTTCGTTAAATTATGATAATGTTTCTGTATCCAGCAACCAACTGTAGAGCGCACTTCTCTGCTTGTTTAAGTACATCGCATGTTACCTATATCGAACGGCCTCTGAGTATGCTATATTTACAGAATTTGCCAGTTATGTTGGAGTGTGGTGTTGGTTATAGGTGAAGGAAGTTGTTCTAGGACAAGCAAGTTTTTCTTTTTTTGGTTTATCTTTGTGCTGAGATGGCGCTGAAAGTTTTAGAAAATGGCTCGTTCCAGTCTGCCGTTGTTACTCCAGCACGTTACATTATAGAACAGCAAGTCTTAAATTTGGTGCATGAACTCCCTGAGGATGGCACAGACGTGCCGAAACACGTAAGTGTAGTGAGAGATCACACATTTAGGTATGTTAGCAACTTGTGCATTAAGTTGGTTTTATAAATGAATATTAAGCAAAACGCACGGAATGAAAATCTAGAAATGTATTAATGTTGTCCAGGAAAATAGTCGGCTTTTCCTGTAAGAATCATACGCAACAGTAGAAAATGTGGACATATAGCAGAGTTTCATTGTCGAATCAAGCGGTACGTGGAGTAACCATTGGAACTAAAAGTGTTAATATCTTTTCCATTCCTCTCGATATATTTATCCTTAAAACGTAGTCGGTGCAGTGAGGATCGATAGCTCGGCAGTTTATGCGGGTGGTCGCTGTCTGACAAACTCTGCCCTACCGTACCGTATCATCAGACGATATTCTGTAGAGTTTCCATCTATAACCTTCGACCTGAAACCCGTTCCACCTTCTCGTAACGGACAGATTAACGTCTACTGTGCACCGTAGATTTGTCTTATTTTAACGCCCCGATTGGCTTTGCACTGTAGATGTTTAAATGCAGTGAGGGGATGGGTTTCACAGTAATATTATAGAAATCGCCAACTCCCACATGTTTAGTGTCTTATTTGCCTATCATTGGGAATACAATTTTATAAAGCGGTTGCTTGATGCCAAGTGCTTGTATTATACAATTATTGTACTCCCTGATTACAGGCCAGCAAGGCCACAACATGTAGGAGTTAATGGTTTTATAATATTACTTGAATCTAACAAAATTGTATGCATTTGTTGTTTGAAATTATAGTAATTTAAATGTCTTGCACGGAATGGAGAACGAGAAATTCACTTTTTTACAAATAAAACACACAGAATTTCGGCAAACTGTCGCCGTATTGAAACAAACGCACAGTAAGGTAAGAAAACTGTACAGTGCGTGGCAGCCCTTCCGTGTAATTGACACTAGCAGTAGGACCAAAATGTGAAAATGTAGTCATCCAATGTTACGCTTATGCAGGCCACAGAGGAGAGGCGGAGGTACAAATCCAACTCCATCGCAACTCGTCACGAGAAGGAAGTGGGTTTCCAGCACCATGCAGCCATCGTGTTACCCCGCGAAAGACCCTGCACGGGAGGCTGAGTGGGCCTCGGGACCCGTCTAGGTCTCTAGCTCCAACCGAGATAAGACCCTCTGGGCGCAGGGAATCGCTATACCTTCTACGCCATACCGGCTGCCACGAATACAAAGTATGTGATACAAAACGTTACTCGCACCTTAGATCTCTTCCTTTACCCTTGCCAGGTGTAATTGTACTAGTGCCATATAACCAACCAAAATAGACTAATACAGCAGGCCCATTTGAGGCCACAGGACCTGGCGATTGAGTCTAACCTCACTCCTAACATGATAAAATGCAGAACACTCAAATCTCTAATACTCATACGGTCATGATTGATTCATATCTAACTCTGTAAGCAGTATACACATTATATAGAGTATATAGAGTATATACAGTATATACAGTATCAGTATATACTGTATATACTGTATATACTGTATATACAGTGTATACAGTATATACAGTATATACAGTATATACTGTATATACTGTGTATACAGTATATACAGTATATACTGTATATACTGTATACACGTATACTTTATCGCACTTTTCGACCCTACTCGCACTTACTCGCTAGTTTCCGAGGAATAATTTGCTTCTTCGGATTGCACTTTGCTTCATAAAAAGGAATTCGAGCGACGAGATTAGGAACAGTGATTTTAATGGAAGACTTCCAGTTGTGCTTTAATTCTCAAAATAAAATCAACTGATTTATTCCGTCAAAACACAACAACATGTACAATCATCAGCATCCTAGTACGGCTACATCATATTTCGGTCCTCCCTAGACCATCCTCAGGCCAACATTTATCTGTACAATGTACTATCAGTGTGCACTATACATTATGGGATCCCAAACTGTTTACAGGATGTACGTAAAAACAATTATAAAAGTTTTTAAAGTTAAAATACTGTGGTATATTGAAAATGGTATGAAGATTTTTACAGTCAGTAAGGAAGGTACTTTCGTTATATTCGAGTAACGAGTAATACTACAACAGTAGTCAAGTGAACATACAAGTTCGAGGTACCATTGTTCCCAATAAATATGTGCACGTATGTAGGACAGACGTTTTTGTATGTAGGTGTGTGTACGTAGATGATTAGTATAGAGCTGCAAGTTACACATCAGTTAACAGGTATTTTGTACTTATACTAGGTCATGTAAGTACAAAATACAAAGTACAAAATTCTCGAGCATGCATTACCCAGAAGAGACGGTCTTGGTCACAGTTATTTGGTGGTTGAAGGTGAAGTAATTGAAATGTTACGTCGGAATATAGATATGGTGTCTTGTTATTGTTCCACAAAATTAAAACAAATAATTTAAAAGATACTAATACATTGCTGAAGTATTGAATGTCACCCGCTCTTTCTTTTTGGTGGAAAGGTACCTGTACAGAGTCACATTATCGACAACAGCTGTATTAGCAAGTTGCAATGTATGAATTGTACTGGCCTGCTGGAACGTGAAAGGTGGTTTGGCGTGCTGCGAAGTAAGTGGCGCACGACAAGTTACCCTTTGAAGACAGGCTTTCTTTGAAACGTGTGTTTCCTCTTATCTAAAGGTCTCTTTTTGTAACATCTGGAATGAGAAAGTTAAAACGGTCATAGACGGTCAATACTATTACCTTGAATTAATAATGCGCAATATGTTTCTCCCTAGGCGATTCAATATTATTATACAATACTTCGTTGTGCTCGTGGGTTAAACGAGTAAACATGGTGACATTCACGCTGCTTGTGTGGCTCTTGCTTGAACCCTGTGTTTAAGAAAAGAAAAGAAAAGAAAAGAACCGCCACTGTATCAAAGAGGTACAAAAGAATATCACAATGCACACATGAAAATATCAAGCCAGACGCAATGTTGAGACAGCGAAAAGACTATTTGTTTATTTTTGGGATTTGAGGTCCGTCACTTGATGGGACGCTGAAGCCTGCCACTACTATAATCGCTACATGCGAGAGGGCTAATCTGTGAACGCCTATCCATTGCGCTACGCTGTTTGGCCGTTGGAAAAAAATTTGAAGACCTGAAATTCGTAAGGGTTACATCTCAATTAACTGGAATTATTCTACTGGAGACGTGTTTACTGCTCGGCAAACAGATGATAACTGCATGAATATTGCGCAACACTGTCCACCGACTACTCAAAATATTGCGCAACCATTCAGTATTACAACTAGACGGTCAGTAACATTGTGTTGTTGTTATTATTATTATTATTATTATTATTATTATTATTATTATTATTGCACAATATTATTGACCGTCCAGGGGGAATTTAAGAAAAACTGAGCTTGATAATGTTGCTTCTTTTCTGTTCTTGACTTCAGACAGTCAACCGTGTGTCCTGATTTTCTGCCTTCGTAAATTATTTCTAAACTTTTAATTGACTTGTTACCCTGTTCTCCTCACGATTCTCATTATACTTGTCTGAATGAGTCACTTTGGTTCTTGCAGATTGCTCCCTCATATTCTAGACAATACCTTCTTTATCTTCCATCGTATCGTAACAAGAGTATTTTCAAATCTTTGTATGCATAAAGTCAGTATCGAAAAACAAGTTGTCAGCCTCTGAACCTGGCTACAAGTTTCTCTTCTTTCGTAATGCTCAGGAATAGTAAAGTCCTATTAAGATTCTTCTCCCTCCACCCCACAAAATAAACAAATACAGTTTTTTTTTTGAAGTGTGTCATCCCCGTTGTGTGTGTGAAAACTGGAAAGGGTGTGAAGTCAAACACAACTATATCAATTAAGATGTATTAATGACTATTACAGAGACTATTACAGTGCAACACACAACAGTGCAACACACAATAAACTCCAACAATACAAGTGCCCAATATAGGACTGATGAGACACGCGGCGCCACCACCCACATGGACATACACCCACCCAGGGGTAAAACAGGAGCGGGCTGGGAACACACAAACACCCGGAGTATAAGCAAAGGGACTGTACCACCAAGGCCACTTTCGCGCCTCCCCGCAACACGACCCCAATTAGGAGGAAGGAAGAAGAACACGCCTGTTCACAATACCAGCGCACCAAGAAACTTCAAACTCGATACTAACCTCCAGACCCTATCGTGCCTCTAGCCAGAACATGCCACCGCATTCAATATAGAAGTTAAGTATTACGCAATGAAGCCCGTATGTAGAGATCTCTCCATCACGTGCGCGCACAGTATATATAGTAGGACCTTAAGTTCTCTTGAAGACAACCTGAAGATGGCCAGTAAAGACCGAAACATGTGGTTGTCTAGTATAGTCATTAACACATCTTAATTGACATAGTTGTGTTTGACTACATACCCTTTCCAGTTTTCAAACACAGACAGTGTTAAATTACTAATAAACTAATGAACACTACCTTATTAAAAATTAGTCACAGCGCGATAATCATAGCACGCGATCATCTTCAAGAACAACATTATTTCAAAATAAACATTAAAAGGAATATTGCAGTGATAACATTGAAGTTAAAATAATTTTTAAAAAATGATCAAATTCAGTGTTAATAAAATAAGAGTCAGGAATTTTAAGTGTTGCCCATAAATAAATATTCGTATGTGCGGCAGAAAGCCGAACCCAGTAGCCGCACGGTCTAAAACCTTGTGCACACTTGTTACGTTACGCGGTAACGTTGCACCGTATCGTGACGGTTTGAACGGGACTCGTGACCACTTACCGTATCAAAAGCTGGTTACGCGGTAACTTTACGGTCTTGTTCGGTGTGCTGTCGGTATTCGGCGTAGCATCAAAGAGATAATAAGGTTAAGGCATGAGCATGTATAGGCCAGCAACGTGATACTTGCACCACCGTCCGCTCCCCTCCCCTTCCTTTCATTCCCGATGCTTCTATCTTGAAGAAAGGTCCAAATCTGTAGCTTTGTGCTGTTTCTTGAGCGTTTTTGTAATCGTGGAAGGGAGTGGACTGAGGGAAGTGTCATAGAATTTATCGAACTTTATAAAAGACAAGAAGCAATTTGCGCCCCAAAGCACACATTGCGTTTTAATACAATAAAAAATCAAGATGCATGGGAGGAACTGGGGAAAGAAATGAACAGACCTGTCGATGAGTACAAAAAGAGAATGGAGAATTTACTGTCATCTGTCAGACGGGAGAAAATGAACATATGGAAGAGAGGTGGAACAGGAAAGTTTGACTACTTCTAATTGAAATACTTATGTGCTTTAGCAATGCATGTATTTTATCCTGAGAAGAAACAACTGCTTTCTACACGTTTTTAGACATACTCACTACATGTGAGTGAAAAATAATCAGGTAAATGAAAGTCTCAGCACATTTTTTTTTTTACGAAAACACTTTAAAGTTCACCGATTTTTACATTTATTTGTTCCTTTTTGATGCCTAGGCTTCATGTAAAGACACGTCCATAAGAAATACGTGTACTAACAAATAAGTTTACTAATTAATATTTTACCTTTTTTACAGCAAGAGATGAAGTTCATAAAACCTTTTGGTTTGCATATGAAAGCCTGAGATTCATAATGGACAAAACGAAACGGTGACATACCTTGAAAGCGGTAATTAAAAACTCATAACAAATTTAATTATTTGTGAAATTTTTAAGTAAATTTCAAGGAAACGAGTTGTTCAAAAATGTACCACCTTTACGCGCAGTCATTTTGTCAATCTATTTTTCCTCCACTCAGAAAATTAACTGCTAATTCGTCCTTTATTTCTTTCGCCTTCAAAGATGGTTTAAGTGCAATCTTTCTAATGGGAAATAAAGAAGTCATATTTTCATTATTCATGGCTCTCCAACTGTCTGAAATCACTCGAACATTTTCTTCATAATCAAACGTGCTTGGCGGAGTAAAAATTGCTGCCGAATTCAACTTATTAAATTAAATTAATGAAATTATTAAATCTTATTAAATTTTATAAGCAAGCAATAGTCATTACAAAGAGACGAGCATTTTCTGTTTCCAAAACATAGGTTTACGACGCACTTGGAAAAATGATGACGCGAGGCCAAATATATTTTCTACACCTCTGAGGGTCTGCAGATCCTGCAATTAAAAAACCTTTCTTTTGAGCCCTTTGAATGTTGTCCCGGATAAACTTTCATGAGATTCTCGCTTAAAGCAAAATCTTCATCGCCAATAAAAAAGCATGGAAAACTTTTTTCTCCCATTTAAATGGGTCGGCTGAGGGAGACGTAAGGTTTTTGTTTCTACTTAATTATACAGCTCGGTTTTCGTAAAAACTCCGCTGTCAGGAATTTTCTCTGACACACCACGTCGACAAACAAAGTTGTAATTAGCATCTACAAAAGCGAAAAATACAATACTGAAGGTATTTTTGTAGTTAAAGTATTCACTGACACTATTTCTTGTTCACTGTAGCTCCACATGTTTCCCATCAGTAACTCCCAACGAACTGGACAAATTGCACAATGCATGATACTGCTTTGCCACTACCAGTCATTCTGTTCTGTTTTTGGTATCTGAAAACACGTAAATCCAGTTAAATAAAATAAAACCTTAAATGTTGTTCCTTTCTGACTAATTCAAAACTTTGTACAAAATATTTCTTGTCATTCCAAAATGTTAATAATTTTATGTTTATTGGACCGTGCATCATCTTGATAGTTGAGTAAAGAGAGACCAACTTGATGTCATTTGCTTTATTATTTATTTACTTAATGCTCAACACGTTTCGGATGTTAATACATCCATCCTCAGGAGCTTGCGACTTATGTGCTGAGTTATTTCATGGGTTGTATTGATCTGGTTCGATGTGTGTTGGTTTTACATTGTGGTATGGCTGTGGTGGTGTGGTATCCGTATGCAGGTTGAAGCACTACTCAACCTGCTTCAACCTGCATACGGATACCACACCACCACAGCCATACCACAACGCAACACCAACACACATCGAACCAGAGCAATACAACCCATGAAATAACTCAACAAATAAGTCGCAAGCTCCTGAGGATGGATGTATTAACATCCGAAACATGTTGAGCATTAAGTAAAGAAATAA
>Ga0123355_10016279_pt1 | contig 11711 bp, 3 predicted proteins | sample TergutEmb28metaG_3_FD_89872 | JGI IMG/M metagenome (GOLD analysis project Ga0123355, IMG submission 89872) | Embiratermes neotenicus P1 segment gut microbial communities from Petit-Saut dam, French Guiana - Emb289 P1 | ecosystem: Host-associated > Arthropoda: Insects > Digestive system > Gut ...
GCCATAGAAGTGGCAGTACAGAGACGAACATACCAGCAGGGGATGTACGAAATTTACATACACTTATGGAAATACCAATAATTATGTTGCACTTCATAGTGTCTTCCCCTTGTGTGTAATTTAGTACTTCAGTTTCCAATCTACATACTTTTAGAATACACGTGTTTATGTTGAACAAATACTCAAAAAATAATGAAGGACTATACATCGATGATGACAACAGAACATTCACTTTTAGCAATACACGTGTCACAGAAAGTAAACACAACATCCCCGAAGGCCATCATCATCATCATCATCATCATCACTGATCTGGAAAACTATCGTGTATACCAATCCACCTTCCGTTCTGAAATATCGGCCAGTGTAAACAGCAAATTTACGTGCTGCAGCCAAGCTCTCAAATTTGGTAGTGTTTTGTCAAAAACGTTTGCCTAATTGCTCCTGCACAAAAGCTGGATCCTGGCCAGCATAATATTTTGGACTTATGGTGGTGGCCGCTGAAGGAGAGAACTGAAATATATAAATTAGTTACTTACGAATTTCGTAGTGCAGGAGCTGAAAATATACTGTAAAAATAGAATGTCACCATGACGCCTGCAATATACCACCTCTGCACATTTCCACCTTTCGCGTTTCTTCTTCTCCAATGTCTTGCATATCCTGAAAAATTTCAAACATATTATTAGTTAAAATTTACAAAATGTCTCCTGTCTGATTTGTAGGAACAGGAGATTACAGCTCATTGATCAACGCTTTTGCATTCTGCAGCACTTCAAGGGCTGCAAACGACGCAATTTGAGTGACGTCTTATGCATCAGTTTGTTTCAGGATTAAGGGCTTCTCTGTAAGTCAGATTATGTAGCGTCGAATGATAAGATGATTAGTGAAAGGCTACATATTTGCTGTTGATTGGTTACGAACCCTGTGTCGATTTATGAGAACCTGCTTCCAAACTTAAACTTAGAGACGGGTTATTCTACTTGTGAGTTTTCTTGGTTTTTTTTCAGTTTCTCCCATAAGGTCACGGGAGAGTACCTCTAATTAAGTTTGGCTGCTTCCTGCCACGTGCACACACCATCTTAAAGTTCGACGCTGCAGAAAGTCACTACCGAAATCGTCGTGAAATAAAATCACAAATATATAAGTTGTCGAAATGTTCGCCTCTGCGATCAATAGGCCCATGTGAAGGGTTGAAAATTATTGAAGTTCTCTGAGATATGACGCCACGTAGCTTGGGGTGTATCTTCGAATGCTTCGGAGGAGCTTACTGCTTCCATGTTCACAGTAGTTCAAGAGAAGTCTTCATGGACTACACTGAATAATGAAACATCAAGCTATTACGACGTTTTAGTACCTAGATACCAATATACACGGTGCCACATCCCAAGAGACTGAATTCTTCATCAATACTGCTGTGTCATCATGTCTGTCATACGTAGTATAAAGAGCTGCCCTCGAGAGGCGAGAAAGAAAATGTTTCGAGCTGCATGTAAAGTGTCCGACATTATTGTCTGATATGAATAAGAATTAATTTGTCCAAAAATTCTAGTACAATTCTAAAGCGAATTACAAGTCCTTACATGCGAACTGACATAGAATGTTTTTTTTACAGATTTTCACTGCAAACACAAAAACCCAGCACACGTCACATGTCCCACTTGGATAAGATATTATAAGTGAATAGAATGTTAACATTACTTAAGTACTTGGCTACGTAGAAAGAGACCACATTTCGATACACATGAACTTTGTATTATAAAGTGCAGGCTGTTAATTGAAAGTGTTTGAACTGCTGTGTGTCATCTGCAACTGCCCCTCGCACCGTTGACACTGTACGTCTTCCATCCCAAAGTGCTGCAGCCACACGTCTTTACTTCACTAGCATTTGGTGTTCATAATGGCGCTTATGTAAAGAATGGGTTTACTGTAACTCAACTGGGAGGGGATGAAGTAGAGTTGGGTGGAATGAGTTTGGTTAGCTCCGCACAGATTTCATTTTTGAAAATTGAAATGTCCACACTTCAACTGGTGTCTTGAATTGAAGAAGTTATAATTTGGGGAAGGAAAGGGTGATGAGACTCGACATGGTTACTGTTCTTCCTATACAGTATGATCCATAAGTTTTAGGACTCATTTTTTATATAACAGCACTAGAGCCCGCCCACAAATCTGCAAGTGTCTGCCAATTTTTGACACCCAAACATGTTAAACCCTTTATCATCCCCTTATTCTCCAGATTTATCTCCGCCAGATTATTTTCTTTTCCTCAAGTTGAAAATGGGGTTAAAAGGTCTCCATTTTGCGGATGTTGTTGCGATCAAAGAAGTCGTGACTGATGAATTAAAGAAGGACCAAAAAGAGTAATTTTTGGCAGATTTTCAGAAAGTGTATGGCCACGCAAAGGCCTGTATATATGTCAATGGAGTCTATTTTTAATATAAAAATATTAGTGCCTTCCTTTTATATCTTCGACTTTTAAAAATATCAGTCCTAAAATTTTGAACTGCACTGTGAATAAAACTGAACGTGAAAATTTTTAAGCAGGCTAAGGATAAGCGTTCTTTCTTTCAGCACAGTAATAGGACCCTACCTTAAGATCTGATGGAAGACACGATGTGGCGGAAATCTTGTTCCAGCCGTCTCGCCCTCCTGGTTTCTTTGAGGCGTCGCCGTATCTCGTGCTGATTGGCTAAGTTCCAGTCCGCCTGTAAGACATACTTGTTATAAAGGAACTTATCTGATTTATAATACAGATGGCATACCGCAATAGTACAACAGATATCTCAACAGAAATTTCTGGACATATATAGACTATCACTGGAGTTCTGAATTGTTGCCTGTCTAGTGGAAGTTGACACGGTATAGTTTGGTCGATCGTCTGTTCAGTACTTTTGTCTCATTCTGTGAAACGACTAGATGCCACATCTCAGAAAACGGTAATGCTTGTATCCGAACTGTTGCCATCACTTAATATTGTGAACTATAATGATGCAACATTACTTTTTTAATCTTCGCTATATTTCTGATTGAAATCTCGTTGCATTTGCAAGGATATTTGAGATATTGAATGTGAACTCATTTGGTGCTGAATTAACGAGAGGGTGTCTTATCAACAAAGTACCATGCATTACACATTATAAGAGAACTGAAAAAGAAATTATTCTGTTAAAATACGAAATTCCATGCTTAAACATTTTTCACATCCAGATGAAAAATTATTTGCTTTCCATTCTCCATATATCACTACAGATCCGGTACAATTTGAATTTAAAAATTCACGAGGACCTTAACCACAACAATCACATCAGCAGTGTTCATAAAACTTACCCCCAAATTTGTAATTCTCATGTGCAGCTGTTGTCCTAGCTGAGCTGCGAACGCTTGTGTGGCTGTAATTTGTTGGAAGGAATTTTCCTGCAAAGAAAAAGGCGTGTTAGAAGAAATGCTTAATTTGTTTCATAATATTCTAACGAAAAACTAATTAGTTTACTGCCTGCATTTGGACATGTGTATGATGGCACTACATTTCAGACATGAGGTCCTATACGTTTATTGTGAATATGTTAATTAACAAGAATTTTCTGGTCTTGAAGACAGGTACTGTCTGATAGCAAAATTTCTCTGTACGCACGTAGGCACGCATATGAGTGTGCAAATATTGACCTATGCAGTTACCCGAATCTTTCAAAGGAACTGGTAGCTCAGGAGAGACCCTGTTGCAACCAACGGGAAACTCCGGCCTTCGAAAATGCGTCATATCAATACAGTCTTATGTTTACAATGAAATGATTAGTCTCTTTCATATGAAAGTACCAGTTAAGAAGTTTTCTGGTTTATAATACAGGAAACATACTGCAATAGTACAACAGATATCTCAATAGAAGTCTCTGGACATATATAGACTAACACTGGAGCTCTGAATTTGTTGCCTGTCTAGCGAAAGTTGACGCCGATTAGTTTGGTCGATCGTCTGTTGATTACTTTTGTCTCATTCTGTGAAAAGACTAGATGCCACATCCCAGAAAACGGTAATGCTTATATCCGAAATGTTGCCTTCACTTAATATTATGAACTGTAATGATTCAACATTGCTTTTATAATCATCGCTATATTTCTAATTGAATTTTCGTTGCATATGCAAGGATATATAAGATACTGAATTTGAACGCATTCGCTGCTGAATCAATGAGAGGGTGACATATATCATTTTACATATATCAACAATGTACTATGCCTTACACAGTATAATGAGACCGAAGAAAACAATTTTCCTCTTTTGAAATAAGAAATTTCATGCTGAAACATTTTGAACATCCAGATCAAAAATTCTTTGCTTTCCATACTCAATATATATCCCTACAGATCCAGTACAATTAGAATTTGAAATTTCGTGAGGACCGTAAACACAGCCATCACATCAGCATTGTTCATAAAACTTACCTGTAGATTTGTTAGTCTCAGGTCCTGCAACTGCAGCTTTTGACCAAGCTGAGCAGTGTGCCTTCGCGTGGCCATGTTTTCTTGGGTGGAACTTAACTGCAAACAAAAAGGCGTGTTAAAAGAAAACGACAATATTTATATCCGAACTGTTGCCATCACTTAATATTGTGAACTATAATGAGGCAACATTGCTTTTATAATCTTCGCTATATTTCTAATTGAAATTTCGTTGCATCTGCAAGGATGTATAAGATATTGAATGTGAACGCATTCGGTGTTGAATTAATGAGAGGGTGACATATATCATTTTACATATACATATACCAACAATATACAATGCATTACATAGTATAATGGAACTGAAGGAAACAATTTTATTCTGTTGAAATACGAAAATGCATGCTTAAACATTTTGAACATCCAGATCAAAATTTATTTGCTTTCCATACTCAATATATCCCTACAGATCCATTACAAATTGAATTTGAAAATTGGCGAGGACCGTAACCACTACAGTCAAGGTCAGTAGTGTTCATAAAACTTACCGACAGATTTGAAATTTTCACATTCAGCCGATGACCAAGCTGAACTGCGTACCTCTGCGTGGCCATATTTTCTTGTATGAAACTTTCCTGCAAACAAAAAGGCGTGTTAGAAGAAATTCTTAATGTTTCATAATATTCTTCCGAAAAACTAATTAATTTACTACGTGCATTTAGACACGTGTATGATGGCACTACATTTCAAACATGAGGTGCTACGCGTGTATTGTGAATCTGTTAATTAACAAGAATTTACTGTGGCTTGACGACAGGTACTGCCTGATAGAAAAGTTTCTGTGTACGCACGTACATGAGTGTGAAAATATTGACATATGCAGTTACCCGAATCTTCCAAAGAACTGATAGCACAGGAGAGACCCTGTTGCAGCCAACGGGAAACTCCAGCCTTCAAAAATGTGTCTTATCAATACAGTCTTATGTTTACAATGAAATGATTAAGCCCTTTCCTATGAAAGTGCCAGTTAAGAATTGCAGTGATGTGGATCGGTTTAGACAGGCTAAGAAAACGGAACTCACCTGTGCTTGTAAAACCTTCTGTTTGTGGTTCTTGAGCGCTGTTTTAATTCTTTGTAAGCGTTGTCGCTGTAAGAGAAAACACATTGAATTAGTGAACACACAATAGTGTGTGCTTGTGTGTGCATATACGTTGACATGGTCTTCGGAGACAACACAGTTCAAGCAGCCGATAAGTTTTCTGTGACAAACGCCAGGTATTTCAAAAGAAACTGTGAATTCAACGTGTTTTTTAAGCAGGCCGGAGAGTGTTTGAGGAAAACTGGATAAAATTATTTCTGAAAATTCGAAAATTCCAATCTTACTCTTACTTCTTGGCTTAATGCAAAATTTTGGTAATTTAGCTGCAAAAGAATTAGAACTATTGCTCCTAAAATGCAAGAAATATGTTGTAGTGATGTGAAATTGGGAAAGGAGTCTGAGGATATGAGAACAACAATGGGCTGAATGACTGTAGATTGGTACACATTTTTTGTGCGTGGGAAATCTTACCTTCGCGTTCCGCAGTTCTCTCCTCCGTATTTCAGTTTCTTTTTGTTTATTCTTTTTCATTTTTTCTTTCAATGTGTTTATTTCAACTTTCACTGCCTTCATTTCCTTCTCTATGCGTCTCTGTAACAGTAAGACATTTTGTGTCAACAACTTGGATTTGTCTCCACTATCTGATTCCTATTTCAGTAATAAATTATTAACGCACTAGCTGCTATTTTAAATGACATATTCTAGGTTTATATTTCAAAATACGATACTTGGCATGACAGATAGCAAGACACTGACTTCCGTGACTTTTGGAAGACATGTAGTTCTTCACTTCGTGTATGTGTACCAAATTTCACGGTGTCATATCGCGAAGGCTATCATAGCACAGTCCATATCATTTTGAAACATTGTGATTTGCCAGAAATGCAAGAAATGAGTTACATTGTGACGTGAACTTGGGTAAGGAGTCTGAGGACATGAGAACAACACTGGGTTGAATGAATGTAGAATGGTAAACATTCGTTGTGTGTTTGGGAAATCTTACCTTCGCGTTCTGTAGTTCACTCCGGTGTCTTTCCCTCTCTTTTTGCAAACCCTTTTTGATTTTCTCCTTTAATGACTTTACGTCCTTTTCCTTGCGTCTCTGTAACAGTAGAATATTTTGTGTCAGCAATTTGGATTTGTCTCCACTAATTGATTCCTATTTCAGTAATAAATTATTAACAAACTAACTGCTATTTGAAATGACATATTCTATGTTTCTATTTCAAAATACGATACTTGGAATGACAAATAGCAAGACACTGTCCTCCGGGATGTGACTTTTGGAAGATATGTTGTCCCTCACTTTGCGTATGTATAACAAATTTCACGGTGTCATATCACGAAATGCGATCATAGCACAGTCCGTATCATTTTAATACATCCTAATTTGCCACTGTTGTTCTATTGTTTGATTCCCATGAAATATATCATGAACAATGGTGCGTATAGCGAGCATATTGCAAAATGTCCCTCACATGAGCTTTTACCACGCTGGAACCCACTGCAGAAATGCGTGAATATGGGAACACAAAGAATAAAACCCAGTTTCAATGCCCGTCAAATTTCTAAGCTAGAGTTGTTCTTTATTTGAAAACTGGCTTGAATTAAAATATATATGTACGCAGATATAAACATTTCGGAGCCTTTGTGAAGACTGACACCCCAAACCTTAAGTTGCCTTCAGCAATACAGCATTAGAAGTTGTGGCGTGACTGGCAAGTAAGGATTCTGTTCTGAAAATATATAAAAGCTGAAAAATACGTTGTTTTAAATGATTCACAGACGCCAGAACTTACCTTCAGACTTAACATTTCCTTCCCCGTCTTATTCTCTCCGCTCTTCCCTCCAGATTTTCGCATAACAGCCTGCAAAAGAATATGTAAGTTGTATAGGACCGAACGTATTTTAGTAAAGCAAACACCTTATAAGGCCGAAATTGAGGCTTTTGCACGTAAAGGCGACAACACCTTGTTTCAAGAAAGAAATTTAAAAAGTTATAATAGAAAATATTCCATTAATAAATTTTAATGTATATTATTCTGAAGCATTCAGTACAAAATTGATCAAGAACGAACATCACCACAACATGCCTTCCTAGTCAGCATTTACTAGAAAGTGACATGTTTCTGCTGTTTCTGGAAAATATCGTTAAAGCCTCTTTTATAGTAGAACCCTCCTCTTCTGTGCGACAAACTCCCGTAAAAAAGAATCACCTTATATTCGGGCTTATACAATACTTATTTCGGTAAGGATTTTTGGAGAGGTGCAATCTAGTTCTCTTGTTCAAAGCATGGGAATGATGTTCTGATGCTTGTAAACAACAACAAACTCATTTATGCAATGCCACACAGTGCAATTTGACAGGTAAATTCCTGCATTTCTAACAAACTGGACAGTGTCACATTCTAGAAGCAATATTTTTCATTTCTAAATTATAATAAGGAACACCCTCTCTGTCTATCATATTGCAAGGGCAGTACAGCTACACACACGCGTGCTTAATACGTGCACGACGATTCATGTATGAAAAAATTTCTGCATGGAAATACGTTATATACCAAACTTGCAAAGTTCTATCTCATTACAGATTTCCCTAAATTTAAATAGCTGTGTTTCTAGACATGTCAGCCTTTTCCACAACACAGAATACAAGGGTGTATATGGAGAAACAAGATTCAGCATAATTACTGTCATAAATACGCTCATAGCTTCCATGGTCACAGAGATTAAGCATTTTGGTTAGAGTGCTTTTAGGCATAAATGTCGTGCTGTTACTTTGCATAAGATTTGTTTTTTCTCCTTTAACACAAGCAGAATTTGCCGAGAATGTCCAACTGAGATTTGGTTTGAACCCCGTCTGTATCTCCTTTACTTAAGGCCTCACAACTTCAGACCCCTAATTAATATCATAGCCCCCCAAAACAGGTTTGTGAATTTTATTACCATTAAGTGGCTTATGGGAAATGACTAGACAGAAGCCAAAAGCACACTGACCATTTCTTGGTCCAATTTCCAATCATGCACTTTCCATTTTCGAATTCGAAACCCAACAATAGATGACTTAACTGCGCTGAACTGTAAGCAGAATTTTAAATGAACGCCGTAAATTTATGTAGTTGGTTAAACTTGCGTTACTCTGTATTTTAACTGATTAATTTAACTCTAAAAAATCGGTATGCGGCTTAAAATTTGGTGAAATCAACAGAGGCTAATTTGTGTTACAAAATTTAATTTAGCATTTTGTACTGAAACAAAGTGAACCGTTATAACTAAAAAGACGTTATGACGATACTACGGAGGGCTGTACTGTACAAATGTCTAACATGTAACAGTTCTACACTGACAGGCTCTTTTATATGAAATAAATTTTAGAAGATTGTCAGCGTAAAGCGTGTTGAATAACTAAACTAGATACTAAATACACCCCCTCCCCATTTAACACATCATGATACAAGACACCAAAAACAGAATAGTAATGAGTCTCATTAGAACATGGCCAGCATTGCTTCAGTGTAATTCTAAAATATTTTGAATACTGAATTATCACAGCTCGGAAAACCTACAAACGTACTGATGTCTACACGTTACAGTTTCAGCACCAAGGGCAAACTGAAATATGCCGGAAATAACAGCACAAATAAAAATTAATACAACCTTACAGTGCAGGCAGTTTTTGTATTAAACATCGCTGTAAAGTCGAAACAACTGTGAGTAATTTAAAACTGTAGCTGCGGTATTCAATAAATAAACATGTAACCGTATCAACTCACTTTTGTGTATCGGTAGCAGCTATATTGTATGGAGGTATTTCCTGCATTTTCGAATTTGGTTTATTGACTCTAGCGATTTCATACGATATAAATATAACTAACATGTATTCCTAGAAATATTTTGTTTCAAATAATAGGTTAGTTTGACCCATTAGTAAAATATATATTACTTGCCTTGCATATTATTTTGTGCATTAAATACTGGGTGTATATAAATATACAGCTACTTGGTTTTATGTGTATTTCAAACCTATGAAGTTTCAAGACACCTATAAAAATGTTTTGTTTTTTTTTCCACACACATTACCTTCAATATTTTGAAAGCACTCGACAGACTCTGTAATGACCAACACACATAAACGTCTTATAAACCATTAATCCTTGACGCCTACACTTTCGGACAGATTCTTAAAAGTATTCTGAATTTATACACGGAATATTTATGAAGGCATTGTCACAGGTACATACGATAACCTCATCTAAGATAAGCAGAATTCAGAAATGTTAATGAAATCGTAGCTTCCATCTTACACAAATCGCGGCATAAATTCATGTGTCTTTCTGTATAAATTGACATTCATTAACACAAACGCGGCAACTGTCACTTTAATAACCTGCAACAATGCGATTACACGAACATCGTTAATTTAGTAACACACTTTCAACCTTGCGAAAATCATGCTAATAGCAAAGCTTGATCGAAGCATGTGGAAATAAGATAAATACACTCTCTTTGTTACGCACATATTTATTTGTGCTGAGAGTGTTTAACACGGACTAATTCAGTAAGTTACAACTGAGTATCGAAAGTTCATTCCCGTAAAAATGCTCTGAAATAACCAACGTCATAATGTAGTATACACCGCGTTGACGTTGCTTTCGTATTCACAAAGCGAAGAGAGATAGTGCATTTTATCCTTAAGTGATTCAGCTGATTTCAACAATGGTTTTAAAACCTCGTAGTGACATTTTAAACGAAAGTCTATCGCCAAAACCTAATTTGTTACTAATTTGTCGAGATTACGTTACACACAACACAAGCAGTTGATGATGGAAACAGATTTTTAGTATTTATCTTGTGAAAATATCTGTACTCTTATTCACTCATATTCAGCTTACTTTTCCGCTCATCTTGTTGACAGATTTAAGGCTTGAACTGTTCGTTGCAATCAAAATACATCTCCCAACACAGCACGAAATCTTAGGCGTCCTCCTTCTTTAAACGAATGAAACAAATGAGCAGCGCAGCCGGCACTTCCGGAAGTAAATTCAAAGACTCGGTTGGTCATTTAATATTTGTCACCTGATGATTCGCAACTGATAACCATGTGTAAATGTTTTATGAACTGTTTATTTATTTTCATTATTTTTTGAACGATACTGAAATAATTGCTATCAAATTTCAAGCCCACCAACATAAACATGTAACAGTTCATACCACTGAATTAACAAACTGAAGATTGAACGGAAGTTAATAAAAAGTTGTCCAATACTTGAGGCTGAAATGTTCCGCATTGTTAAATTAAATTACTAAATAACACCGATCCATGCAATGGAATGTTTACTTTTTTCTGTGATTTCCTGGATCATAAGAATAGTCAGGTAGGTTAGAGCCGATGTTTTGGAAAAAGAAATCGTTCTTATCCTCACAGTAGTTAATAAAATTGCGTGTGCTATAAAATACAAGTATAATTGTTCAAGTTGAATTCGAATTGTGCTTCGTCACACAGTTCAGTCTGTTAGGTAAGAAGGTACCTGTTTTTAAAAAGGTACATAATGCCAGCATCATAAGGCCGATTGTTTAATGTGTATCCCTATACTGGAAACTGTGTGGCAGAAAAGCAATATCCACGTTTAATTTTATAGCCTTCCGTATAGGAATACCGCGTAAAATTTCCAGTTACCACGCTGAAACCATTTTTACGTTAACTATTTCAACAAGTATGAAATTCAAACTTTTGAAAATAGATATCGCTCGTTGTGGCGCAGCTTAGTGTGGTAGTTGGGTGTCGGCGTTTCGGAGTTACACGCTGGCTCCATCTTCAGGCAGTTGTAGTCTAATTTATCTCCTTACATGAAGTGAAGACCTACTGGGGTAGTGGAGGTACAGTTCCACTTATCCTTTACCTCTGCACTGGAAAGCAGTGGGTGGTTAATCTCACGCACCTGTCTCTGTACAGCCGAAGAAATATTTCCCCATACAAACTAAATACGAGTCTGTGTGGGCTGTAGGTAAAGTCTGAACATTTTGCGGCAGAGAAACTTCTGTTGCCTCCTCCGGATTAGACACGTGAATATTCTAGTTGGTAACCAGTTCGCTACGCCGATTATATATACACACACACACAGACGTATATATATATATATATATATATATATATATATATATATATATATA
>Ga0123355_10016280_pt1:2500-11711 | contig 11711 bp, 7 predicted proteins | sample TergutEmb28metaG_3_FD_89872 | JGI IMG/M metagenome (GOLD analysis project Ga0123355, IMG submission 89872) | Embiratermes neotenicus P1 segment gut microbial communities from Petit-Saut dam, French Guiana - Emb289 P1 | ecosystem: Host-associated > Arthropoda: Insects > Digestive...
GTCACGTGCACAGACCAAACATCTTTCATAAAAAACAATGCAGCCTTACATGTATGTCTTAATTATCTCAAGATTTCTACAACAAAATCTTGAAGAGTATTTACAATAGAAAGACGATTTTGGGAAACAACATGTTAACATTTCACGAAGGTTGGACAGTTTAAGTTGGGTTTTCATGGCAATAAAACATGAAAAATGCAGCTTTCTGGATTACGACACCACAGCTGCTATTACATTACCTTGAATGTTTATGAATTGTGATGCTTTACCCTGTATAACTGGTGGTCACGGTTGTGAAATTTCATGCTCTCACAGCCGTATCTATGAGGATTTAAGTCTTCCGGGAGGGGACATGGTGCTGTTAGGCAAGTGGTTCCTGATGTTGCAAACAGTGCCTTTGTCTTCACACTAAAGCAGATGACTCTGAAGATGACTCACTGTGAACATTCACAAGATCAAGAACCACTAACCCAGCTACAAATCCCAGAAAACTTGAATTATCTGGTCTTAAGCACTACGCAGCTAAACTGAGCAACTTTGTTCCATGATGGTCAAGTTCTTACAGAAGTCAACACTGTTCTCTATTTCTTGCAGCAACAAGTGGCAGTGAGACAGACTGCTTTTGTATCCCAGATCTGTAATTAATACACTAATAATACAATATGTGACATTCACAGGAATTAGATTAGCAAAAAACACTACTTAACCCTTTCCATTAATATCGTTTCCAACATCAATTCTACCAGATACTAATTTGCTCAAAAATTAAAAAAAATATATTATAGTTTAATACACGAAGATATAAAATTCCTGCGATCTGCTGACCCAATACATGAATTACCACAGAAGTTGTCAAAGGATTTAAACAGCATGCACCATACTATGGCAGTGAACTCGCATGTTGGCGGTGGTAGGTTTCTGATGGTAGATGTGAAGTGGAAAATTATGACATATGTTAGGAGACTTCTGACAGAGGGTAGGAAATGATTAACACAAACAGATGACTTTTATGCCTATACACACTGATGGTACGTTGTGGTCTCATGGGCATGATACGTAGCGCTCATGTGGTAGAGGAGAAGTGGATAAAAATACTTTGTTCAAACATCTCATGAGATGAAACTACTTGGCACATTATAATAAAATACCGTTGAACAAAATGGGGTGTGAAGGATGCAGGCTGAATTAAGCTGCTTCAGGACAGACATTAGTGATGAAAATTTGAGCTAATGACAACAGATGTGTGGGGTGCCATAACAGCAGGCAAAACCTTCAACTAGATGGGTGACTGTCAATTTTTCTATTAAGAACTTGCACCATGGAGTTGGTTCGCTGTGTCTGCAACAAGTGCTTTATGTTGGGCCTAGACAGTTTTCACCTTCCCAAACGTGTTTATTGGTCTCACACACTTTAACTCTGTCCAAATACTAATACTGCATACGACATATCAACAATGATAATTGCACGAAAGCTTAAGATGCCCGTAGACAGCGATTATTCATGAATATGCATAATGTGATACACCAAATTCAATTACGTATTGCAATGACCCTAAATTCTCAGAACTCAGTCACTCATAGCATCTGTCAAGAAGTAACAGACACAGTTTTCAGCAAAATATTAGTATAGCAAACGTACAGTGGTCAAACAATAAAATGGCTCAAAGTAATCCTCTTACAAAGCAATTTTAGGCTGTCCTATTTCTGTCAGGCTTATTTTTCTGTCTTCAAGTGGAAATTTAAAAAAAGCAAAGATACAAATTTTAGCATAACTTATGAAAATGAAACAGACAGAATGCAGGAACCCCAAAATACACTTAGCCCCTTCAATCCAAACGTGTGCGTGTTTCTTTGTAGTGTTTATGCAGAGAGTTACTGACTTAAGGATGGGTTTTGTTCCTGAACCTTTTACACAACCTGTAATCTATAAAAGTAGGAATTGACCCACCCCCTCTTATTTATCACACTTCACTGGTTATGTATACGTTTTGACGTCAGCATACATGTTTACAATGTTATATTTATGCTTTTTCATATGAAACACATGAAGTGCATAAATTTATTAATTACAGTATTAATAATATAGTACTATATATATTACATATAATTTTTAATAGCTCAGAATTTTTTATGTTAGTCTGAGTTTAATAATTATAAAACTATGGGGGTAGAGCAGAATGGCATAATTTTCTTCTTGATAGGCAATGTGAAACAAAAAAAAACTGAATAATTGCGGTAATATGGAAATACTGGGACTCAAAGTGAAATAAATGGTCTTTGGATGTTATCAGTGTCAACTCATTCTTTCAAACACTTCACATCTCTTTGAAGACCACTTATTTTATTAACCCTTTCAAAACCAAAGCTTTTAGTAAAAATTATAATTTTTTGTATAATTCCACAGAAATTTATATTAACATTGAATCCTAAGAATTGTTTGCATAGGCACCAAAGAAGTCGAAGGCCTCCCTCGTGTCCAACATCAAAGATATTTAGAAAAGGATTCAAGGTGATACGTTACAGTTTCCAATCCATCTCACAGACAGTTTCGAAACTGTAACAGGTAAGAAGTTCAAGTTATTCTCTGTACATGCTACAACTGCCTCAATATGTACAACAGCCAACTAAAATACCATTTCTCAAATATTTTAATTAGTGTGACAAAAGCCCCTTTCAAGTCCAATGTGAAAAGCAATGAAGGATCTTTGTGTGACTCCAACTCTGTTACAACAAGAAAGTGCCACAAATCATGTTTGTAATTAAATTTAAATGGCTGAAGGGTGAGGATCACTTAAAAGAACTTTTAGAAATACACTCAAAACACCATGTTCACTTGGGGGCCATGAAGGCCCGTGACACAGAAATTACTGCAGCCCAATACACTGCCACAAGCTGCAGTGACAGTGGTGTTACGTTAGGGTTTCGCTGTGCCACAATACGAAAATAAAACATACATATGTAATAAATAACAGCTGCAAGCACAACTAGTTGTCCCTACTGTGGTCTTCTGTTTTATGACATCATGCAAAGTGGTAGGTGAATATCCACTCTTCGTGGGAAAATACTGCCCCCACACTCAGAGTAAGAATATGGTTGCAGTATGTCCCTTTTATACTACAGTAACCACCCACCAGACAATATGGTGTCAACCCACAGGACCACATGTATCCCCACCACTGTGAAAACCTCAACCTCACTGAGAAATCACTGTCTTCAGGCATTCGTAAACCAGGCAAGGCCCTGTTGCTTTACACCTCAATACACTGCAACATTCTCCTCCACACATTCAATCACAACCATTATGAAAATATATACGTATTATGAAGTACATTGCATTTCACGTGACAACAGTTAAGTCATCGTATATGGAAGGAACGTAGGGTCGGTCATGGTCATGGTCATGGTCACAACAAGACCGAAAATCAGACTTCTTGTCAAGATGAGTCATACCAAGTTAACACAGCATGGTCAGAGTAGATTTTCTCTGCAACTCAAACAGCTCTTAAATGTAAGATTACGACTCATCCAATTTACACTTTCTCAAGGACAGAAAATATTTATCACAAGCTGATTTAACATGTTGACTGTCATCGTGGTCAAACCACAGCACACACCAAAGCCACGCATCCAGTGGATGCTTGCAAGCTTGAAGAATGTGCCCATTATAGCTTATGAGCAAGAGAATGATGCCAACATTTTAATTATCTGTCCACTCCTTGAATTGTCAATTTCCAATTTTTTTATTTGCCTCCTCTGCAGAATGGATAAGAGGGCTTGTAATTTTATGTGCTGTGCCTGTGTCGTGTGTGCTGTTGCTTTGAGGGGCTTAAGAAGGTGGGGGCTACCTTTCAGGACAAAGTTTCACCTATTTCAAAACAGTAGGTACTGTATCCGTTCAGCCAAAACACCCACCTCACATAACCGTAAACAATCAAGCAGTCAACATGTTAATTAAGCAACAAAAATGATGCCAGCTGTAATGGTGCATCTCATTTGTGGCAACATCAGAAAATTCATTCAGTGGACAGATATACAATGTGTGTATACAGAATGGGCCAAACATTACACCCCAGTACATATTGCAATTCATGATCATGATGACAATGATTCTCACAACTAATCAATCAACAATAATTACCTTCTTTTCTGCATATAAACATCAAATGCACCCTCTCCCTTCTTGTGCCAACACTGCTGCCATTGTTAACTTCAGAGGTATACATAATTTTAGTAACACTATTATATTAGCAAAAATGTTTTAGAAATCATTTAGAACTGTACAGAGTGTTAGTGAATACAAATTCCTATGGGGTACAACTTTTGGGCCATCCTACACAATGCATGCATAAAACTCAGAAACACTTTTCTTGAGATGAATAGTGCATTCATAGCTTTACAGTCAGTCAGACAATCCATTTAGTTATGGCAGAAGGCAATCAGAATCGGAGGGCTGCACAGGCATGAACTGAGCTGAACCAAATGACAATTAAAGGACTGGTTTGTTTAACCTTAATACACTTGAAAATCTTATTCTTTTGTGACTTATTAGATGATGCTGTCAGCATTTCAGATCACACTGTATCACTGGCAGGATGTTTGATGAAATGGGGAGGATTGGGAAGGAAGTATTCATGGTCTAATCCATGAAAGTACTTAAGTTATCAAAGAAAAAATTACAAGAAGAAGCTAAATTCTAGGTCTTTACCCTTATTTAACACTGATACTCCCTAATTTTTATTAAGACATGCATATTTTTATATAAATGATACACTTAAGAAGTGTTTTGTTACATTCTACCATGGCATTTAGAAAAAGAAACTGAAAAACCACGACTGTCAAGTATTGTTATGTGATCATAAACTGTAAATGTGAACAGATGGAAAAAGTCCATTTAAAACATTACAGTCCCAAGTTCTAACACAGATTCAACATGATACAACACATTTTGCTTCCAATACAAAGCCCTGAGGATTCCACTGATATGAAGGAGACTTTATGCTGCCTGGGACAGTTCCACAAAAACCAAGAAGTCTCTCCAATCTGGATTAATTATCATTTGAAACAGTGGCAGTAAAATAAGAGAAATCATGTACTGACAGGTAAGCTGGGAGAATTATATCTACATTGGATTTGTGCTGGGAAAAAGAAAAGGACAACTCGTTATTGGTCAAGTTTGGGCAATGCATAGTGGGTATCTTTGCTTTGGCCAGGATAGAGTGTGATACCATCAGCTGTGCAGACCTCTAATTGGAATATGCAATGACCTAAAGACTGGTGACAGTCAGTAACATTCAACAACAATCAAAAATATCTTTGTACTGTATTAAATCACTCAACTTTCTTTTTTTACATCTTTATAACCTCAGAGATGTTTGCTTTATTACAGTTTAACACGTGATGCATACATTGGATGCTGACATACAGCAAGGTTTATTTGGCTTCAGGCTTTATTCTTTACATCACAGTGGTAAACATGTGTATACCACCTGCTTTAGCACTTTATATTTTGGTATTTCCCTCACAGAATATATTTATGAGTTTCAATTCCAGAATAAATGCAATAATCTTCTGAAAACATATCACAAACTGATCTAAATAGAGAAGCAATGTTTTCTGTGAAGCAACAAACGAAATTTTAAATATCAGTTATGTGAGCCTGTTCTTTGTTGAAGTCAAATACTCATTACTCATTACCAGCATTCTGCCTAACAAACTATAAATGACGACTCCTTATCACATTACAGCTGTGGTATACAAAATCAAGCCATATAACAGAAAGCAGCAATGGACCAAAAATGCCTTCAGTAGACACATAATGATAATAAAGCACAATTTATGTCAACCAGGAATGAATAAATTATACCAACTCTGCACTTCCTTCAATACTGGTATTGGTTTCATTATTTTCCAGACCACGTAACACGTTTTCCTTGGAAAAACGTGGCCCAACATTTTCAAGTATTAAAACCTTTCAGTCTCTGAATTATCCCAGCTCTTAGAAGGAATATGTGCTCAAATGAAAGAGCAAGAGAGCCTGTAAGATACTATATGCCGGTTACAAAAATTAAAATAAAAGACTAAGAAACCGCACTTCATGTAGACATCATATTCCTCATTGCTGCCATACTGTAGTCTGTGATGGTACATAGAGAAAGATAACAACACAACAACAGATGTAAATCAGTTGTGAGTATGGTTAATAACATAGAGAATAGTGAGCATGTATTTTGAACATACGCTACAGATAACATCCACTGCCAAGAGAGTTGAACTCACATCCTTACTGTCTAATTTGTCAGTCTGATGGGTGGTCTTTTGTTTACACTGAAAAATTTTACTAAACTATGCACAAAATGGAAAAATGACATACCTACTTCGAGCAAGACACAAACGCAGCGTCTGCTGGGGCATACTGGAAAATCTTTTTATCATACTACCCTTCAAGACCTAAATTATGGATTAACATAGAGAATTTACTTCTGTACTGGTAATGAAGGAAATATAACCTCAACACAATGCCTACACTCCGCATATATATTGTTGTGCTTACAAACTTTAAAGTACAGTTTGACAGTATGAAGTTTGTGCACAGTACTGAAGCCAATTCCCCTCCCCCTGTCAAGCACAATGATCCTGTTTTCAGTTTTGTGATACACTTCCTGAATGTATTAGAAGAAGCTTCAGTAAAAATATAACAAACAGGATTAAACAAGACTACATAATATGGAAGCAAGACAAGGATATTTACATGCAACGATAGGATATGTTCAGAGGCAGCACGTATATAATTTCTGAGATCAGACATAACACTGTTGATTTGAAAATTTTGCATGCAGTTGGGATAAGAGAATATGATGTAAGAGACTTAAGTTTATCAAAGTCTGTGGAAGCAAAACATATCACGAAAGTGTCCATGCACATCTGTATAACAAGCTCTATTTCATAGTTATGGGAAAGCCCATGAAAAAGGTGCAGGGACCATCTGAACCTTAGAAAAGATTACAATGTCAAAAACCTTGTTGGAAAGAAATGGATGGAGAACTTACAGAATTTTCGTGACATACCAGGAGAAAACAGAATGAGTTACAGGAGAAAATATGTGTTTACTGTATTTTCTGGTTACTCCAACTTCATTTTCATATAAACAGAATCAAAGAAAATGAAGGACCTAGCTCAGAGACATAACTTTCATGAGAAGAGAGACAAAAGGATGGGATTTGCTGTAACATCCATCACCTTATGAAATTTTTGTAAACATGCATGCACACATATTTTTGCACAAGCACATTACACTTTTGGCTACAGTAAGCACTGCCACTGCTATAGTTACTCAGGAGTCAGAAACAGAATGGGAAACACTGAATACGATGGTTTATCAATTTCAGTTATTACACTACCAACACAGAAGACTTAAATTCCCTAACAATAACCACACATCACCAATTGGGAAGATGTTATAACAATGGTTTAGATGTTAATTGATAAACCTTGGTACAAACAAACTTTTGGTTACTGGACTGTTAAAGTGAATGTGACAAGTAGTGGCGTACCGAGGGGGGTTTGGGGTGTTCAAACCCCCCTCCCCCCTTCCGAAATGCCGAAGGCCCTCCAAAATCGTGCCAAACTCAACCTGATTGTGAACTGTTAAAAACTACTGAATTTAGGACGCCAACACCCCAAGATGTTCGGAAAAAAGGCAGTAAAATTTTAAAACTACCGTCGGTTCGCAATTGTTTTACATTAGCAACGACAAATAAATTGGTTGTCATCATAAATAGTTTTAAAGTACTAAAAATTAAGAAACTTTTACTATATGAAATGAAATTTCTTGTACCAAATTACAGCTGCCTCCAGAATGCCTGGCTAGGGGGCTACTGCCCCCACATCCCCGTTCTCTCTGTCTTCAACTAACTTGTTGAACCTCCTCCCGAACAAAATTCCTGGGTACGCCACTGGTGACAAGGTGTGCAAAGCGCACTGAAGTGAACATCTGTAACTGCTACTTCTTGATACTTCATTACTGGGTATGATGCGACAGTACAAAAGAACAGGTGACCTAACATTCTTTCATTCTATGTTCCACAGACTGACTAAACTGTGGTGTAAACTTGTCTGTTATAATCCCCCCCACCCTGATTATCATATTCACTTTACACATCTACAACATACATAGTATTTACAATCCCTATCAGCCTTCATTATCACATTTTGTGTACTTACATCTACTACATACATAAAAACACAATATTCCTTACCACTTTTCTGATAACCTGTCAAGTAATTGGGAGTGAAGGAGAAAACACGAGATCATTTAAAGAAATAAAGATCTGACACAGAATGTTAAACCTTGTTAGATCAAATATTCACCACACCACGTTTTACATCCTAAAGTACAGACACTTGAAGCAGCAAATCTTTTTGTCTGTAACCAGGGGTCTGTATCTCTACCATGGATTATGCTGCTGATGTGGTTTTCAGGCTCTCAGCTGTGAGGCATAATCCAGTCCCACTATTTATATACTCTGCATTTGAAATTTGACAGAAAGTAGAACAAAACTTGATATGGACTATTCCATAACCATGGCACCTATTCACCAGTTTCTCACTGCAGATGTCCAGTTTCAATCCCATGGCAACCTGTGAGAGATCTGTGGTAAACAAAATGGCAGCGAGGCAGGTTTTTCTCTTGAGTAGTGCTGTTTTTGAGTGTCTATATCAATTCACCGTGTCTCACACTAAAGTCACTAATCTACCATGAATGCTATTTACTCCAGACACTGGCAGCAAGAAGTAAAAATGGAAATGATAGCCTCCATGTTGTAGCACACATAATTCGCACAATGTTCTTTGCATATCACTAAGCTTAACTTCAGACTCTGTCTATAAAATCTGACCAACAGTTTGTGACATACATGTATACGAATATTTATGTCCTTAAATGTAGTGCACTTCATCATGTGCCAACAAAGCTGGAAAGTGGACTTCTCAAGAACTTTCAGTGGAAGTCTTATACAGCAAATTCTTATAGAAAAGTGACTAGCAATTCAGGTGTTGATACTATGTCACAGACAGGTACTGGAATTCTCTAACAACATTTGAGAAAATTCAGGTTGCTCTACAAATTTTTTAAAAACGTACGTCCAATTGTTTAAGACAAACAGATGATCTATACATAAATGTTCTCCTTCTATGCACTTTGCAAAAAAAAAAAA
>Ga0123355_10016281_pt1 | contig 11711 bp, 9 predicted proteins | sample TergutEmb28metaG_3_FD_89872 | JGI IMG/M metagenome (GOLD analysis project Ga0123355, IMG submission 89872) | Embiratermes neotenicus P1 segment gut microbial communities from Petit-Saut dam, French Guiana - Emb289 P1 | ecosystem: Host-associated > Arthropoda: Insects > Digestive system > Gut ...
AGGTAACAGGTACAGTTGGTACTGAGAGTGAGCATTGAGTGGGTAGCTGTTGGGAAGGTGTGAAGGTAACAGGTAAAGTTGGTACTCAGAGCGAGCATTGAGAGGGTAGCTGTTGGGAAGGTGTGAAGGTAACGGGTACAGTTGGTACTGAGTGTGAGCATTGAGAGAGTAGCTGAATGTGTTGGGAAGGTGTGAGGGTAACAGGTAACAGGTACAGTTGGTACAGAGAGTGAGCATTGAGAGGGAAGCTGTTGGGAAGGTGTGAAGATAACAGGTAGAAGGTACAGTTGGTACTGAGAGTGAGCATTGAGAGGGAAGCTGTTGGGAAGTTGTGAAGGTAACAGGTAACAGGTAAAGTTGGTACTGAGAGTGAGCATTGTGAGGGTAGCTGTTGGGAAGGTGTGAAGGTAAAAGGTACAGTTGGTACTAAGAGCGAGCATTGAGAGGGTAGCTTTTGGGAAGGTGTGAAGGTAACAGGTACAGTTGGTACTGAGAGTGAGCATTGTGAGGGTAGCTGTTGGGAAGGTGTGAAGGTAAAAGGTACAGTTGGTACTAAGAGCGAGCATTGAGAGGGTAGCTTAAGAGAAGGTGTGAAGGTAACAGGTACAGTTGGTACTGAGAGTGAGCATTGAGTGGGTATCTGTTGGGAAGGTGTGACGTTAACAGGTAAAGTTGGTACTCAGAGCGAGCATTGAGAGGGTAGCTGTTGGGAAGGTGTGAAGGTAACAGGTACAGTTGGTACTGAGTGTGAGCATTGAGAGGGTAGCTGAATGTGTTGGGAAGATGTGAAGGTAACAGGTAACAGGTACGGTCGGTACTGAGAGTGAGCATTGAGAGGGTAGCTTTTGGGAAGGTGTGAAGTTAACACGTAACAGGTACAGTTGGTACTGAGTGTGAGCATTTAGAGGGTAGTTGTTGGTAAGTTGTGAAGGTAACAGGTAACAGATACGGTTGGTACTGAGGGTGAGCATTGAGAGGGAAGCTGTTGCGAAAGTATGAAGTTAACAGGTACAGTTGGTACTGAGTGTGCGCATTGAGAGGGTAGCTATTGGGAAGGTGTGAAGGTAACAGGTAACAGATAAGTTTGGTACTGAGAGTGAGCATTGAGAGTGAAGCTGTTGCGAAGGTGTGAAGGTAGCAGGTATTGTTGGTACTGAGTGTGAGCATTGAGAAGGTAGATGTTGGGAATGTGTGAAGGTAACAGGTAACAAATACGGTTGGTACTGAGAGTGAGCATTGAGAGGGTAGCTGTTGGGAAGGTTTGAAGGTAATAGGTACAGTTGGTACTAAGAGTGAGCATTGAGAGTGTAGCTGTTGGGAAGGTGTGAAGGTAACAAGTACAGTTGGTACTGAGAGTGAGAATTGAGTGGGTAGCTGTTGGGAAGGTGTGAAGGTAACAGGTACAGTTGGTACTGAGATTGAGAATTGAGTGGGTAGCTGTTGGGAAGGTGTGAAGGTAACAGGTACAGTTGGTACTCAGAGCGAGCATTGAGAGAGTAGCTGAATGTGTTGGGAAGGTGTGAAGGTAAAAGTTAACAAGTACAGTTGGTATTGAGAGTGAGCATTGAGAGGGAAGCAGTTGGGTAGGTGTGAAGTTAACAGGTAACAGATACGCTTGGTACTGAGGGTGAGCATTGAGAGGGAAGCTGTTGCGAAAGTGTGAAGTTAACAGTTACAGTTGGTACTGAGTTTGAGCATTGAGAGTTTAGTTGTTGGGAAGGTGTGAAGTTAACAGGTAACAAATACGGTTGGTACTGAGAGTGAGCATTGAGAGTGAAGCTGTTGCGAAGGTGTGAAAGTAACATGTACAGTTGGTACTGAGTGCGAGCATTGAGAGGTTAGTTGTTGGGAAGGTGTGAAGGTTACAGGTTACAGTTACGGTTGGTACTGAGAGTGAACATTGAGAGGGTAGCTGTTGGGAAAGTGTGAATTTAACAGGTAACAAGTGGAGTTGGTACTGAGAGTTAGCATTGAGAAAGTAGCTGTTGAGAAGTTGTGAAGGTAACAGGTACCGCTGGTTCTGAGTGTGTGCATTGAGATTGTAGCTGTTGGGAAGTTGCGAAGTTAACAGGTAAAGTTGGTACTACGAGTGAGCATTGAGAGGGTAGCTGTTGGGAAGGTGTGAAGGTAACAGGTAGAGTTGGTACTGAGTGTGAGCATTGAGAGTGTAGCCTCTGGCAAGTTGCGAAGTTAACAGGTAACAGGTACAGTTGGTACTGAGAGTGACCATTGAGAGGGTAGCTGTTGGGAAGTTTTGAAATTAACAGATACAGTTGTTACTGAGAATCAGCATTGAGAGTGTAGTTGTTGGGAAGGTGTGAAGGTAACAGGTACAGTTGGTACTGAGAGCGAGCATTGAGAGGGTAGCTTTTGGGAAGGTGTGAAGTTAACAGGTGGAGTTGGTACTGAGTGTAAGCATTGAGAGGGTAGCCTCTGGGAAGGTGCGAAGTTAACAGGTAACAGGTACAGTTGGTACTGAGTGTGACCATTGAGAGGTTACCTGTTAGGAAGTTTTGAAGTTAACAGATATAGTTGTTACTGAGAATCAGCATTGAGAGTGTAGTTTTTGGGAAGGTGTGAAGGTAACAGGTACAGTTGGTACTGAGAGCGAGCATTGAGAGGGTAGCTGTTGGGAAGGTGTGAAGTTAACAGGTACAGTTGGTACTGAGTGTGAGCATTGAGAGTTTAGCCTCTGGGAAGGTGCGAAGTTAACAGGTAACAGGTACAGTTAGTAATGAGAGTGACCATTGAGAGGGTAGCTGTTGGGAAGGTGTGAAGGTAACAGTTACAGTTGGTACTGAGTGTTAGCATTGAGAGGGTAGCCTCTGGGGAGGTGCGAAGTTAACAGGTAACAGGTACAGTTGGTACTGAGAGTGACCATTGAGATGGTAGCTTTTGGGATTGTGTGAAGGTAACAGGTATAGTTGGTACTGAGAGCGAGCATTGAGAGGGTAGCTGTTGGGAAGGTGTGAAATTAACAGTTACAGTTGGTACTGAGTGTTAGCATTGAGAGTGTAGCCTCTGGGAAGGTGCGAAGTTAACAGGTAACAGGTACAGTTGGTACGGAGAGTGACCATTGAGAGGGTAGCTTTTGGGAATGTGTGAAGTTAACATGTACAGTTAGTACTGAGTGTGAGCATTCAAAGTGTAGCTGTTGGGATGGTGTGAAGGTAACAGGTACAGTTGGTACTGAGAGTGAGCATTGAGATGGTAGTTGTTGGATAGGTGTGAAGTTAACAGTTAACAGGTACAGTTGGTACTGAGAGTGAGCATTGACCGGGTAACTGATGTGAAGGTGTGAAACTAACAGTTAACAGGTACAGTTGGTATGGAGCGTGAGCATTGAGGGGGAGCTGTTGGGAATATGTGAAGTTAAGAGGTAACAGGAACAGTTGGTACTGAGAATGATCATTGAGGAGTTAGCTTTTGGGAAGGTGTGAATTTGGCAGGTACAGTTGGTACTGAGTTTGGTCATTGAGAGTGTAGCTGTTGGGAAGGTTTGAGGGTAACAAGTAACAGGTACAGTTGGTACTGAGTGTGAGCATTGAGAGGCCAGCTGTTGGGAAGCTGTGAATTTAACAACTAAATGTACATTTGGTAAAGATTTTGAGCATTGAGAAGGTAGCTGTTGAATAAGACTCTGTATGATATGCAGAATCAGTATGGAGGATGTGGCCAGATATCCTCCATATTTTTCACCGTTCGGTACATTCCGGTATTTGTTCTACTGCCTGCTGAATTGCTCACTGCTTTTGACAAAATTTGACTGTGTTTCTAATTATCAATTCCAAACACAAACAGAGAAGAACATGATTCAAATTACCGTGGCTTGCGTTTCAAAGAGTTCTTACTGCGAGCGTGTAAGAGCTGCCTTAATTTGCCGTAAGAATGTATGATAGCTGATACAGAAATTGCCAGCATCTTTTCTCGCCAAACTGCATTCGTCAGTAAACATCCTTCTTTCTGAATTGTGACGTGTCTTTCAAAAGTTCAGTCGTGTACCGTCATATGTACAAGCATGTGGCTGGCCATTTCTAACAATGGTTTAATTAGAATAAACATGAGGAATGTGTTTTATTATAAACCCTCTGGAAATTCTCATTTTCCAAAGTAGGTACAGTTAGTTGAAGAATAAGATACCAACTTGACGGCACAATTTATTAAGATATATTTCACTTTTTCTATGCTCAACATGTTTCGGACATTAATATACCCATCATCAGGAACCTGCGACTTTTCTATTGTATCACCACATTGGTTGTGTGTTCTGTAAAAATGGAGGTTTTTAGCATTTGTATAAATTATAGAATATAGAGGTGAATGCTTGGTGTGATGTGTTTAGTCACTTTTTTGCAGTTCGTACGCCGTCTGTTCTAGTATTTTCTGCTTATAGATTAAGTGTTCTCATGTGTGCAGTGCAACAAAGCGACTAAACACATCACACCAAGCATTCACCTCCATATATTATAATTTACACTAATGCTAAAAACCTCCATCTTTACAAAACACACAACCAATGTGGTGATACAATAGAAAAGTCGCAGGCTCCTGATGATTGATGTATTAATGTCCGAAACTTGTTGAACAGAGTAGAAGTGAAATAAAACTTAATAAATTGTGACATCAAGTTGTTCTCTTATTCTTCAACTTTCACAATGATTCACGGTTCAAAATACATAAGATTTAGGTACGGTTAATTTTGACTCACTCTATATACTTTTTAGGGCAGCTGACAAAATTTTTCACATAGAGGTTGTACTGTTTAGGCTAACTGAAGGAATGGTGAAGTTTTTATTAGTGTGTGTGTTGCACTGTGTCACCCACATCCGTCTGTATCACAGCTGGAAATTTGGGGTTACAATGAACTATACACAAAATGTCTTCATGTTGATACAAAAATAAAGGAAAACTCTTTGCATTATTTTCATATGTTATTCTTCTTAAATTTCTTTAACATAAATACCGTCTACAATTATATCTTAATCGTCAGAATTACTTTTTTCTGACTCTTCCATTTCAATCCAAAGCAGAAAATTTTGTGTTGCCACGCTGACTGCCTAAGTACTGTCTTGCATTGAGCCAAATTCTTTACCAAGTAGAAGGTTAGAAGTTTGGGATTGACAAACATAGAGGGCTATAGCTGATAAAATTGTTTGCTCTCAGAACGCCCAAAGCAATAATATATCACGTGTGACATCATAAGCAAAACTGGGGGTCTCAAGGTAGAAGAAACGGAAATGATTGCATCTTCCAAAATACGAGGGAAAGTCATTAAATAACAGGAATGTTATTCTAAAGTGCATGAAAAAGTATGCACAATGAAAAATCTTATTTCGGGATACAAAATGGTTCCTTAGCAATATGTCATATAGAGGTCGTGACGATCAAACAGTTTGAGCCTGCGCAGTAGGCCGTACAACATGGCCGATCCACTTTCAACTTGCACCGTGGAAGAGCAACGAATCCTTATTCGTTTTTGTGGTCAGAGGTTGTGAAACGTTCTGAAATGTACAGAAGAATTAAGGTTCAGTATGGAGACAGTTGTTTGAGCCATCGGACTTTCACTTGTTTGGACCTATGAAAGAACTTTTGCGGGGCCAGATGTTTGCAGATGACGATGAGGTAATGGAGGCGGTGAAAATTTGGTTAAAGGCCACGCCAAAAAGCTTTTTTCTAGTGGGTAACCGCAAGCTTGTGGAAAGGTGGACCAAGTGTGTTGCGAAGCAGGGGGACTATGTCGAAAAATAAGACGCAAATAATTTCTGTTAGTACTCTTGTAAAAAATTTATTATAAATTTCCTGTTATTTAATGACTTACCCTCGTATATTTTGCGAATTTACGAACTTGCGATACTTACTGCATTTTCTAAGACACGCAGAAATATCTCTGTCTTATTTCTCACAACGTGTAGCCCTATTTATGTTCTCGCTCAATACATTCAAGTCATCAGCTCAGACCACAATCTACTGTCCTGTCTGAATGTGTCTGCCCTAGAAGTTTCCTAATTGTTCTAATGCCTTCTTATCAACCGCCTTCGATATTTTGCACTTAAATCGCTATGTTTTTAAAATCAATATTATATCTTCCTTAGGTAAAGCAGTTGGCCAGTCTGAAGTATCAGGTGGCCAGTTATGGCAACAATCTGACACATTGTACTCTTCATTAGTCTTAGAAAATTTTATATCAACCTTTGTTTTACTTTTGTAACGAAACCCTTACGCTGGTGAAATTGTCTCTTCCCTGCAGGTAATGACCGTTGTCACAGGGTGCCTCACATTATTTCACACTTTGTCTGATGACGTAAAGGAATTGTTTTACATAAGGTAATGATTTTAATAAACACAAATAAAATCCAAGATATGCAATTAACAGAAGTAACTTACTTCCTGTCAATTTTACTCCGACAGTGCAGTTATGACGTAATTATTACACCCACGACAATCGAGAAACTTACAGGGTGTTCCCGACAGCTCAGTCTGTATGGTAAATACGGTAGGACCTGAAAAGGGCAGGAATTTTGGTTCAATTCCTGCTGCAAGCTGTAAATGTGTCTATTCTCCAGGGCGTCCAGACCTCCACTGGAGTCGAGCAATAATCAGCGGTGTGTTCAATCGTAAAGTATTCAGCTGCTGAGGTGTGAAGCTGATCACACCTCCATCTAACGCTGAGAATAAGCGCGAGCGAAGCTTACGCCTTCATGCAGTGCAAACAAACAAACAAACAGCACTACATTTATTCAACCTGCATTTCTGTATGCAAAGAACATTGACATATAAACAATGTTCTTAATCGTAATTAGAGTCCGATAATTCTAAAGACAGTCACACTTGTTGCCTAACCACTAACGCTACTTCAGACATTGAATTTCGCAGTAAAGGCAAAGGTTGACGAATAAAAAAACAGCTTTTCGTAAGGCTGAGGCAGATCAGTTGCAAACGTAAACCTTAATCTAACGTGCCCTGAAGGCTTATGTGAGGAGCGTAAGCTTAGCTACACTCAGTCAACTCAGCACAAGTTGTAGAGGAGGGGAGATTGACGATCCGGCCATTTTGCACCCATCGAAAAGGACGCTGCATGGGCCCTCCTGCCTTCCTGAATATTCTCAACGGAAAATGCAAGTGAAGCTTGTTCAGTTTCGTGACGAAAAACTACGTCATCAGACGACATTAAATGCTCCACCACACACGGTACGTGCTGCACACAGTTTAACATGTCTCCACTGATGCCTCACATGCAGCCATTGGTTAAACATAGCTCTGAGAGCAACAAAAATTTTTTTTGAAAAAATACAATAAAGAAAAACAAAACTTTGGTCGCGGAGAAGGAATGGTACAGATTTATAAAAAGTATTGATATATTAGCACTTCAAATTCCGATGGTAACCATATATACCAGCTGCTCTAGCATTACTGACATACAAAGTCGCCAACAAAGAACTTGTATGAGATTCAGTGGTCATGACACCTCATTCAAGTATTGGTTTCTCTGACGAGGGTAGAAAGTGTTTCCTGTCAGGTAGAGGCAGAAGGTGAGAATTAATTTCTTTTCTGTTTCTGTATACATCAGCCCAAGACACACGCCACAGCACACGAAGTCGAGGCCAGTGCAAATTTGGCAACGGGTCTCTTTAGAAATAACACTGAGCGCAAGGACGCGAAACGCGCTAACTTATTGTGTCGTTGTTTGGTTCTTTAGACAGTAGCCAGACTAAGCTCTGAAGACGGTGACATTGACATTCTCGGGATGCTGGACATGAACGGTACATTCACAGGCTGATTGCCAGTCAATTGCAGACAGTGACCAAGACAACTTGCAGGGCTTCTGAATATCTGTCAGCTACGTGTAACATAGTGGACCGGGTAGCTCAGTCGGTATAGCGACTGATTACAGCCTGGACGGTCCGGGATCGAATCTCGGTGGGAACGAGATTTTCCGCCCGTCCATACCGGTCCTGGGGCCCACCCAGCCTCCTGTAAATGGGTACCGGGTCTTTCACGGTAAAGTGCGGCCGGGGCGTGCTGCTGACCACTCACCCCCTTCTAGTGCCGTGGTCATGGAAGAGTAGAACTATACCTGTACCCACCCTCTGGGCCAGACAGGACCTGTAACGGGATCATTTTACATGTAATGTAAGTGAAGGTTATCACAGCCTGTCCAATAAATAACTAACTAAATATAAGGAGAATATTCCTTTTTCAAGCATCAATGTTCTTCAGCTAACCAATAATTCCCCGCTCTTTTGATACCAGGATGCTCATGAAAGTTTTCACAACAGCCCGAAAATACCCTCTTTCATTTCAGTCCATGCCGCAACCTGCAGGTGCGTCTTTTCTAAACCGTACACGAAACTCACGCTGCATTGTAATCACAGATCTGGACACCTCAAAACGGAGCACACAGAAAGCCTTTTCTTGCTGCGACGCCATCTTGGAAACTGGCCCCACGGCCCTGCAGTAAGCATGAGAAGCGAACTGTTGGTAGCGCATGAGAAACTTGGAAAATTGCTGCTGCTGACGGTGTAAGTTGTGCCCGAGTAAGGTGAGAAATAAATTTTTTGTCAAGTTCTGAAACCGCGCTATTCTTTTGTGCTTAGCCTGTAGAGGTAGACGTAAGTAGCCGTGGTATCACTTAGTGCAGAGTTTATAGAGCGTACTGGGGCGATCATTCACACTTGATAATGGAGCTTAGTTTCTTAACATTTTATGGTTCATGACTACCGCATGCCTATTTATAAGCTATGTTATGTTCATGTTTGTGGTCTTCAAACTCAAGACACAAGAAGCGAACGTCAGTGCCATCAGCGAGATTAGCGCACTTCATTCCACAACCCAGCGGCCGCAAAACTGCGCCTTAGATGGCACGGCCACCATCGGAATGAGCCTATGTACGTAGTATATCTATAGAATTTTAAACCTTCCTTACCCGTGAAGCGTTGGATAAGGACGAAGGAAAATTACTTAACGTAGGCGGATATTGCATCGACATATACCGATTGAATATATATATATACGCGTGTATGTATGTATGTTTGTGTACGTATGATTTTGTGTGTATATATATATATATATGTATTTGTGTATGCATATACGTATGTATATATAGGCAAACAAAAAGCTTTCTAACAAAAAGTGCAGGCAGCCACCAAACACACCAAACAATGCAAGGAAGGTCGTTCCAATCGATTTGTTGAAGTTTTAATCTAATTAAAATGTAGAAACCACAGGAATTACAATGTTAACCCTTCGACGCCTAAAGACTCCTATAGTGGCCTTACCGCACCGCTAAACTCTAAACGTTTCATTCTATATATTTATTCAACAAATATAGGTACTGAATATTTTAAACACGGTATATACTCTCCGTTTGTTCCTCTTCAAAATGCAGTTTGTTTCATAAATCTAACATATTTGGTTCCTGTTTTATTCACGTTTCATATACAGAATGTGCCAAATTTAAAAAAATTATTCCGGCGCCAAAAGGTTAAATATCTGTAGTGTTCCTAACTTATTTTCTTTTGTACTAGTAATAATCCCACTTCAGTTACCATTCAATTTGTCAACTGGTATTGTCGATTCTTACCGTTTGTTATAAGAATGAAAAACTTCATAAAATCTAAGAGAAAAAATAAATTTATAATTTGTAATATGAAATGTGCAAATTGTGTGCACCTTGTGTACCGTTACCTGCAGCATCTGTACAGGGACTTTGGTAGAGAGATTGCCCTAAATATTGGGGACTGCAAACAGGAGAGAAAATGTGCAAATTGTGTGCACCTTGTGTACCGTTACCTGCAGCACCTGTACAGTGACTTTGGTAGACAGATTGCCCTAAATATTTGGGACTGCAAACAAGAGAGAAAATAAATAATACAGAAGGAACAGCTTCAGACATAATATTTGTGATAGGATATTTACATTTCTCTGTGTAAATGAGATTGCATAACCTCTCCCAATTCCCGAAATATCTATTCCTTCCTCTCCCGTGCCAACGTCGTTAGCAGACTCAACTGAATACACGCACACAGCAGCTACAAGAGATAAATTGTACTTGATTTCTGAAGGCAAAGAAGATTAATGAGTGACAGTTTGATGGAGACGGAAGTTCATCAAAGTTTATCGTAACCAACTGCTGTAATTGACTGTTGTGTGTTGCGGAATTGGCTCATTGACTGTTTCATACCTTGCGACGTGAGCTGTACGTGATATTAAGGTAGGTATTTGTTTAAACATATATATTTTTCGATTCACATTTAACTCAACAGCACGATATGTAGAACAGCCTATACAGGCAAAAAAAGCCGGATATGGGTTTAAAATACGAGTAGTGGGGAGGAAACCAAGACACCGTGCTGGCTGTGTGATAAATAAGGACACTTGGCGAGATATTGTAAGCTGATTAATTTTAGGTTAATCATGCAATACCGGGATGATGAACGCTTGTGAAGAGTATAGAGGAAATTGGAGCAAAAAGAGGAATTGTTGAGGGAAGGTAAAATGGTGCATGGAGTTGTGACCTGCAGCATTGCGAAACCTACCAGTACCACAAAATATGCTTGAGAGTCTGAAGAAAAGTTAGGGTATAGCAGAAAGTTACGGGACCGAGGATTTCACTGGGGGAGAGGGCGCAAGGATCTCCATTCCACAGAAATATGTAGTCGGTATTCCACAGATTCATTGCCGTGTAGAGTTAGGGGTACGAAGGAACAGAGGGAATTTTCACCCGAGTGACAGGGGCAGTCGCGAGGAAGTGAACGGTGGGACGAGATAGTTTATCTGCGATAAAGGGAGCCAGAAGCAGCGACAGGGCAATGGGCTGCGGTACAGTTGAGTGGAATGTGATGAGTGGGAGGGTAGAGCACAGCAGAGGGATGCAGAGGTAAGGCAGGTTGGGAAGGAGACCGATAAAAAAGCAAAACATTATGCAAGTTGTGTTAAACCTCTTGCTAATACAATTATAAAGCATAACTGGCCAGATCTCAAAGTCGAGAGTACGAACTCCACCCAGGGAATATAACGCGTGCTGGTCACAGGAAACGTTAAGTGTCTACCGACTGGATAAAAATAAGTATAATTGAAGGCAGTACTCCTCAGGTTTATTCCACAGTTATTTCAATTTTTGTAATTTTTAATTTTCACAATCTAATTATTTGTGTCCGGCATTTTCAGCAATTGTAGCAAACAATACACTTCTTTATTACCGTCGCACTTTCCCTTTCAGTTTCCTCACACGACTGTCAGCCAAGAATTGTCTCCGAACCCAGTTTTTGGGCCAGTTTTCGGCCACTTCAATGAACAAGCATAAACAGCTTTCCTATTGATGTATACCGAAAGCTTCAGAGAATGTTTCTACTTACAGAGGGTCAAAGCGCGATACGTCACAACCCTTAGCTAAGAGCATGCCACATCCCTCCGCATGGCAAACACTGTCGTAACCTTTATACAAGTAACCTTAAAGTCCGCACCCTCACAATGTACCAATATATTGCACACAAAACGGAATTCTTTTGTTCGAAGTCCTCAATTTTTACTTAATTCTACCGAATGCAGTTTTGCCTGTCTCCTCGCCGAGAATATATCTGATCTGTTTTTTTTTTATTTTCATTTTTGTTCCGTGCAATAGTTTATGATTGTAAATATGGGCCAACTACTTGCACTGTTTTATGTTATTAAAATATTTATTTACATAAAATAATTTAAAACATAAGACTTCG
>Ga0123355_10016282_pt1 | contig 11710 bp, 8 predicted proteins | sample TergutEmb28metaG_3_FD_89872 | JGI IMG/M metagenome (GOLD analysis project Ga0123355, IMG submission 89872) | Embiratermes neotenicus P1 segment gut microbial communities from Petit-Saut dam, French Guiana - Emb289 P1 | ecosystem: Host-associated > Arthropoda: Insects > Digestive system > Gut ...
ACATATGACTGTTGCGGCGAATATCGAATTTGGTCTAACCGCCAGACGCGAAAAACGAGAAATCCGCGCAAAAAAAATAGCCCATATGCTAGACGTTATGCAGATTTCCGATAAAGCGGCATTTTACCCGCACGAATTATCTGGCGGGCAGAAACAACGCGTTGCATTAGCGCGGGCGTGTGTTCTTGAGCCAAACCTTCTGCTACTAGACGAACCATTCTCAAACCTCGACACCAGCCTAAAAGACGCAATGCGCGAGTTTGTGCTAAATCTGCAACGTGATTTAGGCATTGCAACCATTCTGGTAACGCACGACAAGGAAGAGGCGTTCATGCTATCGCAGAGGGTTGCCGTGATGCTGGACGGTCAGTTGCAACAATACGACACTCCGCAAAATATTTACGCAAAACCGCAATCTATAGAAGTTTCCGATTTTATCGGCGAAGCAAATTACATTGATGGAGAAATAAACAACGGAATATTTTCATGTTTCGCAGGCAATTTTGATGCGAACAACAAACCCAATAGCAAAGCAACCCTAATGCTAAGACACGACCAACTAGAACTAACCCACAACAAAGGAATCCCCTGCAAAATAATCGAAAAGAAATTCAAAGGCCGCACAACAACATACAAAGTAATCACCCAAACCCAGCACCAATTCACGTTAAACGCCAGCGAAAACTTCGCGCTTGATTGTGATGCTTTTCTAAATATACAAACAGGCGCAGGGTGGGTTATATAAGACCTGTCCTAGAATTGGCAAGTGCTTTGGTGCAATGATTAACAAATCTTAATACTTATTCTGTTGCAATTTTAAACATGACAATGCTACAATTATATTTGTGCGATAGGATTGTTTAACGATTTCCGTATGTACCGTGTAAATCCTCTTTCCTAATGGGCTGACACCGTGATTCAAGCGGTGTCGGTTTTTTTATGCGCTAGGAAATTGTTCACGGCTTCGAGACGTATACGTGGCTTGCCAATACATGTAATCGGCGAAATGCGGCTTTGCCGCCAAAAATACCTTGTGTCAATCATTGCACTGGGATATACTTCAAATAAAAGATTCTATGCAAAAGGAAATTACAATGGCGCATGAGATTATAGAAGTTTTGCCAGATAGCATTGCCCACGAGTTAGAAATTTCTGCGGGTGATATTTTATTATCCATAAACGGGAAAAAAATCATTGACGTGCTGGATTATCGCTTTGTGGTGTTATCCGAGGAATTGTTGCTAGAAATTCAAAAGGCGGCACAACCTCCCGAGCAAGGCGAAATTTGGGAACTGGAAATAGAAAAAGATGCAGACGAAGATTTAGGGCTAGTGTTCAAAAGCCCGCTGATGTCTGAAAAACGCCATTGCCGCAATAAATGCGTATTCTGCTTCGTAGACCAACAACCGCCCAATCTTCGCCCCTCGCTGTACATCAAGGACGACGACCCGCGGCTGTCCTTTCTGCACGGAAACTACGTAACTCTAACGAATTTATCCATGGAGGAAATTCAACGCATTGCAAGCTATCATCTTTCCCCGCTAAGAATTTCAATTCACACCATAGACCTAGACCTTCGCAAAAAAATGATGAACTACGAAAACGCGGTAGACTTATTGGAAGCACTACGCATACTAGGTGACGCAGGAATTGAAATGCATTTTCAAGTAGTGCTATGCAAAGGGCTAAACGACGGCGTAAAACTTGAAGATACAATTTTTGAATTATTGCACTTCATTAAGGGCGCGAAAAGCTTGGCAATTGTACCAGCAGGCCTAACCCGCCACCGCGAGGGCTTGTACCCACTAGAACCCTTCACCCCCGAAGACGCAAAATCCGTAATTAAATCAATTGAGTTTTGGCAAGAAGTTTCTAGCATTGATGATGATACATGCTTTGTTTTCGCCGCCGACGAGTGGTACATTATGTCAAACACCCCCCTACCCAAATACGAACACTACGAAGATTTCCCCCAACTAGACAACGGGGTAGGAATGCTACGCCAATTTGAAAACCAATGGCAGCGGCAGCGGCACAGCCGCGTTTCGCCGCTTGCGTGTACGCAGGGCGAAGGGTGCGTCTCGAAGCCGTATTCTGTAGAGGAAGCGGGGCGTGCTGTTCATATTGGTATCGTGACAGGGTATGCCGCCGCCGCGTTTATGCGCGGGCTTGCCGATGATTTCGAGCAGTCCCAACCAAACGTGAAAATATCAGTACATGCAATCCGTAACGACTTCTTTGGCGAAAACATTACCGTAAGCGGGCTACTAACAGGCGGCGACATCATCAACCAACTGAAAAATCACACCACCGCCGATATTCTTTTCCTTCCCGAAAACGCCTTCCGAGCAAACACAGAAATTATGCTAGACGGCATAACCCGAGAGCAATTATCAAATGCATTAGGCATTCCCATCTCAATAGGCAATGCCAATGGCGGAAAGTTCCACGAACAACTATCAAGCTTCACCAAATCACCACTCATGTAAAGCCAACAAATAAAAAAGTTTTTTGGAAAGGGGGTTTGGGGGAAAACCTTTTCTTCAGAAAAGGTTTTCCCCCAAGGTCTTAATCTTTAATCTTTGAATCTTTAATCTCTAAAAAAAGGCGGTAGAAAATGGCGGTTCATTTACAGTTCTGTGTGTCGCAGCAAGTTAATGTTGTTCCGTATGCGTTTAAAACTACGGGGATTCGGGTCTATAGTTTTGAGGAAGTGATTTATCATGTCTATCATCACTGGCGCGAATCGGTGGATGAGTTTTTGTCGGATAAGATGATTCAGTGGGTGGCGGAGCTGGGGCATTCTTATTTGGCTACCAAAATGAAGGAACTGAAACGGCGGGATTCGTTTGCCGCAAAGATTTTGGATTTCTTGCGGCTGGTTGACTATTTTGCAGAAGATGAACTTGGAACGCTGAAAACCGCGCTGGAAAAATGGGAACTGCGTCGCGAATGGGAGCAGTTGAAAGAACGCGGCGATTATTTCGCCAACAGGAAAGAACCTGCCAAAGCGATTCCGTTGTACAAACGCGCCCTTCAATACGACGAAAATGCCCCCATTTTGAACAACTTGGGGATTCAGTATTTGCAAACATCTGCGTTTGAAGAAGGGTTTGCGTGTTTGTCGCGTGCAATGTTGGTTGCGCCCAATAATTTTTCGATTCTGTTGCACTATATCGAAGCGGCCATTTTAAGCGGTCATTATGGTGATGCCGCAAAGGCGTTGAAAAAGGCGTATGAAAAAGACCCCAACTGCGCCGATATTGCATTTTTGTTGGGGCTGATGTCTTACGAACAAAAGGACTATCCAAAGGCACTAACCTATTTTGAAAAGGCCATTGCAATGGATATGACGGTTCCGCATTATGTACACAAGGCGGCGGAGGTGCATTTGCAAATGCGCCAGTACGAAAAGGCGTTAAATACGCTGGAAACCGCAACAAGACATGATGCAACATTCCATGCGAAGAAGGCCGAAATTTACGCCGCGTGGAATGATATTCCCCGTGCAGTAAAAGCCATGACCGTGGCCGTAATAATCGAGCCAGAAGCAACAAATTACGCCAAACTAGCCGCCTACCACCGCCAAGACTACGAGCCACGCAAAGCCGAAGTAGCAATCGAAAAGGCCCTAGCACTAGACCCCGAAAACAACATGGTAAAACTAGAAAACGCTCGCATCAAAAAAGGCTTGGGTCACACTCGCGAACACCAAGCCATTCTAACCGAAGTATTAAAAGAATTTAGAGACAACTACCGCAGCGATACCAAAATAACAAAAATTTGACCGACAAGGCGGCGTTTCGTGTTATGAATACAGATTCTAACTCTGCGCCGCCAACAAACGCTCTATTGCCCCCGTTAGCGATTCCATAGACTTATCTAATGAATCCATTAACGGGTGGCAGTCTTCGCCAGTCTTGCCCAAGGCTTCAATCTGCTTGGTGACATCTTGCACGATAGGGAATCCCAAATTTGCCGCAGTTCCACGCAAAGCGTGCGCCGCTTGAATAATGTCTGTTCCGTCACCTTCATCAACAGCACGTACAATGTCGTTTTTCATTTTCGCCCCATCAAACTTACCCAATAAACGCAAATAAAGCTTCAAGTTATTCATAACCCGAGCCTTGCCATCTTCGACATCAATATCCGGCAAGTAAGCTGAATAGTCCATACCCAGTGCCTCCCCCGATTCTGATATTCGCGTACATAATATTAATACTGAACCATCAGGGACTCGAACCCTGGACCCTTTGATTAAAAGTCAAATGCTCTACCGTCTGAGCTAATGGTTCATTCAAATGGGACATAGCCCCAAACCCCGCCGCTATATTGGGAATGAATCCCGATTACGCTTCCTCGCTTCGCTGTGGGGTGCGTCTTGCGACGCAAATAGTTGATTGCTCTTTCTGTAGAGCGCGCTTTTTTTGAAGAGCCGTTAAGCTAAACTGTTTAGCGCATGTGTGCTGTTGCACACTTTTGCTGATGAAACCACATACATTGTCAACAATGCATGTTATCAACAAAAAGCGGCTGTGCCGCTCCGAAGTTCTTTAAACTTCAAAGGGAGAGTGATGGGTTTTGAACCCACTGCCTCCAGAGCCACAATCTGGCGCTCTACCAATTGAGCTACACCCTCCATACTACTACTGTACCTGAAGGGATTCGAACCCCTGACCCACGGCTTAGAAGGCCGTTGCTCTATCCTGCTGAGCTACAGGTACACAATGCCGTGAATCCAATTTGTTACAAAGCCGGGGTGACAGGATTCGAACCTGCGACCTCCTGGTCCCAAACCAGGCGCGCTAGCCAAACTACGCTACACCCCGCAAACAGTAAAGCCACCAAACAGCGACAACGTATTCCATTATACAGAAATTTTCCAAGATGTCAAGCGTGTTTTTTTAATGGCACGGAAATCAATTTTATTGACCGCAGGTTCTAAGCAAAATCGTATGCAGTTGGCAACACGCGTTTTTGTAAAATGTGGCTTTTGCGTGCTTTAAAATAAGTAAAAGCCAGTAGCCGAAACGAAACAGGCTACTGGCTTTTGTATGTTGTGTGGCAAACTTGATTATATGTTCTTTCCCTTGAAAAGTGCCTTGCTATGATATGTGTACTCGGCGGCGGAATAGATGCTTATTGCAGTTGTAATAATGATTAGAGCAATGGCTACAGGGTACAGGAATAGAATTGTAAACGGAAATGGTAGTAAAATATAAACGATTAGCACAATTTGCGAAATGGTTTTCAGTTTGCCGCCTAGGCTTGCGGCTACAACTATGTTTTGCTCCAACGCTAATTGGCGCAAGCCCGAAATATAAAATTCGCGGCTTATCAGAATAATCGCGGCCCAAGCGGGAAGGCTTCCTGTTGCGGTGAAGGCTATGAATGCGGCGCAGACTAGAAGCTTATCTGCAAGCGGGTCGATTAGCTTGCCGAAGTTTGTTACAAGCCCTAACTTACGGGCAAGATAGCCGTCTAAAGCATCGGTTGCGGCGGCGACTACAAACAAAACAAGCACAACCCATGCGTTAGCTATTTCGCCTAGGGGTTGCACTAAATACATAATCAAAAACGCGGGGATTAGTAACACGCGTAATAATGTGACTTTGTTTGGAAGATTCACAGTGATTCCCCTTTTAGGTCGTAATCGTCTGCGGCGATAATTTTTACTTTGCGGATTTCTCCCTGCTTTAGTTTTTCTGGTGAAGTGAAATTTACTACTGCGTCTACTTCGTATGCGTCGCCTTGGGTGCGGCCTGTGTATTCGCCTTCGTGTTGGGAATCTACCATTACGGATAGGGTTTGCCCCACTAAAGCGCGTTGTTTTGCGAAATGAATTTTCTGTTGAAGTGCCATAATTCGGCTAAGGCGAAGCTGTTTTACTTCGTCTTTGACTTGCTGGGGCATGGTTGCCGCCGCTGTGCCTTCTTCGCGGGAATATGGAAACGCACCCAAACGGTCGAATTTCATTTCTCGTGCGAAGCGGTATAAATTGCGGAAGTCTTCTACCGTTTCACTTGGGAAGCCCACCATTAATGTTGTGCGAATTGTTATCCCAGCAACTTTTTCGCGAAGGGTTTGAATTATCTCCTTTAACGCCTGTTTGCCGCCTGCACGTCCCATTCGGGAAAGTACGCTGTCTTCGCTGTGCTGAATCGGCATGTCAATATATTTGCAAATTTGTGGGATTTCCGCCATTGTGTCTATTAATTCCGTAGTGATATGTTCGGGGTAAGCGTACATAAGGCGAATCCACTCCGCGCCAGATTTTTCTGCGATTTCACGCAGAAGCGCGGGAAGCTTTTTTTCGCCGTAAATATCTGTGCCATACAACGCGGTATCTTGCGCAACAAGAACAATTTCCTTCGCGCCTGCGTCTGCTAGAACGCGGCATTCTTCCACGATTTCTTCCATAACACGGCTTCTATACCCGCCGCGAATTTGCGGAATCGTGCAATACGCACAATGATTATCGCAACCCTCCGCAATTTTTACATAAGCGATATGCGAAGCCTCTGCGTCCGTCCTCGCAGATAACCTCGCTCCTGCGGAGGGCAACGCCGTTGACCTGTCGTGGGACGCTTCATCATACGTCTCGAAGCCATTTCCGCTTGTTGCAGGGCCGATTAAGGACGCTACTACATCTGCAATCTTATCATATTCACCAACCCCAATAATTGCATCTGCTTCGGGGATTGTCTCTTTAATTTCATTTTTGTAACGCTGTGCCATACAGCCAACTATTATAAGTGCCTTGCAATTGCCGTCGCGTTTATGGGCGGCAAGCTGAAAAACCATGTCAAGGCTTTCTTGCACGGCATCACGAATAAAGCCACATGTGTTAATAATTATCGCCACTGCCGCTTCGGGATTATTCACTACATCGTAACCAGCCAAACGCAAAGTACCCACCATGACTTCACCGTCTACGCGGTTTTTGTCACAGCCTAGAGACATTAAATAAATCTTAGCAGACACCTTTTTGCAACTCCCATGCGGTAATGATGTTTTTCATTAGTGTTGCAACAGTCATAGGGCCAACGCCCTTTGGAACGGGGGTGATATAGGAAACTTTGTCGATGACATTATCGAAATCAACATCGCCGCAAACCTTTTTGCCCTCTAAGCGATTAACGCCAACGTCCAATACAACCGCGCCTTCTTTCACCATGTCTGCGGTGACAAACCTTGGGCTACCTATTGCGGCTACCAGAATATCTGCGCGGCGGCATTCTTCTGCAAGATTTTTGGTGCGACTGTGACAAAGCGTTACTGTTGCGTTTTTTGCCAATAGCATTAGCGCGAGGGGTTTGCCTACAATATCGCTACGCCCTACTACTACTGCGTGCTTTCCCTCTAGTTCGATTCCTTCGCGTTGCAGTAATTCCATGCAACCCGCTGGGGTGCATGGTAGTAACTCACCTTGACCAACCATTGCAAGTCCCACATTATATGGATTCAAACAATCAACATCTTTTGGTGGGGCAATATACGAAAGAATTGTATGCTTATCAATATGCGCAGGGAATGGCTGTTGCACTAAAATTCCCGTAACTTCTGTAGATGAGTTAAGCATAGCAATTCGTGCAATCAGTTCACTTTCGGGAATATCCGCTGGTAATTTATGCAATTCAAAACCAATGCCAACTTCCTCGCAGGCTTTTTTCTTCATGTTTATATACACAATTGACGCAGGATTATCGCCAACTAAAATTACCGCCAACTTTAAATCCTTTCCAATAGCCTTTTTTGCAACCTCAGCGCGAATTGCCGCCGCATGTTCTGTACCGTTAATTATTTTCCCCATAAATTTCCTTGTACTCCTCTCGAGTGATGGTTACTTTTCTGGGTTTAACGCCGTCTTCTGGGCCAACAATTCCGCGAGCGTGAAGGTCGTCCATTAGACGGGAAGCGCGATTGTAGCCTATTCTAAACTGTCGTTGCATCATACTTGTCGAACCCTTGCCCTTAGCCAGTAAAAACTCAACTGCATCATGGAAAAACTCGTCAACTTCGCCATCAACAACAGCCTTACCAGGCATTGTAACGCGCTGAATATCCTCAATCGAATGCACTGTAGGGGCTTGCGCCTTTAAGAAATTAACAAGCGTTTCAACTTCCTTATCAGAAATATATCCACCTTGCACGCGAATAGGTTTATTTTGCCCCATCGGAAGGAACAACATATCGCCCTTACCAAGAAGTTTTTCCGCGCCGTACATATCCAAAACAGTGCGGCTATCCGTACCAGAAGACACCGCAAACGCCAAACGCGAAGGAATATTCGCCTTAATCAACCCAGTGATAACATCAACAGAAGGCCGTTGCGTAGCAACAATCAAATGAATACCAGCGGCACGCGCCTTCTGTGCCAGACGGCATATCGAATCTTCAACGTCGCCTTTGCAAGTCATCATGAGGTCGGCGAGTTCGTCTATTATTATTACAATTTGCGGGAGTTGGGTTTCGTTATTTTCGGCGGCATGTTTATTAAAACCTTGCAAATCGCGGCAACCCGTTTCTGCAAAAGAATTGTAGCGGTTTTCCATTTCTGTTACCGCCCAGCTTAACGCACCCGAAGCCTTTTTCGGGTCTGTCACCACAGGAATCAGCAAATGCGGAATCCCGTTATACACGCTAAGTTCCACGACCTTTGGGTCAATCATCAACAGCTTAACCTCATCTGGACGTGCTTTATACAGCAAACTCGCGATTAACGTATTAATACAAACGCTTTTACCGCTACCAGTAGCACCCGCAATTAACAAGTGAGGCATACGCGCAACATCTGTAATAATGGGGCTTCCAGCAATATCCTTACCCACCGCAAATGCAAGTTTTGAAGGAAAATTTTCAAAGCGTTCATCTTCCAAAATTTCTCGTAGAAAAACGCCCTGCGGGTCTTTGTTTGGAACTTCAATCCCAACAGCAGATTTCCCAGGAACAGGTGCTTCTATTCTCAAACCCTGCGCCGCTAAACTTAACGCGAGGTCGTTACTTAAATTCGCAATGGAATTAACCTTCACCCCAGGTCCTGGCGAAAGGTCATAACGTGTAACCGTGGGCCCTACGCTAACTTCAACAACCTTCGCTTCAATGCGAAAACTGCGAAGCGTTTCTTCCAAAAGCCGCGAGTTTTCTAACACCTGTGTACGCGATTCCGCGCTGATTGCAGGACGTTCATTCTTAGCAAGAAGATTTATAGAGGGCAACTGATAATTTTCGTAAGTGGCTTCCGTGCTTGTTGCGGTATTTGAATCCTCTGATGCTACAGTTGTTTCCGCCGTTTCTGCCGTTTCAGTCACTGTTGGCGAAGGCGCGGTATAAGCCGATGTACCCCATAAATTAACGCCACTTGTTGCGACAGGGATAGTATCATCACTATTTGCAAATTCATCGTACAACAGTAACCCGCTCATTCCTTCATCTTCTAAAACCGCGTCAGCAATCATGCCCTTAACGATAGGCTCGCTTCCGTCCACTTCCGAAGCAGACGCAGGTACAGAAGACATAACCGAAGGTTCGCCATACAACGCACCGCCACCCATGCGGGAATCGTGCAAATCTTCTTTTTCAAAATCCTGCTCGTCGAAAAGCGCGGCAACTAAAGGCTCGTCGTCTTCAATTGGTGCGGGTTTTGGTTTTGGCAGAATCCTAATTTGTGCCTCATCAAAATGGGTATCGGGAAAAGCGATTACTTCGGCACGATTCTTTGGTTCAGGCTGGCTTTTTCGCTTTGCGAACAGCGGATTACGATTCTTTTGTTCGACATGCAACTCGTTAATAGATTCGCTTACTAGCATAATTTTTTCGTCGAAATCTTCGGGTTGCCGTTCGCGGGGTTCTATTTCTATGATATTGCTGCTTTTTTTCTTGGGTCTAACTCTTCCTCTGTGAACAATTTTTTTCCCACGTCCACGGGCTGGCATGTCTATTACTTTGGCGGGTTCGGGTTTATCAACGTAGTCATGGAAATGGTAATCATCATCATCTACATCACCGCGCCTAAATAAACGCCAACTATTTTTGAGCGAATCAATAAGCGAGCGTTTGGAAATAAGCACCAGCAGAAGAATAATGGCAGCAATAATAACAAAAGGCGCGGCAACATTAAGAAAAAACGAGGCAAGCCCACCAATAATCAGCCCCATAATACCGCCGCCAGAATCCAGCCCAGCATTAAAAACATCAACGAAAATAAAGGAATCTGGTCTTGGTTCAAAAAGAAAAATATGTAGCAGGGATAGAACAAGCCAAAAGACGGCAATAATTTTGACAATTGGCAATTTAAAATTGCGGGCAACAAGCTTGACTATGGCAAATGCCATAATTCCAAGGGGCAAAATAAACGCGCCATAACCAAAGAAGCCGCGCATAACAGCGTTGGCAAAAACACCAGCCATGCCCAAAGTGTCGTTCAAAAGAACGGCAAACATTAATAAAACGCCAACTCCAGCAGTAATAATATGCTTCACTTCCTTGTGAAGGGGCGAAGGTTGCGGGGGCGTTGAAGACCTTGTTGGCTTTACATTGCCACGAGGTTTTGCAGATTTACTAGGCATAATAGAAAACACACCTTTTGAAAATTTATCCAATTAATTGTTGGGACAATCTCTAAGACCGCTTGATTATAGCACCAAACAATGTTGATGACAACAACGACACAGAACGCAAAATCTCACTGTTTTTCGATAAAAAACTTTAAAGTGCTTCCACTAATAGCATCTTACAAGTAGAATGTGCAAGCAAGGGCTTAATTCGACAATAAACAATAATTTAATGAAAGAAGAGGGGATACTCTTTGGACAGAGCATTAACCAGAAAGAACAAAGACCGCCTAGACCGTGTAATCGGTCAAAACATACGCGCCGAAAGGGAAATGCGTAAAATGTCTCGTGACGAACTAGCCGAGACCCTAGACCTTACAGTTTCACACATGGGGCTAATAGAAAGAGGCGAACGTGGCGCAACTGCCGTCACCCTTGAAAAGCTGGCGCATGTATTCAGCGTTCAAATCGACAGCCTTTTTGCAGAACCCGAAAGACAAAAACTTTCGCTCAACGAAGGCGATGACATAAACGCTGAAAGCAATCGCCGCAAAATTTCTACCCTAGTTACTCGCCTCAACGAGCAAGAAACAGATTTCGTTATACATGTAATTAAAGGTATCATCAATCATCACCCTACTCGCTCAGTAAATTCTATGGGGGCTTCAGAATAAAGCCAAATAGAATTTTGGAAAAAAATTTAATTTAGCCCTTGACGAATTTTCATGTATGGTTTATACTAAGTCTCGCCTTGTGAGCCATGTGTCACCCATTAAAACCCGAACCTGCTACACCAGCAATATTCGGGCGGCTAATCACTTAGCCATGCATGAAACTTCATGCCCGGATAGCTCAGTTGGTAGAGCAGAGGACTGAAAATCCTCGTGTCGGCGGTTCAACTCCGTCTCCGGGCATTACCTGCGGGTGTAGTTCAATGGTAGAACACAAGCCTTCCAAGCTTGATACGAGGGTTCGATTCCCTCTACCCGCTTTAGTTTCAATATTTGTAAGTTTAGTCCCTTATGCAATTTCTTGCGCGAATGGCTCAGTGGTAGAGCATCGCCTTGCCAAGGCGAGGGTCGTGAGTTCGAATCTCATTTCGCGCTGTATCGGAAACCCGCAGAATTGCGGGTTTTTTCGTGTTTTGAGATTTTCGC
>Ga0123355_10016283_pt1 | contig 11710 bp, 7 predicted proteins | sample TergutEmb28metaG_3_FD_89872 | JGI IMG/M metagenome (GOLD analysis project Ga0123355, IMG submission 89872) | Embiratermes neotenicus P1 segment gut microbial communities from Petit-Saut dam, French Guiana - Emb289 P1 | ecosystem: Host-associated > Arthropoda: Insects > Digestive system > Gut ...
ATATATAATATGTAGATATAATTAAAATTATAAAATATTTAAAAGTGCTCCAACATGTTTCGGATCACAGAGGATCCATCATCAGGGAGCCTTGTACAGTGCTTGGCTAAAAATTACAAGAATAGTTCTATCGTGTCCGTTGATATGGACGAGGTCGGTGTTATGGCAGCACATTCTGATCCGTTGTGCGTGTGTGTAGTTCGCTGTATATGAAGGCACTGCCTTATGGAGTCACACGCATAACGGATCAGAATATGCTGCCATAACACCGACCTTGTCCATGTCAACGGACACAATAGAATCAGTCTTGTAATTATTATCCAAGCACTGTACAAGCTCCCTGATGATGGATCCTCTGTGATCCGAAACATGTTGGAGCACTTTTAAATATTTTATAATTTTAATTGTATCTAAATGTGATATACTGTACATTAGTTGGATAATAAAGTGTTTATTTATACAGAATGTTTTAAAAGTAATTGGACAAACACTGTATGGTTATTTAGTGGTACGAGTTGAAAAAATTCATAAGAAAACATAAAATAGTGCACTGACTGCTTCGCATAATGCGTGTGGGTTATAAAGGGCTTTACATAAAACTAGCAAACCTGAACCGTTGTAACGCGCTTGTCAGAAGCATGTTCTCTGCGGATAAACTTTGTGTATCTGGATCAATAAACAAAAGTATGAGGACTTGGGCACGATACAGGCAACAGTATGAATGAAATATGAGGACAAAACGCGGGTGGAAGGGTAGTGACAGCATTAAGCTAAGTGGTCGGACATCAAAGTGTCCCGGGTTTTCCTCCGGGTACTTTTTCAGTTTTCCTCTGCAGTATTATTCAACTACGACCGACTCCGTAAAGTCGCAACAACTAATATAACACTTCCCTCTCCTCCGTCTCCCTCCCGCCGTATCACACACTTTGTCTACAAAACAAATCACAGCTAACTTAATCGTTGTACTGTCTGTAGCGAAGTCTTCGTGCTCTAATAAAGTTGTGAACGCAACGTTAATGATTTGTATCAAGGCCATGGCCCTTTTGCATTTAATTCTGTAACATCTTCTCTTTGCACTATACGTGTGTGTATGTGTGTGTGAGTGTGTGTGTGTGTGCGTATGTGTGAGTGTATGTGTGTGTGAGTGTATGTGTGTGTACGTCTGTATGTGTGTGTGAATGTATGTGTATGTGTGAGTGAGTGTCTGTGTTCGTATGTGTGAGTGTGTGTGTGTGTGTATGGGTATGTGTATGTAAGTGTATGTGTGCGTATGTGTGAGTGTGTGTATGTGTGTGTGAGTGTGTGTGTATTTATGTGTATGTGTGTGAGTGTATGTGTGTACGTGTGTATGTGTGTGAATGTGTGTGTATGTGTGAGTGTATGTGTGCGTATGTGTGAGTGCATGTATTGTGTGGGAATGTGTGTATGTGTGCGTATGTGTGAGTGCGTGTATGTGTGTGGGAATGTGTGTATGTGTGTGTAAGTGTATGTGTGCGTATGTGTGAGTGTGTGTGTATGTGTGTATGTGTGTGTGAATGTGTGTATGTGTGTATGGGTATGTGTATGTGAGTGTATGTGTGCGTATGTGTGAGTGTGTGTATGTGTGTGAATGTGTTTTTACGTGTATGTGTGTGTGAGTGTATGTGTCTGTACGTGTGTGTGTGTATGTGTGTACGTGTGTATGTCTGTGTATGTGTGTGTGTGAGAATGTGTGTGTATGTGAGTGTGTGTGAGTGTGTGTGTATGTATGGCCTCTTCACTGCCCAGGCTCCACGATAACACTCACAGTACACTCGGTAAGACTCCTCTGGATGACTAAACAGCCCGACGCAGAGACTTCTAGCTGACAACACACACAACTTATAACAGAGAGACATACATGCCTCCGGCAGGATATATATATATAAGTAATTTATTTCGTTATTTATCTAGTAATTATGTCTATTTCGTGTGCCAAAATACCTAACGTCTTAACGCTAACAGAAATGAAGTGTTTTTATGTCTGCGACTAAGTCTTTGTGGGGGACAAAGTTTGTACAAACTCTGTTTTGTTTCCTGCCCTGAATAATCGTCATTCGGGGCACTTATTTCTCACACTCTCTACTTGTATGTGTCAATGATGTAACCCTTCGCTGGGAGCCTATGTTTATGTATGATTTTCCACAAATTTTTGACGTTACTTTTAAACCCTCAGTGTATTGGTCAACCTGGGAATCGACTGGGCGTTTTAAAGACAGAGGCAATATTTGTGCATTTCCTCTGTATATCAGGCCTGAACGCAGGAGCCGTTTCCTTTGAAAAGTTACCAATGTTTAATAAGACCCCCCCCCCCCCGGCCCAACTGTAAATTCACATTCATCGTATTTATATGATCCGTAATGCTAACAGGAAACGAAAGACCTGTGTTCAAATTTTTAACCGAAGCACGAATCCTCTCAGGCGTATTCTTTATCTCTTTTATACGATGAACAATTGTTCTCATGCAAAGCGGATCCAATATCCGGCCCGTATAAATGGATGGTCAGTTATAGAAATAAAATTCAATACCCAAACTCATAAGCCCTCAGACATAATTACGACCTACAACATTACATAAAATATCGTGCTTAACGGAACTAGGCCGATCTTCTAAATTTCTAACTTTACCATGTGTCAGCAATTGAAATGGCCAGGGCTATTTAGAAAATCTTTCATAAAAGGCTGTAAAGTGAAACGAAAAGAATTACCGTAATAATTTCCTATAATTTCTAGATAGCCTAATAATCACGGATACCAAGTCAGCACAATCTACATTACACTAATAACATGTTAACAGTACAGAAGCTGAAAACGTAACAGCACTTTACATCGGTCTTCAGACCCAACAAAAGAACCAACGCTAGGCATGTCTAGTGATGTGTCTCTCCGAGCAGGCAGTAGTAGTGGCTGTAGAAGCGACATTAACAGTAAGCCTTATGATACAAATATTTAGAAATAATCGAATTATAAAGCATTAAGAGGAGGAGGAGGAGGAGCAGCAGCAGCAGCAAAAGCAGCAGCAGCACCAAAAGCAGCAGCAGCAGCAACAGAAGCAGCAGCAACAGCAGCAGCAGCAGCAGTAGTAGTAGTAGTAGTAGTAGTAGTAGTAGTAGTAGTAGTAGTAGTAGTAGCAACAGCAACAGCAGCTGTAACTATAGCAGAATAATTATTCGAAGGGAAAAATAAAAAATATCTATTTATACCTAGCTCTTCAGTATCTTTTCGTGAAGAAACTGAAGTTTACTGTTCTAGGATTCTAAACATAAACACTCTCAACAAATACTGTATGATTCCAAGCGATGCTGTGAAATCTGGCAGATATTTACAGATGTTTCACAAAGCGTGCTATCTCCATATTGAGACTAGATCTCATCTTTTATATAGTGAAGTGTGAGGCAGATTATTTCCACGAAACTTTGGTAGATTTTTAAAAGGTAAGGCCTCGTCAAGTCCAGATGACAGTATTTTTCTTAGTTACGATACAAAAATTCACGAATTTCTTTTGTGGCATAATTAAGCTGTATCGTCGTACCTACGCCCAAGGAATAGTTTAGCATTCACTCGGTCCACTGTGTGACGCCACGCTTGGTTAACATTTGCAAAGTCCAATATTACAGCAGCATTCTGTCTCAGAACACATTCCGTCGCTGCTCTTGATAGCTGCTGTTTATTACGTCACAGATACTGATGTTCCCGTGCAGCTCCTTTCACGCACGAACTAATGATGTTTGCGTATGACCAGTCAACTGGTAAACATTTCCCTTACATTTCTCTATAAAAGCATTTCTCAGACGTATCGTATATTTTTGCAAAACTTTCAGTTTGTTTTGTGCCAGCATATCTTCGCAATTGGTCTTCCAGTTTTTCCATTTTTTATTTTCGGACGAAGTGTAAGAACAGGTTCTCAGAAGAAATTTGTCATATATATATATTCCTTCAGACGCGTCATTCCATATGGTGAAGTTTACAAAACCAACAAAGTGAATACAAGTTTCTCAAGTGTAGTAGGCCCATTTTTGCAGATTCCCAGTACAAAAAAGGCGGCAGACAATTCTAACTCCAACTTCGTTCTGCCGCCAAGTTTGTAACCACTAAAATACAGCAACCGCTTGACAAAATTTCTTCTCATATATGTTAACGCCTTACAACATGTCAGACTCTTACTTCAAAAGGTTAGTGAACACTGATCGTCGAGCGTAAAGCCTACTGGTCAGTATATTTATCTCTAGTTTTAACATTAAACAATCTCCAATTTGTCTACATAGTTCATTTATGTTTATCTATGACGGTCACACTAAACAGGCATCATTTACCCGACTGATTTTTCTAACGAACCCGAACTTTGTTCTCTGTGAGTTGTGCGCTCAATTCTTATAGAAAATGTAGATTCATTTCATTATCACTGCGTAATTGGCTCATGTATTAGGGCAGCGGCAATGACGTCCACATAGTAGCCATTCTTACGTAGCTGACTACATGGAAATAAAACGCATCTCGATGTCGTATAGTGACATCCTTTAAAAAAACTATAACGTGTTGTTTTTAACAAAACCTTCGTGCAGGACTCTTTCCGATACGTGTGGATTTGGTCCGGAAATTTTTGTTATGAAAACTATAAGCTGCTGTGCTGGAACAATATAGAATTATCCAATACTTTTATACTCAGGCACTTTCACAAATAACACCCATCAAAAACAAAGTGACAAAAGAAAGCGCAAAGCAGGCAAGTACACGGACAAATAAAGTTAATTTCTATTTTTAACATTCATACGAGTATGTCCGTGCATCACTAACATATTCTCAGAGTACAACAAACAAGATTTATTTATTCCTGTAAGACGCTTTACATGTTTCAGACGGTTTTTCCGTCCATCATCAGGAGCTCAAAACTACACATACTTGTCAGACCATTGCTGCTACCTGCTGTTAGCCAGCAGCAGGTAGCAGCAATGATCTGACAAATGCCTGAGGCTGTATGTGCAGTTTTGAACTCCTGATGATGGACAAAAAACCATCTGAAACATGTAGAGCGTCTTACAGAAATAAATAAATTCAGAAAAGTCGCATCTTGTTGGTTGTACTCTGAGAATATTAATTATATTTCAGCCTCTTACTTCAACAAACACGCGCCAAGTGTTATAAATCACAGGTTTTTGCTCCTGGTATAAAATGCCTTCTTTACACCACCGACTTCCTTCGGTGGTATTAATCGTGGGCCCATGCAATAGCACAATGTTCTTCTCAAAACCTTACTTCACAGTTCAATGGTAAAAGCTGTTCAAGCCTTTTAAAATTTACTACTTTTTTTTGTACTGCATTGAACGATGCCGTCAGGAAATCGGACTATGCCTGTATTGTGTTATTTTGGTGTGTTAAAATGAACTAGGAGAGAAAGTGGTAGGAAGAGGTCGCGCCCTAATTGTGCAGTACTATTCCATAATTTTAATGAAGGAATAAGATAACTACAAACAATATCCGTCAGTATTGTCGGTGTTCCAACCAAGATCTGGAGCAGGCGCCTTCCGGATACAAACCTTGAGCGCCGTCATCTGAGTTAACTACCTCGGTACATTAAACTGGTTATTCAGCACTGTCGATAAACAGTCAGTCGTCGTCTAGCCTTGTCTCGAGAAACATACTTTCCCGCTAAGGTCGACAAATTTTAGTGACCAACATTCGGCTTTATTGGAATTGTGTACATACATCTACTTCAGAAAACCTATCCTTATGCTTAAGGCGTCACACGACACAGCCATAAAACAACTCATGCGCTAGTTCATACCTGCAAGAGACGTAGACCATCCTACAGACTTATTTTCACGTTATCATGTTCAAATATGTTTGACAGGCCGTTCCTAAAGAAGTTACAGAATTTGCCTACGGCCTTTACAAAAAAACAAGAAGTACAGTTGGCCGGTAAATATCCATAAACTCAATTCATCCGAAACCTCTAGCACAGGAGTTCTGAAGGCCAAATACAATAGAAATAATTCCAAACATTTATAAGAAAAATCGTGTGCAGAAACGTCAGACACAATTTCCACTTGCTTTTCATGTTTTCTACTTAGTTTAAAGAACGTGTGGTAGTCGCTGGATCTAGGCTCAAAAACATGAAAACTGAATGCTCTGCGTGCAAGGCGAAACCGTGTTCCCGTGTTCTTAAAGTGTTAGGTATTGATTAGTATTGACGAAAATCTAAGGAGATATTTCCAGCTGTTTTTAAACATGCTACTTTTATTGCTGCTTGCGTGCTGACATCTACTCTTATCTACTCCTTCGATTTTTACGTGTAGGTTGGTACAAATCGTGTATAAAATGAAATCGTCTAATAGCTTTTATTTTCGAAGTTCATAAAATATTACTTCGAGTTTCCTTCAACAAACGTCTAACAGAAATACCACACACATGTTAAATGTTTGTTAGGATTTTCTTTTGTGTTAATTTTAAATAATACACGCAGGTACAGTTGAGTGATTAACCGCGGTTTCGGAAATAATCGCAAACAGAAAGAATGGCAGAAGAAACGTGAATGTACATTAGTTATTTTGAAACACGGAATTATGTAACCAATGTAAACAAATATGCAAACATACGAGACAGAGACAGGAGCATGTCAAAGAAGGGCGGAGAATGTCGAAAAATGACAAAAAGTGGCTAAATATATATTCATTCAGGCAAATTTACTTTGTGAATTATTGACACCTGCTCATGAACGTCCAAATCCGCCTGTCACGGCAGACGATTTGAGTAATACTGATAAAGGTATACCTACAACCTGTCGCTGCTTACATTTGGCCCTTACTAAACACAACACTCACTACTGACAGAGCCATTTCACACCAGGTACGAAGCTTGAACGGCACTATATTGTGCAAATCCTGTTACACTTCACACACCCATATATAATTCATCCCGATGTACTTGTTAACGTTGTTATTAGCTTCAATTATGGGTTAATAAAATACTATCTCGTAATTTTCATCATTAATATAAATCTAGCCTGAATAACAGCCACTATTAATTAATATTACATTAACAAAACAGATTACCGCTCTGTAATTTACTGCAATTTGACATAATATGACATACAAATAGAACTTTGCGCTTTTATATATTAAGTGATCCTAACTCTAAATAGTACACGCTGTTATTTTATAAATTAGGTTACGTGACAACTAAAATTGTATTATAAGCACACACAGCAAGGTACATGACGTAACAGCACTGAATGTCCTTTTACATTTTCCATTACCTGCATTTCAGTTCAATTACTGCAATTCAAGCTATCAAATACACGCCGTTGTGTTTTATCAACACAGTCGTGTGCATCTGTTGGCCTCAATTGTAATTACACCGATCGTCAATCTAAGGCCGCAATACGTGTGCTAGAAGCTAAAGAAACCTTACATTATTAATCACTGATAGTATTACATTTGACATAAATTTAAAGCAATAAATAGTTTATGATAATCCTACTTGTTTATAAAGATAGTAGAGTGAAAATCCACAAGACGGACACAAGTTCAGAATCTAGCGTGTTGCTGCCTGATGAGCTGTTCGACAGAAGTTAGTCACGCCGCGCTAAAGTCAGACTGATGTCCATTTAAAATGCAGTAGGACGAAAGAAAACTTTCGGTGACACTTATATCGTGGGTGGGGGAAGGTGACATAGTGTAGTTGCTAAATCCTGCAGATATAGTGTAGGTCTCTTTGTTCCACATTCAAGTCACGCATGCTCACCGAAATTTCAAACTGTAATCTAGGGCGCAAAACAGAAAAAACTATTTTGTTAGTACACAAACTTTCTACATGTGTGTGTGTGTGTGTGTGTGTGTGTGGAATTTAGGCATTTCGCCCACTCCGTGGGGCGAAAAGTAATTTCGGTTGTGTAAAAAGAAAACACACAAAATAAAAGCCCTGCCAGGTAATAATATTTCACAGTGAAGCTGCTGCAGTAACACACATATACACACACTCACACACTCTCTCTCTCACACACACACACACACACATTCTCACACACATTCACACACTTTCTCACACATTCACGCAATACACACTCTCACATATACACACACTCACACACAATCTCTCTCACACACATACACACACTCTCACGCACACATACACACTCACGCACACTCAAAATCACTCACATTCACACACATACACACATTCACGCACACTCACTCACTCTCACACACATACACACACTCACACACTCTCACGCACGCACACTCACTCACACACATGCACACTCACGCGCACACTCACACATACACACACTGCATAAGAATGAAGACTGGACATTACTTTATTAGCAGTTTTAATCACGTTTCGTCACAGGACGGTTACCGGGCACGCTTGTTACACTCGAGACAATTACCGAACGTTCCGTTGAACATTCTGCAGACAGTGCACTACACTCAGCCTACCTGCGGCAGTTCGTTATGCACAATACGCAGTCGCTATCGTCTTTTGGCACTGAAAGGCTGGTGGTGCGGCAGGATTTCGGCCTTACAGCAGTGGTTTCCTTCGGAGGAGCTTAAAACTGGTTAATCTGTTTCGGGTCTGTCAACGTCACAGCTGCCATATTCCTGTAATTTTGTAGTGGATTCAAAACAGGAAAATGGACAATGAATTCAAAACAGGATATTCCACGAGTTTATTCCTATAGTACTATAGCAGATCCCTTGAAAGAGAGTTATGTCCCGATTTTTAGAGCTCATAATCCCATGATTAACAGATACAGCCAGATTAGCATTAGATACATAAAAAATTAGGTTAGGTTGAATGCATTTTACATGTATATTCTACAAGCTCATTACACTAGTTCGCGCGTTTCTACAATCACACTTGGAGATCAGAGTAGATCTGTGTCCCAGTGTGCATTACCTTGTACGAAAAGTGTGGCATACATTCAACGAACATTGATCTAGAGGTTCAGGTATGGATAAAAATGGATGGCATACATACCAACACTGAATCTTTTACCTGAGCCCTATTTAACATATTCCAGTGGGTGCAATATAAAGTATGGCCAGCAAGAAACAGCAAGACAACCATATTTCGCATTCATGAACATATCTGATCCACTGGCCAGTGAGTGCTCTCATTTTGACATCTGATATCTTCCATTTAAAATCCTCGCCCGATTCCCTTCTTACGCCTCCTTTATTAGACCAATAACTTCAACAAAACCAGTAACCCCAACACGATCATGCTAAAACTCAATGTGTAATTCATCAATAATTTACACTCAAAGTATTCCTTCCCAGATAAAAGGGGATTGCCACCCATAAAGGATTTATACCCTCACGTACAGTGGCCCACAAAATAAAATAAGCAATTTTTACATTACATCCAAGCTCTTTCATTTTTAATTAATACACTCAAGGAAATTGCTATTACAATTTAAAAACCGCTGTCTCGTCTCTGTCTATAGACTTTCTTTCTCTAAGATAAAAACGCAGACTGGCGGTTTTTTAGAACGAGGTGCAAAGGGAAATACTTGGACTCGAGAAAGTGCCAGCTGTACGTAGAATATACGCGATGAACAGCGTCGTAATTTTTACCTGGCTTCGAAAGTTATAAAGACAAATGTCTCCCTGTAACGTTCTATGACGTCATAAAGTTGCAGCTCTACTTTTCCTAACTTCGCTGTCAGATGGTGTTGGGTGGTCAGCGCCACGCTTCGGCCGCTTTACCTCAGCGAAAGAGGCCGGTGTCCACTGCACAGGAGGCTGGGTCAGCCCAGTAACGGTCTTGACAGATGCAGAGAAGCGAATATCTCTTGCCCCCATTGGGGTTCAAAACCCGAAGCGTCCAAATCATTATAGCGACGCCATCCCGGCCTTTGATGAGGTTATTATGTTGACTAAATCAAGGACGATGAGGTCAGCACAAAATGTGGCGCACGTGGTTTTTAAGTGACAATAAAATTTCAGCACAGGAAACTGAAGGAAAAAGTCCAAGAATTAGAACCAGAATAATTCAAAACATGACGTCTCACATTTAGGGTTCAAACGTCTTGATTGGCTCAAAGAGTATCCGCATATAATCCAGTCGCGATATATCGTGAGTGTCAAAAAAAAAGCTGTAAGCATTTCGTTCCAGAAATACAGGTAGTTCGATTCAAAGGGGATATTTTCGGGACCATATACTGGATACAGTACAACCCCTTTACACACACTGTTCACAAGCACGTAAAGCGACAACACGGAGTTAGGATAGAAAATTCCTACCCCAAAACATAAATCATTACTAACACGGAGGTCATCCTCACTAACCGCAGGCTTCAAATGTAGAGAACTAAAATTCGTTGTATGAAATGAAAGTATTATATTCCGGAATACAAACGAGCTTAAGATAATCGTCAAATGAAATTACATATCGATTTAACGCGTTTACACACCGGTGAGCTGGAATAATATATGAGCTCTGTGTGGTTAAATATTTGCTTCCTTTTATCAACACGAATTAACTCATTAATTTAACAACAGAACTAGCGCAGGCCAGTGAAGAGTAGCCAGCTAAAAGTGTTGATAACAGTCCTCCTTCAGAAGATGATTTGTACTCAGATGGTCATGATAAGGTCCCAGCAGCGTGACTATAGGAAGTCGTCACTGGTTCCCATCACGGGCCGCATTAATCCAGCCCACGCCGGCATACCCCTGCTTCCTTACAATGCATCTGAATATTCACTACCATCAACTCCTACGTCTCCCAAACTGTCACTTTCCTTCGGGTCCCAGACCAGATTTCTAAATTTTTCCAACCGTTCCACAAGTCTCTGCTGGCACATACAGTTACAGTCATATTTAACTATAATTAGGAAAACAGCGCTCTTCCGGGATATTACGCAGCGTAGACTGGTAAGTCCGTGCCGACGTTTCGACACAACCCAATTACTCGTTAAATTTCACAAACCACATGTCTTTAATTCTTTGGTCAATTCTAAGAATAAAAAAAAGGTGATGTTAAGCTTATCACGATTATGGCCACTGTTCGAACACAAAATTAAAAGTATTTCGATTATCTTCCGAAGTTGGTGCAGTTGCACGTATACTAATTTCGCAAAATCCCTGTCATTGTCAGTATGTAAGGCACACAAAGCACCGAAATTCAGAAATATATTGTTCAGGATATACGCAACTTCTTCTGTATGTTTGGACTGTAGAGCACGAAGTCGTAAGGATTTATTTGGATAATCCTAATAAACCGTAACAAATTTATTCTGCCGATCCGATCGAATGTGCGTGTCGCTCACAGCTAACTACCAAAGACTGTTGTGCGGTTTTGCGCAGTATTCAAAATGGGCTGAGAACCCGTTCCTCCTTCCTCTCTCAGCTTCTCACTAATACTAACACCGCACATTGACACGAAATAGTCCATGAGGGCGGGATTTACATAAATATATATTTGACTTATGTTTATTGGACCTTGTATCATCTTGATAGTTGAATAAAGAGAGACCAACTTGATGTCACTTGCTTTATTATTTCATTATTTAATGTTCAACATGTTTCGGATTTTAATACATCCACACTCAGGAGCTTGCGAATTATTTGTTGAGTTATATCATGGGTGGTGTGCAGGCTGAGGCACTAGTGCCTCAGCCTGCATACGGATACCACACCACCACAGCCAAACCACAACGTAACACCAACACACATCGAACCAGAGCAATACA
>Ga0123355_10016285_pt1 | contig 11710 bp, 7 predicted proteins | sample TergutEmb28metaG_3_FD_89872 | JGI IMG/M metagenome (GOLD analysis project Ga0123355, IMG submission 89872) | Embiratermes neotenicus P1 segment gut microbial communities from Petit-Saut dam, French Guiana - Emb289 P1 | ecosystem: Host-associated > Arthropoda: Insects > Digestive system > Gut ...
ACGTACAGCTATTTACATTACAGAAACCACATATTCCTGCCAGTTTCAATATGTATTTGGTAATCAATAAGTGAGTAACAGCTGTCAAATTTTCAAACTTCTCTGGCCATTATCTCCGTAACCTTTCCACTTTGGACATAGGTGTTTTGGATTATATCGGTATAGTTTAACATAAGGAACACCCTCCCGAAGTCTGGCACATTCCTCCTGGGACACCCTGTGTATATATATATATATAAATAAGCCCCATTTTACCTGCTTATTCTCCGTCGATTTAGCCCTTGAAGCTTATTTAATCTAAAGAGCACTTAAAATCCGGGGCCTTTTCCACTGAAAACATGCTTCATGTACATTATCAAGACCTATGACTTACCATATATATATATATATATATATATATATGAATAAGCCCCATTTTACGTGCTTATTCTCCTTCAATTTAACCTTTGAAGCTTATTTAATCTAAAGAACACTTAAAATCCAGGGTCCTTTTCACAGAAAACATGCTTCATGTACATTACCAAGACCTATGACTTACCACGGTATACGGGAACAATTGCTCTTAGTTCTGCGACCTAAAGAAACCCTATAACTACAAGGAATAGTTTATTAACCTTTTGACACCTAACGACGACTATAGTGGTCGTACCGCACCGCTAACTTCTAAATGTTGCATTTTATATATTTATTCAACAAATATAGGTACTGAATATTTTAAACACGGTATATACTATCCGTTTTTTCCTCTTCAAAATACAATTTGTTTCATAAATCTAACGTATTTGGTTCCTGTATTATTCACATTTTATATACAGAATGTGCTAAAATTAAAAAAAATAATTCCGGCGCCAAAAGGTTAAGCAACTGCAGTGCTTGATAAGTATCATAGCCACTTAAGGTTTTTGAGTCTTGGGAGCTGCGGAGAAGGAAATTTTGCGAAAGGAGATGTACGAAAAAAAAATTGTTCTACTCATCTTTCAAGACATTTATTAATCGATTAAGAAAGGAACCTGCAAAGCAAAATGAGAAATTGAGTCTGCAAAGGGCTTTGGTAGTTCCGACTTGTCAGTTTCTCTTATCCTTCTCATATTACTTGAATATATGTTGGAAAAATTGTGGGAAAGTTCGACAGTGATGATGATGATGATGATGATGATGATGATAAAGCGACGATGCAGATGTTTGGCCTTACATATTTATCTTACGACCTGGAAGAGACGGGTCTACAGTTCTAACTCGATAGACTTGAGGGTATCCTTTAACGGCTTTTGTAGGAATTCGATTTTATTCAAATTCAAAAAGATTTCACTCGTTTGTAACGCCACTGAAATCCTTTTGTACGGTTATTTTTTGCAGGACAAGATGTACCGACTGAGTGAAGGAGTGGAACACTCACTTATCGACAATACGGTTCATAGTGTGGATGATGTGAAAGCTGTAAGGCTACAGTACGACATCAGCAATGACGTGCTGCCATCTGTCGAGAATGATCAGACCCACTATGCCAAGTTGGGCAAGCATCGACGGATGAGAAAGGGATCTCGTGAGTACCCAGCGGTGTCAGGCAGACCCTAATTTGCACTGATCTATATGGCGATTGCCACGTGAAAAATCTTACTTTGAAAATATCAGTGTGGATGATGCCCTCCTACAGTTTTCAGAAAATTTAAAGTAAATGTTTTAATGCAAAATGTGAGGTTATCGAAGCTGTGACTTTGAAGATGTAACGTGGCCTAGTGCTGTCCGGCAAAATCCTGTGTGAAATTTTGCAACACTGCACGACGTCGCATTTTGAGAAAAAAAATTGTAACTTGAGTCTTTTTACCAAGTATTATTAACGCGAATAAATTAAGGCTGGGAGGACAGAACACGTAGCACGTTAGACAGATATAAGTAATGCATGCAAACTGCTGGTTGGGAAACCTGAAAGAAAGAGAACATTTATACAATTTAGACGTAGAAGGAAGATATTAAAATAGATTCAAAGAAAAGAAAGTTTGCTCTGAATATGTGGGTTGGATTTGTGTGCTTAAACACACCAAGCTCTCGTTTCACGCCCTAGTTTTGTTCCTGAAAAAGTGGGCGTAGATAAAAAAGGCCTAAACAAAAAATGATATTCTCGTAAGAAGTAATGGAATAGGTAGGGTCAGGCATAATAAAGTGCAGCCAGCCAAAGGGCGTTAAACCGGAAACGAGAAGGCATAAAGGAAAAACTGGTGTATAGTGGTCAGAGGCGTTGAAACAGAAAGGCGTAAAACAAAGGCTACTTGCACAGTGTTTAGCTGTGATGAATCTTAGAGGTACAGATGTGGCTGGACATTTCTTGCGTGGCTGAACATCAGAACGCTAAGTGGAATGACATTGTTTCTGATCTCCGCAAATGCTGAATTATTGGTTTCTAGCGAAAAAATTTCAGTTCAGACTCTAATGTGAGATTTATAATTCAAGAGGAAGCAACATTCAGGCGACTGCCACGTCATCTGTACTTTGTTCTGTCTTTGAACAAGACACGCAAAACTGGGTGAAAGGGCATGACTTTTATACCGACTTACAAAAGGTTGAATTACATGTAGCATTAATAACTAAAGTTTATTTAATTTTTTAATTTATTTGGAAGATTCATATCATGGACATAAATGTCGGAATAGATTAATTTAGTGCATGACAATATTTCACGAGTAGATTAGCTCGCATACTGATGGCAACCTGAAATTTCAGTACCGAGTTTACAAAAGCCTGGCTTATTTACTTTCAGAGAGCCTAACCCAGTTTACACCCAGATATCCAGTTTCTCAACGATCCAGTATAGTAATAGCTCCCTCATATAATGGCCTAACAAGTCATAACATTGAACATGTCTGAACCATGTCATGAACTTGTCACCTATTCATAGGTCTTCCAAGTTGTCTCTTCCTTAAGACATATCGTACATTTCATCCTTACATCATTTACCGAACTCACTTGCTCTACAATTTTAATTTGCAGCAGGCACTACTTTCGGAATAGTGGCAGTTTACATTTTTAAATTCAGTGCCTTACACGTGTGAAAATAACGAATATTTCTGTTTCCCAACAGGTAGGGCAGTCGCATGCCAGGTGGGTGAATGGCAGTCCTGGTCTCCATGTAGTGTATCTTGTGGTATCGGAGAGTCTACAAGGACCAGACAAGTGCTAAAACACTCGCGGCGTGGCAGTCGACGCTGTCCTTCTCTGGCCGAGACCAAGTGGTGTGGTGAACACACGGAGTGTCCGCAGAGGTTCTTCAACTGGTGACTGGCCACACGCGGATTTTACATTCAGAATGCAAAGCAAAGCAGAATTTTATGTTTTGTTGACCGTACATCCTGGAATTATCCTTGAAAAGAACCAACTTGACGCACAATTATTTCTTGTGTGTTTATTTCTGTTCTCAACATGTTTCGGGCTGCCGTGTGCCCATCATCAGGAGAATTATTGTATCAATACGACATCTGGTATATGTCACTCTGTGTAGATGACCGTCGGATATGCAGGTTAGGGTGAAACATCTTAACCTGTATTCCAGACGGTCATCTTCAGACAGTGACATAAACCAGGTGTCGCAATGATACAATAATTCTCCTGATGATGGGCACACGGCTGCCCGAAACATGTAGAGAATATAAATAAACATACAAAAAATTGTGTGTCACGTTGGTTATTTACAAGGACCAAAGCAAAGAAACTTGCAATCGGGAAGTCACATTGGAAAATATTTTCCTAGGAGAAGTTTTGATGCTGCTGTGATCATGTTTCTTACAAGGCAGTGGTCTTGAGAGGGAAGGGAGGACGGGGAGCAAGAAACAGCCCTGACAGAAACCATGCAATAGTCAGGTTGAAGTGTGAGACCTAACTGCTTGTCTGTATCTGTTGCTGAATTATGTGCTGTGAATCGAGCACTGACAAAGCGCACTGTGTGTTCTCTCTGTCTGCCGGAAAGGCTGGAGCTACTGCTGCACGAAGCGAATCCTGGCTTATGGTCGCATCAGGATGTTTAGAAGACATTCACTTTCAGTCTCAAAACTTTAACTCTGTCGGGTTTCTCTTGGAGCTAATTGCTTCTCATTGCAGATGGATTTGCCGTAGGCTTAACTAATACTGACAGATGACTTAATCAGTAGCAGCGTTCTATCCCGTGCAAATATCCTTACAATACTCGCGCACTCAGTCTTAAGCCTTAGTTTGGTAACGAATCATGTGTTAACCCCTTGGGTAGGAAATTTTCATCTGTTGTCTCTGGATGGTGATTACTAAAATGTTTGCCCATTGAAGCAGTTCTCATATGGTAACGAATGTCATCCCATTGTGTTGTCAGTACTACAAAAATTACATCAACATCTGTCCGAACAAATCTAAATTCCATGTTTTGTTGAACGTACATCTCGATACATCTGTGTAATAAAAACCAACTTGATGCACAATTTATCGTCAGTTTATTTTGTCAATCAACCTCTACATGTTTCGGGCATATTTGAAGCCCATCATCAGGAATTATACTATATATATATAACACGTACGAATTTTATATATACAGTACACCTCCTGATGATGGGCTACAAATATGACCGAAACATGTAGAGGCTGATTGACGAAATAAACTGAGGATATCTAGTGCATCAAGTTGGTTTTTATTACACAAATCTCAATTTTGTTTTTTATAGAAGTACATATTTCGCCCTATCTCAGGTCATCCTCAGTTTCACAAGTGGTCTTTAAAACATACAGTTAGAAATATTTATTTGAAAGACCAATTTAAACCTGAAGATGACCCGAGATAAGCCGAAACATGTACTTCTACATAATAAATAGAGTTTTGTTGTGTTTGGACAGATATTGATTTAATTTTGTGCCAAATTCTTGTGTTCTTTATCACACAATAAGCCAATATTAATATAAGAATCCATCACCTTTTGCGTGTTTAGTTGAACTCCTTCACCTTTATATACAGATGTACGTCACTTAACGACGGGGATACGTTCTTAGAAATGCGTCGTTTGGCGATTTCGTCGTTGTGCGAAGGTGTACTTACACAAACTTAGATAGTACAGTTTAGCCTACTACACACCTAGGCTATATGGTATAGCCTATTGCTCCTAAGCTACAAACCTGTGCAGCATGTTACTGTACAGAATACTGTGGGCAATTGTAACGCAATGGTAAGTATTATAATATTATAATCTTATGGGACCACCGTCGTATATGCGGTCCGTCGTTGACCGAAACGTCGTTATGCGACGTATACCTGTACTTAATCCGTTCCAAGATAAAGGCTTGCATCATTTTGTCTGTAAAACGCGCTGACGGCTATGCAATGCGGTATGTTTTTAAGCAAAGGCCATGTGAGACATATAAGTAAAGTTGCGATAGGCCGTAACTAAATGTGAGTTGCAGGTATTAGCTCGGTTTGGAGCAGACAGATAGCTGCTGATGTCTGGTGATGTACAAGAAAGGAACTGCAATGTGGTCTACACAAAATGTATGTTACATTTGTGACAACGTTGCCTCGCAACATGGACTGTAGAAAACTGTTGTGTGGTGCTGATGACTGTTTGGGACACTCTCACTTTTAAGAAAAAAATTATTTCTTTCTGTAGTAGGATATTGAATGATAAAGGCAGTGATTTGGTCCATTGAACTCCCCAAAGATTGAGCGGTGCAGAGCAATTGAAAATTGAGCCAATTTTTTAAATTGATTTCTTGCAGCACATCAACAGCCTTACATGCTATGGTCCTAACAGAATTAATTTGCTGAACGTGATGCTTAAAATGCACACCTTTCATTCTGTATTCATTGTGCACTAAAATTTTGAACGTAGTCCCTCGATTAACAACCCCAACTTCGTGATTCCCATGGTGCCAATAGGCCGTTCCATAATAGCTGCTAGTCTTCCTAGTCTTGGGTGATGTTAGTAACTTCTAGCCGGGTCAAATGGAGCAGTGTCTCATAATGAGGGCCAGTCTCTCGCTTTTTAGCTACTGTAATCCTTCAGGGCAAATTGGGCCAGCACGTAGATTGTGGGGAAACCGGGAGTTGCTATGAGTTAACTGATAGCTGATCATTATATTATCTCTGAATAAATTATCTATTGATTTCTTAAAATTCTTCTGACTAATTTTAGCACGCTCAATCTAAAAATAATTTTCCTGAGAAGTGTGGCAAAAGATTTCACATAGCTGGTTGATCAGGGCGCGACAATGATTTGTCTTTCGGAATGTCTTGTGAACCAACACTCTACAACGAAGGCATTATGCCTTACTAGTTTTGCGCGCTCTTAATTCCTTTTTATGGAAAAAATAGTATCAATATTAAGGCAAATGTGAAAATATTTTTAAGGAAGAGTTAGATGCACCTGTAGGAATTTAAAATAAGTCGCTTCTGTGTCTTAACTGATGCATTAAAGTAATTTTTACCGACGAAAATTTAGTAAAAGAATCAATGAAGATACTGTTGATAAAAGACATTGTGATAGGCGAAACTGTTTCAGACGGAATTTATCTTCTCTAAAATGATGCACAAGATCTTTATAGACACGCAGCTGAGACACGCCTCAGACAGCCGATAACATAAGGCCATATACTCTTGAAGAAATACAGTTTTCAAAAAAGCTTGCAGCTTCTCGTAAATCCCATCTGCTTCCTGTTCTAACCGGCTAATGTTCGGATAAATTGTAGTGGCGTCCACTTATATAACAAACGTAAAACAATCTGAATAAGCGGCACATTTACAAAATTGTGACTGGGATATTTTGACACTGGATGGATGAGGGAAAGAATAAGAATACATATTCTATTTCACATTCGTACCTCGGTCTTTTGTAGTGATTTGAATTTTAAAACAAATTTCGAACCACGAAAGACAGGAGAATATATTTTGATATATGGATAGCATTTTGTGGTAAAAATTTAATTAAAGGGGCCGGGATAGATCAATGGGAACAATAATGATCATACAAGCTCTTATCCATGCAGCTTCTTTCTCTTTGCATATCAGGCGTCTTTTCTTCCTGGGGAACGCTTGTCGCGGCATGAACCTGCTCTTTCACCTCCCGCTGGAGCCAAGGTTAAGAATGTCTGGAGCTAATGGTACAATTACCCACACCTATTTTTGGGGTGGTCCTTGATTATGTACAGGGACAACTTTAACTGTTCCAGTAGTTGACATTAAGACTGTGGTCTGTGAGTCAGATTTAACATCAGCGAAATCATAGAAGTGTGCAACGAAACTGGTTTGTGGTAGAACTGTGAGAAAGTTTTTTCTCTTATTTTATTGTATATATTTCTGTCTGTGTCATTGTAATATTTCTAATAGAAAAGTGTAAGTAAAATTAAATAATTTTTAAAATTAATTGTAATCCTCTACATTTTATAGAAAATATAGCCAATACAAGTATTTTCACGTTCTTGTAACTCAATAGTGATTGAGAAATATATTGTGTAATGGTAGCATTAGCGTATAAGTTTGCTGGTACAAATGGCTGTGATAAAGAAGCAAGTTATTAAGCCAGTCCCTTACTTTCGTGCGATTTAGAATCGGTAAGGTTTCATATATCATGGAAATTAAAAGAGAAGTTGTTACTGCCTGGTATTTAGTTCGTTTATAGCAATGAAGTATCATTATTTTCCAACGTAATCCTCGGAAACTTTAATGCATTTATCCCATCTTGGCAGGAGTTTCAACGTTCAGTCTGGTTCTTGCATCTGCAGCTATTCACAAACAGCCATTTCCACTTATTCTTTACTGTGGAATCGACGACCTAGCAGTTGCTGCTTCAGCAGTCAAAACAACATTACTTGTCGTGAGGTGTGATATTTCAGCATGGCAATATCACTCCAAAAAGCGATCTTCGTACGTAAGTGGTGTTGCAGCCGTCTGATAGGAAACTTCTGGAACATACGCCAGCAGTGCATCTGTGTAGACAACCCAATAAAACTTACCTTTCCCTCTGTCTACCTGTATGCGCCTAACAATTTCAGAACCACTCAAAGGATCGTTATACATTTTGATACTGATGGAAAAGTCGTAAAGATCACGATGGACAGAAATTTAAGATTTAAACTCGTTCACGAATTCATTTAGAGATTTTTTTTTACCAGAAATTATAGAAAATAATAAAACACAATTTTATGACGGTATATTTTTCCGTTAACCTCCTGATATTAACCTTTTGATGCCTAACGTCGACTATAGTGGTCGTACCGCACCCCTAACCTCTAAATGTTGCATTTTATATATTTATTCAACAAATATAGGTACTGAAAATTTTAAACATCGTATATACTCTCCGTTTTTTCCTCTTCAAAATGCAGTTTGTTTCATATATCTAACGTATTTGGTTCCTGTATTAGTCAGATTTTATATACAGGGTGTGCTAAAATTAAAAAATAATTCCGGCGCCAAAAGGTTAAGGTAATTAAACAAAGGAATGTTCAGGACAGTTTCTGATTTTGTACATACTAAACACTTACTTCCGCTCTTCTGAAAATTTGAATCTTCCCTCACGAAAAAAACAACTGAATGTTGCTTTTTGACTGCGATGAAGAAGAGTTATATTTTAAATTAATAGTGTTCAACTAAAATACGATTTTGAAGCGCAGTGTAAACAAATACAATGTTAGTAGCGCAAACAGATACAATAACCACAATAATATTACTTGTATCCATCAAATATGACGTTTTTGCATCCAACTCTACGATTACACAAGATTTACCACATTGCAGACGATAGACAAGTGCGAAACTTCCATGGTTGCGTGCTGAATAGATGTACCATACAGGGTAGGCTACCATCCACAACTTTTTGATATAAAATTATAGTAACACTACGAAAGCCAGCGTTTCTCAACAGTTGTAAAAAAATCGCTGCCCGTTTTTTGAAGACTCGAGCAAAAGATGTTCTCCAAGGCCGTTAAGAAGAACAACACGACTGCTCTCACAGTTCTTATTCTGATTGCTCTGTACTGAACATGTTCTACGCGTCTCTGCCGAATACAGATCTTGTTGGTGGGAGAAACATGTGGCGCTCGTATGGTGAGTTACCCTATATTAAATTGATAATAGATATTAAAATTTATTTTAAAGAGTATAAAAATGGACTAGATCCGTAATACCTACTTTTCATTCAGCCAAAATACGTCGTAGCTTTGACTGTTTGCTACTTTAAGTACCAACTGACGCACTAAGTGAATGTGAATTTAATGCCTTTTAATGTACGAGTATGAAAAAACATATATCCTAGTTATAATCATACCGTTAAATAAAGAAATTTACTTCCACGGACCTTCTGAAGGAGAAGGTGCCATATTTTTAGTGACTGTCGGAATTTAAAAATGCAATATTTGCCAGCATCCGTTAGCATAACGTCCATACCAAGTTTCTGAACCGGTAAGCTGGTACAAAATTTGGAATGGAATAGGCACAAACGTGCGACACATAGCCTATTTTTATATTTAAGGACGAGAGAGAGAGGTGAAATGTAACAGTTAAACTGACACTGGATCATTCATTTACTTGTTGTCTCAGGAAGTGTTGAAAGGTATGTGAGACGCAAAAAATGTCCTCCACTCTTTCAATACACAAAGTTGAAATCGGTCCAAAGAAACTAAATTCTATTTTAATTAGTAGAACGACATTTTTCAGCCTAAGCCAGACCATCCTCAGGTTCGCAAACAATTTTAAAAACATACTGACGTAAAATGTACGAAGAGTTTCATAGTGTTTGAAATTGGGTAAATGTTAAAATGCATCAGCGCTTTGCGCCTCCTGGCCCGGCGCCGTCTTGTAACAAACCTTCCATAACAGCCATTGCCTTATTTTGAAAAGGTGGTTGGTATAAGGGAACGAAATTTAGTTTCATTACCACCAGGTGGACACACTGCATGTTTGTATGTCAGGGATGAGGCTACGCTTCAGGAGGGAGGGAGGGTGGAAGAAAGAGAACTTCTTTTCGTTTTGTGCTGTAGATGGTGGTGCATGTGGTACGTTAATTGGTGACAACGTAATCAGCAATAAAAGTGCGCGTGTAAACCGAGTGAGTGAGTGTTTAAATTGTGAGTGCATTCAAAACATATCGTGTGCCGGTAGTGGTGGTTGTGAATAAGTGTGCTTTATTGAAAATAAAATGGTGGATTTAGTGCCAGCAGTGTAAACCGTGTAATGGCGGTGCAGAGGTTAGGATGTGCTTTGTGATTGTGTGTTTAGAATATAGCACTGTGCGTGAACATTACTTTCGGGCTCTGTAGACCGTGTGAAATGTCAGTGAACGAATGCAATTCGAAACCAAGCTGTTTGCGCAGTTACCACAAGATAACAGCGTCCAGCCTCATGCTGCAGTCGGTAAGTAATACATGCAAAAGTGGTATATGGTGTACAGCACCACAGTTTAATACGGTCTCCTCCGCCGAAATCGTGAAGAATGCAAAGAATGTCTCTTAAACTGCTGGGGCTCTTATGTATATGGTATTCAGATAATGGTGTGCGAAAAACTGTGATGCTGTATCGCCGATTTCCTTGTTCGGTGTATTTGCATCTACATCTGTATCTGCATAACGCGTCTTTTGCCACACGGTGTTTCGGTGTAGTGACACTATTCACAGATATGTCTGCGTCTTCGGCCACCGTCCTTGGACATATGTTGTGGTCCTGAAATGCCCAATTCTATGGCCAATTAAATTATGCCGCGTTTTGGTTCTGATTTTAATTTAACGAACCTTCTGTGTTGCATTTAGTAAGCATGAATAAAGAAAGAAGTCTTTCAGTAATCGGGCTGTTGATAAAGAACGTAGGCAAGTGCATGCTAAATAGGCCTAAAAGCAGTAATATAAAATATTTTTAAATCTCGCCAGTTTGTGATTCATTTCGTATTTCAGGTGTTTATATTACTTTGCCTTATGGCTGTTATTTAGGTGTAAACAATCTATACAAATGTACTAGAGTCATGGAGTTAGACTCGCGTTATCAATCTTTTTTTTGTCCTCTTGAAGCAAGCAATTCTTAGGCGTACTGCTACATATGCCAGATGGAAGTGGCTGCCTAATAACTGTCTTTATGAAGCAGTTACGAGATAACGTAGGCTTAGTAGTTACTGCAACCGCGACATTTGCTGAGCAAGAAATTGTAGCACCGCTGATTCTATGCAGCTGTTTTTCACTAACTGCGCAAACCTAGGACGTGTGCACATAGTGCATGTATCCAGAACGTTCTACAGGAGTAGAGTGGATTAATGGAAGGGGTTTTCGTAGGGACTGTAGCCGCCGATGGGTATGGACCAAAGTGGATGCATTCAACTAATTCAGTACTTTATAGCACGGCATGTAAAATGGTTGGCGCAATATAGTGCCTGCAAAAGTATCTGCCAAGTTACACTGTCTTCACAACAATTTTTGAGTTTATAAAAAAAAATTCTTTAAGTCATCTAAGAATTTATATTTCCTCTTAAAACAGACGTCACGTATTTACTGTCTAATGAATATGAGGCTTTTTATTTTCTTTTGTTCTCTATGTTACTGGATAGTTAAACACAGTACTTGTTGATTTGAATTAATTCCAAATCAACAAAGTTGAAGCTTCTAGTCGTTATATAATTGGGTTCCATAGAGACTGATTTATTCTTTTTTTTTTTTTTTTTTTTTTATTATTTTTTGTTCGTCTGTTCTTATTATTTTTTTTTGTTTTACGTTTCGAAATACATAAGTA